>Ga0116227_10002958_pt1 | contig 38174 bp, 30 predicted proteins | sample S1TSphgellanicum_FD_89693 | JGI IMG/M metagenome (GOLD analysis project Ga0116227, IMG submission 89693) | Host-associated microbial communities from peat moss isolated from Minnesota, USA - S1T2_Fb - Sphagnum magellanicum MG | ecosystem: Host-associated > Plants > Peat moss > Unclassified...
ATTAAAAAAAAAATTCCCAATTTTTTTTTTTTTTTTTTTTTTGGAATTTTTTTTTTTTTTTTTTTAAAAATAAGGATTTTTGCCCCGCCCTTTTTTTTTTTTTTTTTTTTTTTTTTTTGCATTTGGAAAGATTTCTCAATCCTTTGTGTTTTTTTAGTTTTTTACAAGCCTACAGTTGGTGTTGGACATGTAAGAGCAACTCCATTGGTTCTGTTATAAATATAATAATAGCTTATGAACTGTAATTTGGATGAAGTTGGATTTAATTAGTATGGAACTGAGTTTGCAGTTTGGACCTGTAAATATATTATACAGTGCTCTCCAATAGTGTTCTCCAAAAGGATAATAAAGAAATGTGATTTTTCCTTTATTTATATATTTATATATTTATATATAATTGGCTTTGATTGGCCTGTCACAATGGTTGGCCCATGTGATGACATTTAATTAATCCTCAGTCCCACTTATTGGGGGTGTAAGTGGATCTGCTCTAAGAAGCAATGTTTTTTTTAAGGAATTTTATTTGAAAGCTAAAATGGTGATCATCCATAGGAAGATGTAGAAAAAGCGGATGATCGTCCCTAGAAAGATGTAGCCTAATATGGCTATGAACCATATATGAATTACAAAAATTTAATAATCCTTTTATAATTTGGCTACACACTGAAATCTAAATATAGAAATCTGCTGATTTTTACTAATTTTTTCCCCTCACTTCTGGCGATTGAAAACCTTCCACATCACTTGATTCTTTAATTTTTGAATTTTGAATTTCTCTTTTTTTTGGCAAACTTTCTCCAATTGAGAAAAACGTCGCTAAGAAATTCAAGATACAAAATCAGAAGTGCCCACCTTCCATAAGTCTGTGCGAAATACTGTTCAATTTTTTTTCTTAAAGTGGGCCCCGAATGATAATTTTTATTGGAGAATTTTCATCAAAATAACTGGCATAACCTTTTTACTTTCATACTTGGTTTATAGCCAAATTTGGCTAAACTTTCTGGAGAATCATCAGCACCTTGGCTACATTACATAATTGGAAAATAATAATAATAATAATAATTAATAAATCCATGTTTGATCAACATTTCTTTTTAATGGAGAAGTTTTGCAAATGTTCTACTTTCCTCTCTGACCTATAGCCAAATTTGGCTAAGTCCTCTTGTGGAAAAATTGCTAGACCACTTGCCTTACAAAATTGGGAAAGAACAAAACACCTGCTGGTGGCCACTAGGTATTAAATGAGCAAAAAAGCTAGACATCATAGGGAGTAAATATATTTGATTGTCCTTTTACTAATATTTTAATGCCTGTAATCCAAACACACAATCATCAATGTATACCAATCATTTATCAAAATCAATGCCTATTGCAAGTACATTTGTGCCTTATTATCCCTATATCTTATCTAGACCCATGTGACTTATGACTCCCCTGCCAAGCTCCCATATGCCACTTGGTTGGATTGCTTATAGAAATTGGTCTCCCATGGACATGCCTAAAATACATTAGGGTGAATAGTATGATCTTCTTAGGAGGCATGAATTTATCATGTTCCAACAAATAAATTTGTCAACTCCATGATTTTGTTTCACCTTGATGGGGCTCTACACTATAACAAGGTTCCACTGTGACCAAACAGCAGGTCACCTTAATAAGTGTGAACATAACAAATTTTTAGGGTTCTGTTTTTAATTTACTATTTTCATTCGCTGTCATCTTTTTGCATTCTTGCAGAGGGAATATGTCCATCCATGCTGCAAGGAATGCATGGGTAGGCTATTTGTTTGTTTGTGTGTTATGGAGGATAAGAGTTGCACCACGCGATGGATGGTGAAGGAAGCGACTGCATTGAAGAAGGTTTGACGAATGGACGGAGGAAGGTAAGCATAAGAGGTAGTATGAAGGAGAAAGGTGTAGGTTCTTTCTAGTATGCAATTTCTTGTTGTTGTAGTTTTCAGACTACTAGGCTAGTTGTTGATGAACTCCACTGTACCGATAACTTAATAGAGTAGTTGTTTAGACTAATGTAAGGATAGATATGAAGGGTTGATGCTGAGGTATGATGAAAAACTGAAAGGTTCAAGCCATAGAACTAAGGGGCATATAGAAGTTAAGGAGCATTTGGGAATGGGGAGTTTGTGTTGTAGTACCTTAGACCTATGTTGTAGATAGTTGACAGAATGAGTGCCAAAAACCTCAAGGGGTATCCTTAGGGTGGGCAGAATGAGACAAACTAGATCAAGAATGAAAAAGACATTTTAAGAGAGAAATTTGTCATGCATTCTTGCATAAGAGTCTATCCTATTGAGTGGCTCTAGACGAGCCTGGTACTTACTACTCAAAGTCAGGTTCTTCAAAAGCATTTAGATTCAAGGGTTTCTAGGTTTTTAGATAAAAGAAATGGAGGTACACTACATTGTTGCATTCGATGGGAAATTGGTTAACAGCTCATATGGATCGAATGAACCTTGAGAGTTCTGACCTCAAAGGCCATACCTCGATAGATTTTTAATTCTTGGTGATATGCATTGGAGTTGGGTAGCTAATAGTTCATGGCCATTTAAGTAGATGTATGTTGGAAATTCAGACATTTGTAACCGGTCTGCCAATTAGAAGTTACAAGAGTTGGCTCTGTTAAAACCAATGAATGTCAACAGAAGCCATCTTTGACACTGGTACAATAAAATTCAAGAAGTATTATTTGTTGTAGGGTGATAGAAATTCTAATTATGTTTAAATCTATTGTATGTAATTAGGTTCGTTCTGTTAATCTTCCACCTTTTCTTTTTGGTATCAAAACCCGATCAGATCTGATGACATCATTCAAATTGATGCGTGGTGGGGTATTGTGGTAGTCAGGATAATATGTCATCATCTAGTACAAATGAGGTTGCTACATATGAAGTTACATAGGAAATTAAGGAGCAAAATATGGTGATCAAATTCAACTATCCAAGGAGGCAAAATGGACCTTAAATAAGAACAGTAATTTTGTGGTTATTAGGCTTTGGTGTAGTAACATTTGTAGGTATAAATCCTAATGAAGCTCAAGTTGGGGATGTGGCTGTAGAAATAGTTCATAATGGTTTTTGTACACAAGCTCAAGTTTGGTTGAAATTAAGGAATGGAGCAAGGGGATGGGGGTCAACCTTAAAGCTATAGCAATAATATCACTACACCTCATACCTTGTGTAGAGTTTCACCTTCAGTTCCTGAAAGGTAACGTAGTGTACTTAAAATAGGAGACATTTGGATTCCCAAGCTTTCTATTTCGCCTAACCATTTTATCAAATTGTACATCCCTAATGTGGAAGACTTGTTTCAAAATGGAAATCACCTTCTTAAGGTGGAACATTGTGGATCAAAATCTCGCATCATAAGTTGGAGGATATGGCACAATCCAAAGGAAAGGTGGCAATTTCAACAAGAATCCACATATGAACAAATCTTTTCCATTTTCCCATCTAATGTTATACCTTTAAGACCGCTAAGAGAAGGAGATTAATCTGAGTTGTTAAGTTGAATCATAGATGGTTACTTCTTGAAAGGAAGTTCATCACACCTGGCATCCTAGGTTTGGTAGAATCACAATTAGGATCAACAATCAATGGAAATCCTTAGGGTTTGCATATTTGAAAATAAATTGTTTTGATGCTTCTGGAGCATAAGTAAGGTGGTTGCTAATGCTGTTATGTCCTTTTCCAGAATAGTAGTGTGATTGAAAGATGAGGTAGGATCATTCACTAGTACTTCATGCACTTAGTAAGTGCCATCTCCATCCCAATATAATTGGGTCCTTTTGACTCAATAGGAGTAGAAGAGGATAGGAAGTTAAAGAAGATTATGTATGCCTGAAGATGGTCTAAGGACATTTGTGCAGCAGAAAATGTTACAATTTTATATTGAAATTGAACATTTGCAAAATGACTAACCCACAAGGGATGGATGAACTATTCTAGGGGCAAGACCATGAGGACGTCAATGATTATGTAGAGAGGCTCACCATGGCTGCTGAAGTGTGAAATTTGACTGTAGATAAACTCTTCAAAATTACAAAGTTGAATTTGAGAGGGAGGGCTAAGGAATGGTTCAGGAGGTTGCAACGAGCACTAGTTGATCGGACTGAGTTGAGAATTTTAATAGTACAGAAGTATGGAGATGTTGATGCTGATGACATCAAGATGAAGCTTGATGCCATCAAACAAGAAACTAAAGAGAGAGTTCAAAAATACTTTGAACGTCTTGACAAACTGTTTCAAAGCAGCAAGATACAAGACACTGAATAGAAAAGAAGATTTTTAGCCAAACTAAAGCCATAAATTTGGAAATTGTGTGTGGTGGGGACATTTGCATATATTGAAAAATTAATGGGTGCTGGAACAAAACTGGAAAGAGTGTTAAGCGAGCTTGGAAAGACTCCATATGAACCTTTCAAAAAGGAACAAGAAGATGGAGTTTTAGAAACAATGATGGAGAAACAAGTCACTACTTTGAACAACACATTCATTAATTTCTTTAAGGGGACTGTGCACAATCTAGAGGCATCATCTTCCACTGTGTAAAGGAGGGGACCATTTGGCAACCACCTGTCCAAGATTGAATGAAGCACGGCCAAAATGTGCCAAGTGTGGCATGTCTCATAGGATAAAAAATTATGGAGTAAAATGTTCCTTATGTTCAGGTTTGGGTCATTCTAAATACAAGTGTTGGAAGAAACCCAAGGATGGGAAATCCCACTCTGGAGTAACAAACTTTTTAGAGGTATTGCTGAATGATGAAAAGGCAACCATACAACAACTCAACAAGCTTTGCAAGAATGAGAATTTATTCTTTTATACTCGAATGCCTAAGATGAAGATGTTTGTTGACATAACATTAAGGGGAGTTGTACCGACCCCTAAAGCTCCAAGAAATGGGATCAGTGTAAACCAAGACACCACAGTCAGGTCCAAGATTTTTTCCCACTTCATAAAAGGAAAGATTTCACTTTCACCCATGGAAACAATATTCATGATTCCAGGAGAACTAGAACACCTTGAAAGTTTGAGGTTGGCTAAATGAAAAAAGGACTCAAAGGCGACTGAGAATCAGGTTTCCATGGTTTCTGTAGTTCTAACACTAAGGAAGATTTGCATTAACAAGACACATCAGAGTAAAACTCTACATTTACTTGTGGAAATAAACAATTATGTTGTTGAAGGATTGGTGGATAATGGTGCATCCATGTCTGTTATGGCTATTGTTATAGTTAGAGAATTGGGCATAATGCATAAAGTTACTGGGTCCGAAACTTATAAAATTGTGTCGGGATTAGTTACATAGGCTTTGGGTAGGATTGACGACGTACCAATCAAAATTGGAGGCGTATAGTGCACTATGACCTTCATGGTAATGGATATAGACAATTACAATGTATTGCTTGGATTGGACTTTCTGATAAAAATTGGTGCGATCATGGATGTGGAATAGGGTTTAATACAAATGAAGCATGGTCTAGGAGCTCATGTGGAAATATTACTAGTAACTACGGTAAATATGCTACAGATAATGAACTTAGAGACTTTGATGCAAGATGTTGGTACTACTTTGGAGAGCACACATCTTAGTGGAACCTCGAATGTGGTTATTAGGATTCCATCTTTGTATGATCCCATTATGCTTAAACAAATGGATGCGCCTGTGTCAAACTTAAACAATGATACAGATGATAATGAACATTGTGATGGAGGGTCTCAATTGGTTAAGTTGAATGGTGATGAGTATGAGTTTGGGAATACTAAACTTGAAAATCTAGTGCTAACAAAAGGACCACATCAAATTTTGCAAAGGCAAGTTGATGATTTTATGGAAAACGAAATCATAGACGTAAACAATTATGTTGATTGGATTAAGTGGGTTTCTAATGCAAAGGAAAGAAAGCATGCCATTTTTGAATCTAGAAGTTGTGCAAAAGTTAATGTACTACCACAAGTTCATCAAATAGACAATAGTGGCTCTCACAACAATTGTAATGCATAGTTGACATTGTCTGATAATCATGATGTGAGCACAAGGTGGAAGGAGATTTGCCAGAAGATTCGGGTTGATCATAATTTGGATGGGGAGAAGAAACAATAGCTCTGGGAGGTCTTGGAATGTTACCAAGATGTGTTTGCTTGGAACAAAGAAGAACTAGGATGTTGCACCATTGGAGAACATTCCAAAGACACACAAGGGTTCCCACCTTGCAAAATGTCTCCTAGTTGACTATCATACTGGGAAGAAGCAGAGGTGAAAAGACATATTGATGTGTTGGTAGATTTGGGCAAAATGAAACCTAGCAATTTTGAGCACGCATGTTGTGTTACCTTGCTAATAAAAAGGGATGGGAGTAGGCGTTTCTATGGAGATTATCGACCATTCAACATACAAACCCACTAGGACTCGTTTCTAATGCCTCTTGTTGATAATGTGATTTCCCATCTAGGGAAATCAGCCTAGTTTACTGCTGATGCACTCCCAAGTCCCTAATTAGCCCCAAGTTGGGGTTAAGTCATTCAAGTTGCGGAAATGTGGGGGACTTGGGGCATGCTCCCAGCTTCCAGCACTAAAGGGGGTGAGAGGGGCGTGCTGAAAGCTCCGGGATTAGAATAGGAAGAGGGCCAAGCTACTTAATTATTCGGTCCTGCATCCAAATCCAACCAACAAGTTGGTTAGAAATCATTATGCACACTTTCAGTGTTGGGACAAGCCACGGGCAACCTTGGACTCATTTGACTCACCACGGCCTGAACTCGGGGGAAGCCACCACCTTCCCCCATATAGTATTCTATGCAGCTCTCCGCCGCACTTGCATCCAAATGGCTCTTTTTCCCGAGACTCCTAAAGTGGACTCCCGAAATTGTCCCGGTTTGGACTCTCAGAACTTTGGGCGTTCATAACTTCTCGCCTCGAGCTTGGATCGGGACGAGGTCTGAACCAAAGTTGTAACTCTCCTCAAGAGCTTTCCAATGGTGTGTTGCACTCCACCTGCACGCACCGGGATCGGGTCGATTCCCGACTTTTAGTGGTCGGGAGTCAAATTGCCAGTTTGATTCCCAGCCCTTCTTTCGACCATAACTTGTGCTGCAAATGTCCAAATGGCTCATGCGAGACCATTTTGGACATCTACACTTCAAGACCTTTCCAACGATATAAAGAACACTTCAATACGAGGTGTTTTGACCCCTGCAATCGCGCTCTGAATTTTCTGGAGTCTAGGGGACTCCCAAGTCCCATTTTCGGGAGTGTGAGTGGCGACCTCACATTCCCCTCAAAGTGGGGTTGCGATAATTGCATTGGATTTGCAGTTTGGTTTCTGGCATATTCAAATGGCTCCTAAAGATATGAAGAAGACGACATTGATTATTAAAATTGGGTTGTATGACTAGACAGTCATGCCCTTTGGTTTCAAGAATGCAACCAGTACTTTCACCAGAACAATGTCAATAGTTTTTAAAGAGTTGGGAGACAAGTTCCTGAAGATATTTGTTGATGATCTCAATGTACACATCGAAAATTGGGAAGAACATTTTCAACTCTTGGATGTTGTACTTTTCAAACTTAGAGACGTAAACTTGAAGTTGAATTTGAGCAAATGTTGTTTTGCTACAAAAAAATCACATTTTTGGGTCATATGGTTAGTAATGAAGGTACCAAACCAAATCTTGGTAAGATTGATGCAGTATTGCATTTTCCAAAACCAAATACAGTTATCAACATCAGGTCTTTTCGAGGATTGATTAGATATTATCGAAATTATGTTCGAGGTTATTCATGGTTGGTTACTCCATTGTTTGAATTAACAAAGAAAGATGTTGCTTTTATGTGGAATCTGGACTGTCAACAGGCATTTGAAGCCCTGAAAAGAACACTTGTAGATGCTTCCGTACTTGTATGCCTTGACTTCAAAAAACCATTTTGTTTTGATGTTGATTGGTTAGTAAAAGGCGTTAGTGCCATCTTATCTCAGAAGGAAGCCAAACTTGAGAAAATGGTTGCTTATGCCAACAAGAATTTAATTGTGGCATAAAAAAAATTCCACCCCATGGAAGGGGAATGCTATGCACTGATCTAGGGCATCATGCATTTTAGACAATATCTGCACAAGAACCATTTCACTCTAAGAACAAATCACAAGCCGCTTGAATGGTTAGCGACAATGTCAAATGCGCATGGCAGGAGAGGTAGGTGGATTGATATGCTATAGGATTTCAATTTTAAAATACTACACTGACCATGACTAAAGCATATAAATGTTGATGCTTTGAGCAGAAACTCGGTGGGGCAAGCCGCGGATGATGATAATTTCAATGAAAAAATCCAAGATATTGGGACAGTGCAAACTGACACAACAAAGAAGGTATTCTCTGTTCAATATGGTAATGATTCAAATTGGTTGGGTTTTAGGAGACATGCAAGTAAACTGATATAACACCATAGATGTTGTTTTGGCATCAACCATTAGCATTATTCAGAGGACCACCAACTATTTGTGCTTGATGTTGTAACTGAGATAAACCAAGATGAGGAGACTGATTCATTTATGGAGGAGGTGAGGGCAACAAGCAATGGAGAAAATCAAAATTTGAGAACCACTAATGGTAAGCAAGAACTGAAGAGGAAGATACCCAAATACTATGATAGGCAACAACAACTAAAGTTGGTGTTGGCTGCTCAGGAATTATCTAAGTTTGGTGACCACGAATTAGGTGATACAGAATCTGATGAAGAAACATACGAAATGGATACAAGGAACATTAACATCTAGAAGGACACCACTTGCTTGGGGTTGTTGAAAGAAGACATGTTACCAAACATAGTGGACCTTGAGGAAAGCAAGAAGGCTAGAAAAAGAATAACCAATTATTGCTAGAAAGAGCTGAGGCTTTACTTCAAAGGACAATTTGTGCCTAAACCAGAAGAAATAATGGCACTTGTAATCCAAATACATGAAGATTTGGGGCATTTTGGATAACAAAGGACCTTGGCTGAAGTGTGCCGAAGATACTTCTAGCATAATTGGATAGAGGATGTAAAGACAATTGTGAGAATGTGCAGCAGTGCCAAATGGTGAGAAGCATGGGTAGCATGCGCTCTAAAGACGAAGAAATGAAAAGCATCCCTGTTTGTGAACTGTTTTATCAGGTTGCTCTGGATACTACAGGGCCATTACTTAAAACCAAGTCAGGGAACAAATACATTCTTGTCGTTGTTGATCATTACTCAAAATGGTGCGAAGCAAAGGCTGTGGTTAACCATGGTACTAAAATGATAGCAAAAATCTTGGAGGATGATGTGATATGTAGATATGGAGTCCCCAAATTTGTGCTTACTGATAATGGTGGGGAATGGGCAGCATAATTTGATGTTATGTGTAAGGACTATAATATCCAACATCAACACACAGTGCCACAATGGCCTCAATGCAATGGGATTTTAAAGCATTTAATCAAGACTATCAAATATGGCATCACCATACTCTTTACAACACCATAAAACATAGACTATTGGGATGAGCAACTAGCCAAGGTCATGTTTGGGTATAGATGCGGGATTTAAACCACTACTAAGTTTTCCCCCTTCATGATTATAAATGGTCGCACACCACATCTCAGGGTTGACAATTACCTACATTTTATAACTACTGTGATTAATGACAATGTTGATGTTGAAGTTGTTGCAACATAATTTTTATAGAAGATGAAGCTAATAGCAAGCATCCATGAAAATGTCTTGCTCAATGTGAAGCAAACACAAAAGAATTAGAATAAGGCCTATGCTACCAGAAAAGGTAAGCAAACTTTTGAAGGTTTGGTTACCGAAGAGACAATGGTTAAAATGAAGAAGCCAGGGAAGAAGAAAACTTTAATTGCAAGTTGGGAAGGTCCATACCAATCCATTAGACATGCAAATGGGAAAGGGAAATTTGATTTTGAAGAAGGCAGCAAAATATGCATCATTAAGGATGCTAATGGATATCAGTGGGAAAGATCTTGTAAGGATCTTCAAATCTATCATGTTTTACAGGATTGATAAGTTGAGGGACTCAGCTTTTAAAGGGATGGAGGGGTTACATATGTGACCGAACAACAAGTCACCCTAATAGTGTGAACATAACAAATTTTTAAGGTTCCACTTTTGTTTTACTATTTTCATTAGCCATCATCTTTTTGCATTTTTACGGCATGAATATGTCCATCACTGTTGCAAGGAATGCATGGGTAAGCTATTCTGTTTGTTTGTGTGTTATGGAAGACAAAAGTTGCGCCGCGTGATGGATGGTGGAGGAACCAACTACATTGAAGAAGGTTTGAGGAATGGACAAAAGAAGGTAAACATGAGAGGAAATATGGAGGAGAAAGGTGCAGGTTCTTTCTAGTATGCAATTTCTTATTACTGTAGTTTTCAGACTACTAGGTTAGTTGTTGATGAACTTCACTGCATCAATAAGTTAATAGAGTAGTTGTTTAGACTAATGTAAGGATAGATATGAGGGGTTGATGTTAAGGTATGATGAAAAACTGAGGGGTTTGAGTTGTAGAACTAAAGGGCATATAAAAATCAAAGAGCATATGGGAATGGGGAGTTTGTGTTGTAGTACCTTAAACCTATGTTCTAGATAGTTGACAGAATGAGTGCTAGAAACCTTAAGGGGTATCCTTAAGGTGGGCGAAATGAGACAAAATAGATCAAGAGTGAATAAGAGACTTGAAGAGAGAAATTTGTCGTGCATTCTTGCATAAGAGTCTATCCTATTGAGTGGCTCTAAACATGACTAGTACCTATTACTCAAAGTCAAGTTCTTTAGAAGCATTTAGATTCAAGGGTCTCTAGGTTTTTAGGTTTTCAGATAAAAGAAGTGAAGGTACACCGCATTGTTGCATTCAATGGGAAATTGATTAGCAGCTCATATGGATTAAGTGAACCTTGAAAGTTCTGACCTCAAAGGCCATACCTCAATAGATTTTTTATTCTTGGTGATATGCATTAGAGTTGGGTAGCTAATAATTCATGGCCATTTAAATAGATGTATGTTGGAAATTCAAACATCTATGATTGGTCTACCAATTAGGAATTACAAGAATTGGCTTTGTTAAAATCGGTGAATGTTAGCAGAAGCCATCTTTGACACTGGTACAATAAAATTCAAGAAGTATATTTGTTGTAGGGTGCCAAAAATTCTAATTCTATTTAGATCTATTGTATGTAATTAGGTTTGTTCTATTAATCTTCCACCTTTTTTTTTTAGTTACACCACTATCTCAATGAACCTTGTAGGGACTTAACCAAGCAGTTAAGCTAACATACCTAAGAGCATTTCCACTAGGAAAGTCAGAAGTGGCTCAACATAGGTAATTTGCAAACCCATGTGCCAAGCTTTTGGTGTAAAAATTTATGTGGCCTGTTTTCAAACCCCACTATGTGCGCAAAATTAGGCTTGGCATTTTTTATCCACCATGCAATCTGAGTGCCAAAAGTCACGCAATGTTAGTTTTTCAACATTTCATGTGGGAGCATCGCAACTTTGGTTTCCTGCATGAACATCACAAGTCCATCTACCATAGCCATGTTTATCTGAGCTCAACCCCAACATCTGAACTTATTAGAATTTGTATCTCTGTGTTTTTGGTCACATGAACTCATGGAGCATTAGAAGTAGATGCAAAATAATCTCAATGCCTAATTGCGAGATGAGTTACAAAATGACAGTGATGAGTAGATCATTTTTGTTATCTTAGTTGAACAACCGGGTGAAAATATGAATGAAACACACAAGAGTCGTGATGGCAACAAACTTGGGCATAGACCAAATGTGGAAAGAAGTAGAGAAGTCAATCATGTTCAAATATTTTGTGATTACTTTTCAATGTGGCTTGTTTACAATGACAAATTTTTTAGACGTTGTTTTTGAACGCATAGAAAATTGTTTTTCAAAATTATGGAAGCAATAGTTGTGCATGACTTTTATTTTGTGCAAAAGAGAGATGCTACTGGGCTTTTAGGTCTTTCAAGCATCCACAAGTGCACAATTGCAATTAGAATGTCAACATATGATGTGGCAACAAATTATATTGACAAATATTGTAGATTGAATGAATCCATTACACTTGAATGCTTGAAAATATTTGTAAACAATATTCGAGCATGTTTTGAGTCCAATTAATTGAAACAACCAACTCTAATAGATGTCAAGAAACAAATGAAGATCAACAAAAAAAAAGATTTCCAAGCATGTTTGCTTCAATAAATTGTATGCATTAGTCTTGGAAAAGTGCCCAATGACACGGCAAGGTCGATTTCAAGACAAAAAAAAGACAAGAAACATCATCTTTGAAACTATTGTTAATCAATCTTTGTGAATGGCATGCATTTTTTGGTTTACATGGGGGAAACAATGATGTTACTGTTCTTAACATGTTGCCTTTTGTAATAGAATTGTTAAGAGGTGAAAAGGTTGGTTTCATGGTGAATGGTACATTTTGTCCATGCTAATATTTGTTGGTAGATGGAATTTACCTCCTTTGGAATTGTTTTGTGCAAACCATACATGAGCCCCAAGACTAGAAGCGACAACATTTTGCCTAGATGCAAGAAGGAGCATAAAAAGATGTTGAAAGGCCATTTAGTGTTCTCCAAATTCAATGGGCAATAATTCAAAATCCTTGCCGATTGTGGGACATGTTCACAATCTCTAACATAATGTTTACTTGTGTTATAGTGCACAATATGGTGATTGAAGATGAAGGATTGAACAACATGGAGGGCTTTGAGCATGCGACAACCATACAAATAAGTATATAAAAGAACTCATAGAAGAGTTAGAAAATCAAAACAAGCATTTCTCACTTCGAAGTGATTTGGTAGAACATTTGTGGGCTTTCAAAGTTTCAAACGTTTTTTGAAATAAAACTTGATTTTTGAACTTTCAATTCCAAATTGTTCTAGATTTTAAAAATTGCATTCTAGACTTCAATCTAGGTTCCAAATTGCATCAACCATGCTAGCGGTGTACAATCTTAATGTTTGGTGCATGTTACATGAAACATCAAATGCATGCACAATCTCTACTATTTGGTTGTTTTTTGTTGATTGTGATGCATGGAGGGGGCTAGTTGATTCTACTTGGGGTTGTAATGCTAATGGTGCAATTATAATATTGATGGTATCAACAACAACCATATTGTGCGAAGTATGTAATGTGCGCATCTGGCGCCAAAGCCTTTCAAGTTCTTCATGCATCTACAACAACAAAAATTCATAAACTTTAGGTGTCGTTAACTTTTCAAGCATTGTGAACAATTGGAGAATTACTTGATCTTCCCAAATTTTTGCCTTTTCCATTATGGTTACTGCTACTGCCATGTGTTTACATTAGCTTTTGCTTGAGCACGCAAAACACACTCTTTGAACTTTGCATTCCTTTGATTTTCCTTTGTTGCCCTTGAACCTTGTGGCCAATGTAAAAGTTTACAATCACTATTTTCGCTACCTAGTTCCACTACTTCAAAATCTTGCAGTTCTTCCACTTCAATTGATGTTGAATCTTGGTTATGGGTTTTGTGTTTAGGTGGGGGGGTTTTCCTTGCCTCCATGGAATCTGACCATCGAGGCACCTCCCTAGCAAAAGCCAACAATGCAAAAATAGAAATGAAACATTTTTTTGGGTGCTTAAGCTTGTAGAGTTTTAAAGCTTTTGAAAGAACATCCTCCAAGGTAGTCCTAGATTCGTTTGAAGCAAGTACAAAATTCTAACACCCAAATTTTTTTGCAATGTCATGTTTTATGGCACCCCGTTTTGTTTTTAAACTACGTGCAGGTTGTTATGCACCTTCAGTAAGCTTGTGTTTATTGTAATGATTAGTAACGTGCTACACTGTGTTGGCCATTGCCACAAATTGGATCTTATGAATTTGAGAGAAAGCTCAAAACAAGTTGACATTCTTTGTCTGCATAAAAGTTTTTTCCTTTCCCACGTTTCAATTACAAAGAGGTGGGGTCAAATTTGCCATTGTGGCAAAAGGGACAAGAGATGGAGTGCAATTTTACGCCCAACAGAATATGATTTTTTTAAGGGCTTTTGAGGTCTTTTTTTGGGCCCGATCATTTTGTTTGCAATTAGTGAACATTGTTGGGGTGCATCATTTTAGTTTTGATTCATTGTTACACCTAAATTACTATTTTGACCCTTTCATTGAACACTGTTGGAAATGTTTTAACAAGGATCCTATAAGGAGGTTTCATTGTAACAATGAATCTTGTAGGGTTCTAACCAAGTAGTTAAACTAACACACTTGATAAGGATGATACCAAGAGTTACAAACAAAAAATCATTTTGGGACTTTACACTTAAATTTTTTAATTCTCTCAAACCTTGAAACTTCAAGGATTTAGTTTTGATATTAAAATCTTCCATTTTATATATTAATACTACTACAAAATGTGGGTGCAGTTCACTAATCCATGTTCATTAGACCAATGAATTCACTACTTCATTGGTCCCTATTCATTACAACCATTGACTTCACTCAAAATCCAGTGAAATCACTTGGCGTATAGGGACACATTTTGTTGTAGTGTAATTTAGTCAATAAAATCATACCCAAATTTCCCAATCTTGTGGTACACAACCATTGGTTTTCTTCCCAATGTTTTGTTGTTTTTTGTTTTTTGCCTTGGGGGGCATGGGGGGTGGAGAACAAAATCACCAAAATTTCAATATTTCAAGATTTACAAGATTTTGCATTCCACATGTCGTGGGAGCCTTGTACTAGGCTCCCATTCCTAGCCCCTTTTGTGTCCTTATCCTAAACCTAATGTTTTACAATGAATAATACCTAACACTATATGAGTGAGAAATTGTTGTTATACACATAGCCATTCCTTGTTCACATTCAAATCTAGAGTCATTTGTAGATAATTTAACTTGGACTCACCTTGGGTAGAGCATGAACATGGAAGTTATTTTCATGGAAGATATTTTTGGTTGTTTTGTCCATAGGATGGGTTTTTTTTTCATCCAACTCAAGATCTTGCATTAACCAACATAGTATTATAATCTATGTTAACCTTTGGTCTATTTTATTTTTGTTAGCCTTTTCTTTCCCAACTTTGAGCTCCATACTACCTTCCCACCTAACTATCCCATAGACATAGTCATTTTATTCACCTACATCTTGGCCCTCTAGATCAACTACAACCAAACCCCCTACCTATTTATTATTTATCCTTTCCAACTAAACATGTACCTTTTGACAAAACCTTTCGACTCCCTAACGAAACCTTTATTTTTTGACAAAACCTTTTTTTTTAATGGCTAAACCTTTCTTTTCTTATCTAAACCTCTACCACTTGAAAAAACCTTTCCACTCTTTACCCTTCAACAAAACTTCTATTTCTTTTGGGCTAACATCTACCACTTTGCAAAACTTATATTTATTCTTGGCTAAACCTATATCTTTTGATAATATTTTTTAATTTTTAAACTAAACATGTAACCCTTGGTAAAACCTTTATATTTTCTTGGCTAAACCTTTACCTTTTAACAAAAAATTTGTTTCTTTTTGGCTAAACCTTTACCATTTAGCAAAACTTCTATCTTTTATTGGCTAAACTTCTTGAATTTTTTTTTTCCTTGGCTAAATATTTACCTTTTGGCAAAACCTTTACCTTTTTATTTTTTGGTTAAAATTTTATTATTGGCAAAAATTTTATCTTTTTTCAACTAAATTTCTACCTTTCAACAAAACCTTTTTGTTTTTTAGCTAAACCTTTACCTCCTAACATTTTATTTTTTAAAACTAATTAAAAAAAAAATTGGATAGATTTCTACATCTTAGCGAAATCTATATACTTCTTTGTTAAACTTCTATGTCTTGGCAAAACTTATATTTTTTGACAATATCACTTTATTTCCTAGCAAAGCCTCTTTGCTTCCTAACTAAACATTTACCTTTTACCAAAACCTATCTACCCATCCATCATCATACTTACCTATGCACTTTCAAATTGTGAACTTCGATTAATGAAATTATGATGTAAAATAAAAATGTTGTAAATAACCCATTAGTATTTATTTTAGTCCTATTCAAACCTATGATGACAATAAGCCACTAGCCCCAAATGTGGGTATTGCAATCAAGGGAATTTTTTTGCAATAATTTCAAACTTGCATTTCCACTTTGGACCATTTATGTAAGATGTACTTAATTTAATTAAGCAATAATAAACTTGATAAAGTTTGAATTAATAAAACATCAAACATTTATGATCTTTTGCACATTTTAAATATTAATTATAGTAATTCTAATTTGGATTTTGAAAGAAAGTTTTCATATACACATGTTTGCAACAAGATTCATTTTATTTCTTTTGAAGGTGAATGAAGGTCTCGAGTTGGGCCCTGAAGTTGGAAAGACCACATCAAAAGTTTTTAAAATACATATTAGTTCATTCATTTAACTTTTTCATTCCATTATGTTTTAGTTTTAAATCATCATTCACTCCTAGAATATTATTTTGTATGGAATTTGAATATGTTTATATATTTATTAATTTTTATGGCATCTACCACTAAAATTGTTTAGGAACTTATATATAAATATTATAGGTAATTAGTTTTAAACTCTAAGGTTGATGCTTCCATTCATTAAAATTTTCATTTGATTAACTTTAAATTCAGACCATAATTAGTTATCATAAAACTCTTTTGTTTTCCATTCTTATATAATTTATTGTTGATATAAGATTTCAATATCTTTTATGGTTTAGAATACATTTATAATTTATATTGTTATTTGTTATTAAATAAAAATACCTAAAATATTTTGAAATTGATTGTGTTATTTATTTGAATTCTATTTTATTACAATTCAATAGTATCCTTATCGATTATAGTAAGAAAGAAATAATGTAAATGTTATTTTAATTGAAACCTTTAATATTTTGTTTATTTGTATTTCACCAAAACTAGTGATCAATGGTCAACCACAAGAGGATTTAGCCAAATTTAGGAATCCTATTACATATTGGCCAACCACTAGATTTTATTAGTTAAATATGACAATTTCAAATTTAAAAAGCTAGAAATCCAAAAATCTTAGCGATTTCATAAATGTGGGGTGATTTTTTTCAAAATAATCCAAATAGTTCTATAAACCATGTTATTCAAGAACATTTTTTAAAAAGAAAAATGGAAAATTTTGGCCACAAAAAAATCATTGCAATTCAATATTAATAAAATTAAAATGTAGGGTTGAAGGTCAATTTGAATAAATGGTCAATCTAAAGTTTAATGGTAATATTTATTTATTGAATTACAAACTTATGATATTGGTATGTAATTTTAGAATTGAATATTTATTAATAGGTTTTTTTTCTATAATAATCTAGGATACGTTTAAATATTAAAACTTCTGACATAATGGTAATATATTATTAAAATTAAAAAATAATTTATAGTTATATTTTAGATTTTTTTATTGTATTTGGTGCATTATATGCAAGTATTGTGTTCGGTGGAAAAGATGCACCTAAGTAACTTTAAACGATGATGGAGTAGTTTTTGCAATACATGCAGAATCAAATCATATCAAATCAATGGGGGCTTTTGGTAAGGTTACACAATACATTTTTATGTAAATATTGTTAATGTTACTATGATAGTATTACATTATAAGAATAGTGATGGAATTACATTTGTGACCACCTTAACATAGATTGTAAACTTTCAACAATGCATGTATTGCAAATTGGGGATTGAAAAAAATGGGGCATGCCCACAATTGATGTTTACACATAATGATGAAAGTATTGTAATTAAATTAAAATTTTAAAACCCATTTGTAATGGATTTAAATGTGCATCTGAAATATGGCATAAGGTGATAGGGCAAAGATATTGCAAATTGGGATTGAAAAAATAAAAATTTATGAAAATTTATAAAATTATATAAAAATTGAACATGGTACAAAAATTCTCATCACAAGCTAGGTTACAATAATTGTAGTTTTGGTGAGATGGGTTCTTAACATTCAAATTAACCAAATTACAATGATTTTTTTTCCTATTGTTGAGTTGTTGATTACATTTTGGAGGTGCCATCTTCAAACTAAACACCTAGACCATTTGATATTTGTCCATAATAATTGGCCCTTCAACCCACAAATTGACTACATGGAGCCCACTGATTTTGTAGCTGGTGTGAAATATAATTGGTAGTGATAGAGGACTTGGATGTAGAGTTTGAGGATGAGGTGGAACACAAATAATTTTTTGATGTTTTGGACACATTGTGAGGGTTTTTTATGAGCTTCAAGTGTTTTGAGGTTTTGTGTTTTGTTGTGGTTTTTTGTAACGTGTATAGGTTTATAGGTTTTTAGTGCATGGTGTTGATGTGCAAGAGTTGAAGACGGGCTAGTGGGACTTCTCTTTTTTTTGTTGGTGATTTGTGTTTGATGATGCACTTATGGTAATTAGATGTGGTAGACAACAAGACCTTACTAAAAGTCTTATTCAAATGTTTTACATTTCAAAATTGTGTGATACAATTCAAGTATGATGGGGAAAAACCATAGTGAATTATAAGGAGTTAGCATGGCCATTTTTAGTGTGATTCACACATATGATAAAAGCATGAGCAGCATAACCATTTTTAATGAGAGTTGCACATATGATAGAGGCAAAGGCATTTTGCCCTTTTTTTTAATGAAACCTACACTTGTGATAGAAGCATTTGTAGTTTGCCATTTTCTATAAGAGTTAGGTAATATGTATATGATAAAGGTAGAGGCTGTTCAACATTTTTGATGAATGTTGGGCATAACATAGTGGTAGAGGTAGTTTGCCAATTTTTATGAGAGTTGGTTAGGTATATGAAAATTGGGCATTGTAGTTTATGGCAAGAGTTGGGCATTTTAGAGAAGGCAATCTGGGTCTGGGAGTTGGGCATGTGAGAGAACTCTTGGGGGCTAAAACCTAGAACCATATATGTTCCAATTCATGGACACTCGAAAAAATTAGACCTTAGAACAATGAAGATACTTGTACTTGTCAAAAACTCATGGGCTATATTTGATAGGGTATTTGTTAAAGACTCGGGCATTATACCCACTCTCAAGGGTTAACCAAATCGTCACCCCTTGATCATACCCTTTGAAATTAAATTTCTGAAACCGACTTTTTTAAAGGTGGAAAATTTCCAATCCCCTGCCCGTGGTGGGTCTTTAAGTTTTAAAAAATCAAGTAACCAGAACCGACTAGTATTTTAAAGAATTCAAATACCTGCCCGACAACACTTGTGGTAAAGACTAAAGACTTTGCAAAAGAAAATCTACTTTCCTTGGAGGATATGTTACCAGATAGAATCCTTCCTCAACAAGAAGCAGTGCATTTCGAAACACTCAATACCGTTTTGTTGGCCGGTTATTGATTTTTTTTCCATGACTATTGGGTAGGTTTGCTTAATAAAAAATTTGGGTGCTAATTAGGTTATCAACATCAAAAAAAAGTTGGATGTCAATTAGGTTATCACTATCTGGAGTAATAATCATTGGTTATGTGTAAGGCTAGGTTATCAAATAACCTATTGATAATCACTAGTTATAGGGGTTTTTTTTACAAAATTAAAATAATTTATTTACTCTTTTTTTGGGTTTTTGATTACCTACCTGGATGATAACCAAGTCATCCAGGTAGGTTATTAAATTAAAAAAAAATTCAATACCAGGTGATTAGGTTATTAACCAATTATCCAAAAAAATCAATAACCAGATGGTAGGTTATTTATAACCTACCTGATAACCAGGTCAAAACTAAATAACCTGCCAACACTGCAATATACTCCCTTTGTTCAATTTCTTTTCCACCCTCCCCATCAAAGATTTGGACTCGATACCAAACAAGTTGTTGGGGGCAAGGGTGAACCCTAAACCCTTAAACTGTAAACTGGGTTTAGGGCTTTTAAGAAACTGCCTGCATTATTTATGTATAGGCATTAAGTTCCTGATTGATAGGGTTGGCAATTTTGGCATAAGATTTCAGTGTAAGCGGAAATAAGTTTATATCCGCAGTCAAAACTTGCATAAGGCAACTGGGGATGTAGCTCAGATGGTAGAGCGCTCGCTTAGCATGCGAGAGGTACGGGGATCGATACCCCGCATCTCCACTGCCCCTTTTTTTCCGATTTTGCATCAAATTTCCGAACCCTTGTGCCCTGGAAAACAGATGGGAAGTTTTTGCCACTTTTTAAGTTTCAATTGTTTGATCGCTTTATTTACTTTTTAATAAACTCTTTTCGCATGATCATTAAACCAATGCTTGCCACAGGGGTTTTTTTTTCATACAAATATTTATTTAAAATTTCAATTTTGTGAAAAAAGAATCAGAGAATTTCCCCCAAAACTTAGAAAACTGAGTCAAAATTACACTAGAAAAAAAAATTCCAAAAATCTCCCAATTCTTTCAGGAAAAATAAGGACATAATTTTGTCATCAGAATAGCAAATTGGAAGATAATTGTATTGGGGAAAATTTCAAAATCTATTTTAATTTTTTTATTAAAAAAAATAGTCACATTCTTGCTTCCTCACTAGGAGAGAACCCTCCCAAATTTTTGGGGTGACAATTAATGATGAGTTCATTAGTTTTCTCTCAGACAATTAATTCTATTCAATTCCAAATAATTCTATTCAATTCCAAATAATTCTATTCAATTCCAAATAATTCTATTCAATTCCAAATAATTCTATCAAATCCAAATAATTCTTTATCAAACCCTAAATTGGCATCTAGAATTTAGAACTGCAGTTTTTAACTTGTTTATTATCAGGAGGAGCAATATGTTTTTCCTATTGCCCTTTCAAATTTCCAAGCATTTTTTTTGTTCCCATGCACAAAAATTGGAGAAATTTCACATTCTGTTGCACAGTCTATTTATTTGTGTCCTCAATCATCTATGAGACAGAGAAACTCTTCACTACATACCTCAAACTAATGCAATTGTGAAGCTGACCTCTTCTTTCATGTTGTCAAGGAGCAAAATTGAGATCTCCATGCAACACATTTGATATCTGAAATCCTCCAAATTGTGTCAAGGTGGTCTGTTTTTTTCCCCTCTTTTTCGTTCTGTGTTGTTGTCACAAGAATTGTCTAATCCCTCTTGCCCTGCTCAATCTTTCACCACACCCAACCACCTACCTTTCTCACTCAGGCGTCACATATGCAGAGGTAATGCCGCCATCAGCCAGTAGGCTTGCACCTGTTATGTATGAGCTATCACTTGAAGCGAGGAAGAGAGCCACTTTGGCCATCTCTACGGCCTCTCCAAAGCGACCCATGGGAATATGGACAAGACGCCTCTGTTTCTTCTCTTTTGTGTCCAAAAACTTCATGAGAAGCTCTGTCCTCAATGGACCTGGGCATAAAGCATTCACCCGGACACCTTCTCTTGCATGTATTACCGCCAGCTCTCGAGTAAGAGCAAGAACAGCTCCTTTGCTGGCTGTGTATGCAATCTGTGGGGTTGCAGCCCCCATAAATGCCACAAACGAGGCAGTGTTTATAACTGAACCACCTCCTGCTCTGATGATGGCTGGGATACCATACCTGCAGTCATGGTCGGCAGGTTTACAAAAAAATCTCATAACTATGAGTGGGTACAAAACTCTGCAACAACAAGGCTACTGAGTTCTATTGATGCCAAGGTCTACATAAAAGAATACGGTTTACATCACTATTTGGTAATTGGGTCCTCCCACACTGTGGACAATTATGACCTGCAGATGTCACCATGGAGCAGAGAAACACAGTTGAGAATGAAGAGACTTCCAAAGTCCTTAGTAGGCTGAATTGCACATACCTGCAACCATATATGACTCCTTTCACATTTACTGCCAGAGTTCGATCAATGACTTCATCAGTAGTATTGATCACATTATCATCTCCTGGGTCCATAATGCCTGCATTGTTGAAGACTACATGCAGTCCTCCAAATGTCTACAACAAGGGGCTTGGCAGCCATAGCCATTTGTGTTAGCCTTGAGGTGAATGAAATTCAAGAAATGATCCGGTCAGAGAATCTCTAAAGAATTCAAATGCATTGCCAAGGCCATCTTGATGTCAATTGAACAAGCACTCCCATCCATGTTTTCAGGTCTGATTTAGTTGGTTTTTGGTGCCAAGAATGCAAGTATTTCTACAGATGAGGTCTTGATTGCTTGCAGTACCCTCTCTGCCTTGTCAACCATGGCTTCCACATCACCCGCAACAGAGACATCACCCCCAACAGCAATCCCTTGTCCATTTAGCTCAAGCATGGCATCAACAGTCCGTGCTGCAGCTGCTAGATTTCGATCTGCAGCAACTACAGACGCACCCTCTTGAGCAAACAAAAGGGCAGCATGCCGTCCAATTCCACTCCCTGCCCCTGTGTAACCAAAGATAGTATTCTTCTGTCAGAATAATCTGGAAATAGTCGTGCCCAAGACAAAAAGTTTCCAAGTAAATTCTATCTAGAGTTCTGAGGGCTGACAGATTGAATTTACAATTTCCTTGCCAATTCAATATTGTTTGGCAGAAGAAATTGCAACATCTGTAGATTTTTTTTTCAAAAAAAACCTGAGAGATCAGTTTTGGACACCAATGTTTGTATATATGTCTCAGTTTTTTTGGCACATAGTGACTTGACTCCCTGTAGTTGACGTACTACATGCTCCAAAGAGATCAAAATTCCAATAAGGAAACAAAAGCATCTCTAACTGCTCCCTGCAATAAAACAAGTGGACAGATCTCCATAAAAAATCCACAAATGCTGACTATCTTCTGCAGAATAATCAACTCCTCCTCGCTGCTTATAAAATAGAAAAAGAGATATTATCTTTCAACAAACTGTTCACCTGCGTTAATAGAGCTTCTGTGTTCAATTACATTCTCTCTCCAGAAATAGAACCCTAATTCCAAATCCCCACCATACAGGCTTCTATTGTAGACCTGTTTCCAGGCATGTGAGACAAGGACTTGAATTCCCTCTCCAGAAATGGAACCCTAATTCTGAATCCCCACTGTACAGGCTTCTTCCCTAGATCAGTTTCCAGGTGTGTGAGACAAGGACTTGAACAATTCCCTCCCCAGAAATGGAACCCTAATTCCAAATCCCCACCATAAAGGCTCTTATTCTAGACCTGTTTCCAGGTTTGTGAGACAAGGACTTCTTTGAATTCATGGATGGATAGAGAGATTGAATGGGTGAGAGCTGTGAAAGAGCTGAACTGTTGAGGAAAAGAGCTGGACCTAGTTCTGTTCCAGAAACAAAGCTAATGTACAAGTGTATCTCAGAATCCAACACTTTGCCCATCACACTATGAATTACACCAAACAATTCCCTCTCCAGAAATGGAACCCTAATTCTGAATCTCCACCATAGAGGCTTCTATCCTACACCTGTTTCTAGGAGTGTAAGACAAGGACTTCTTCTTTGGATTCATGGAGGGATAGAGAGATTGAATGGGTGGGAGCTTTGAAAGAGCTAAACTGTTGAGGAAAGTGCTGGATCTAGTGTTCCAGAACTGAAACAAAGCTAATTTACTAGTGTATCTCAGAATCCAACATTCTGTGCATCACACAGTATGGCAGAGAAACCAACTAGATAATGAGACATGGGAGGCCATAAAAATCTCTCCAAGCAAGCAGAGAGGAGTACTTACTGTGCTTATGCCTGTCATAGGGCCACGACTGTTTCTTCTTCCCTTTGAAGCTGGACCCATAAGACTAGTACCAAAACGCTTAATGCAGGAGGGGGAGGGACTTGAGAATCTAGAACCACAAGCAAAAGAAGGCTAGTGCCATTGCCGACCAGAAAAAAAATCAAAATCAAAAGAAGAGATCAAAAAAGCCAATGACCTGAAAGAGAAGTCTATAACATCATGATGCATGCATGCATGCATCCTCCACTGAGTCTTGGCTTTTGAAACTTTGCACTGTCGAATGCTTTCTTCTTCATGCCTTCTTGATTTTGCAAAAAAATCCACAGCCCCCAGTTGTGGAAAACTGGACCTATTTTTTTGGTTTCTCTTTCTAAATTTGGCAAGCAAGTTGAAGAAGAAGACAAGAAGGTTGAAAAAGCTGGCTGAGAAAGCTGGAGAAGATGAGAAGGTTGGTTTTGATAGATGGATATTATTTTACTGACCTGTGATGAGAGCAGTTTTCCCCACAAGCTTGCCTGGACCATGGTGCTGCAAAGCTCTGGGAGGCGCTCCAACAGCCGCTGCAGCTTCCGATGATGATGCGAATCCATGTCTGGAAGAAGAAGAAAACAAGTGTACAACACTTTCCTTCCTCAACAAGAAGCTCCTCCTCCCTTGGGTTCTACACAGTCCCAGTACCCACCTCACCATCGCTGCAACAACAACGACGCAGACACCCAACCACACCCCCACACACACGCGCACACAAACAAACAAAACACTACAACTTCCCCTTTGCAACAAAACAAACACTCGCCAGTGTTGATACCTACCTAGTTGATCATTTACTTACCAGTGTTGGGTGGGTATTTCAATTTGTTGGGAATTAATAACCGCCGGTTCCTGTTTGAACTAATGTTTTGGAATCAGAGAAGTTAGAACCAGTATGATTTATATTTATATTTATATTTATTTATTTATTTATTTAATTTTATTTTTTGCCTTTTGGGGGCTTTTCTTTTTTGCCAATTTTTTATCTGAACAATATGATTTCAAACTATACAAAGTGACGATAACGAATACACACATAAAAAAACACTTCAACTTTTGCTACAAAATAATAATAACAATAACAATAATAATAAAAAAATTAGAATAAAAAATACTTGCTGTTGTTGATACCTACCTACCTACCTAGTTGATCATTTGCCTACCAGATTTGGGTGGGTATTTAATTGTTTGCAAGAGAAATAAGGGCTTACATTTGAAAATTTTGTTATTTTCAGATATATATAGGATTCAAATTGTACAAAAGATCACCCAATTGTCATCCAAGGAGAGATTTAATGAGTCAGCCCTGTTTTTAATTCATCGAAATTTTGAAAGCAATTAGGGTGGATAAACATTAAATCAGCTAAGCAAGTGAGGATTAAATCCTTGAATTAGGTATTTAAGGGAGAAGTTTTTATTGAAAACTAGCTTAATCTCAAAAATAAAATAAAATGTTAATCTCTTGAAATTATCTCAACATATTCAAATGAAATAACACATATTCACATATGTATAAAATTATATGTAAACACGTGTATGAAATTGGAAAGACACAAAGATTCAGAATTTTAAAAAAAAAAAACACAAAGATTCCAGAAGACATCGAAAAAATATATTATTATTATTATTATTATTTTGATATCTTAGGATTCATAAGGACATTTTGAAACATTACAATTTCTAATTTTTTTTTCATTTGATTTAAAATCGACCTCTGATAAATTTGCAATTTAAAATTATCTTTTTGTATGACCTACGAGTCCTATAGCCCATCCCACCTAAACCAGCTCCGATGAAATCATCGTCATTGAAATTATTGATACCTACCTAGTTGATCATTTACCTACCAGTGTTAGACGGGTATTTGAGATGTTGTATTTTCAGATGTACCCAATAATGGTGCTCATCCATAAGCCAATGGAGGCCAAAGTTACCCCCCTGGTACCCGGAGGGGGTGTTGTGCAGTTTCTAATACCCACGTAACACTTGTCGTTACCAGTGTTTTGGCAGGTATTTGATTTTTTTTCTTTCTTCTAATAACCCGCAATTCTTGTTTCATTTGAATATTTCAGAATCGGAGAACTGTCAGTTCCAGTTACTTTAAAACCCTCAAAGAACCGCCGGTTCCAGTTACTTCAACCCCTCAATGAACTGCCGGGCTTTTGGGAAGAACTGGAGGTCATCTCACGTTTTCAAAAAAATAAGAACCATGGTTATATACCAGAAATGGGGTATTTGGGGGTGTACGTAGGTGGACTGCATGTACACGTAACCTAAGTAAGTATGTAGTCTATGTGGATTGTAGGCAAGTGAGTAGGTAGGTAACCTAGGTGGATAGGTAGGTTGGTAACCTAGTAGTTGGATAAGTAGCCTAAATGAGTATGTAGGACACTAGTTAGGTGCGTAGGTATCCTAAGTAAGTAAGTGACTTAAATGGGCAACTAACCAACACAAGTGCGAGTATAGGTAAACAAGTAACCTAGGTGAGTATGTAAATGAGTTCATAGCTAAGGTGGGTAGATAAGTTGGTACCTAGGTAGGTAGATGGACAAGTAGGTAGGTGCATTAAATAACAATGCCTTCCTCTAATACATTTTTATCTCTAAAATTCATTTTTCTTTTTAAAAAGCAATTCTTTCAACTTCATGTTGTAACTTGTACAGACTGGGTAACCGGTGGCCTCAAGCTGGGTGACCATAATGAAAATTGATGAGATGTCCTCTTTTCATCCATTGTAGAGAGTAGTGATGACCACTTTATACAAAGGGGTGAAGGGCGATGAAATCATTGGGCCAATGGCAAGCCGGCGTTGGTACCTTGTGCTCACTAGTACTAGGTAGTGAAATGAAGGTCGAAGGTTATGTATGGCTTGTAACTCACACCAACATGATAAACCCATCACAACATCACAATTCTCATTATAGTTCATTACATATTATAATAATACCCTAATATGGAAGCCACTTCCCATATTGTGCCGATTTTTAAATAACCGTAAACTGTCGTTTACTAGACTCACACATTCCAAAACAAATTGAACAGTTAGAGATGGCCATAGCAAGACTTGGTTTAGGGTCCACTATACTAGGTGCTTCTTTAAGGTCAGAATAAGGGGGGGTGTGGGTGAAGATCGGTGTTTTTTTAGGAAATTTTCATTTTTAGTCCAAGTGACAATCAATCAATTGTCCGTAGGAAAATTTAGCCAAATCTGGCTATAAACCATACATATGAAGCACAAAATTTAACCAAATCTGACTATAAACCATATATTATGAAGCACAAAATTTAGCCAAATCTGACTATAAACCATATATACGAAGTACAAAAGTTTAATCATCCTTCTATATTTTAATGACACACTGAACCTGGAAAATGTTTTATTTTTTTTAAATTAAAATTTTTTTTTTCCTCCTCACTTCTGACCATTGAAAATTACCTCCAAAATCACTTCATTTCGGAATTTTTAATTTGACTTTTCTGGTGAAATTTTTGCCAAAAAAAGGGGAGAAGGGGGGGGGGGTGAGGGAGGTGGGGGAGATGCTAGAATCTACCACATGCAATGCAATGGAGAGACCCAAAAAAAGCTCCTCAAGGACAGACAGAGAAGCTAGCTGTGTTGTTGTTGCATTCAAGCTTTTTTGCAGCAGCTTTTCTCCACGTCCATCTGCTCTGCCTTTTTGGTTCTGAAATCCTGTACAAGGAAGGAGTACTTCTTAAGGTGCATTCACACTCAGTGTTAAGCATTTTAGTATTATTAAGTTCCTGTAACACCAAGCTAGTCATTTAGGACCTAAACCTATTTACCATTAAGATTTTAAAATTTAAAAAAAAGGGTTAACATTCATTAATATTAAACAATCCCCCATTTAACATTGGCTGCCACCTAAGATGCCACCTAGATTTTTGATTAATACTGACTTAACATTAGGTGTGAATGCATCTTAAAACTTACTTAGCTACTTACTTCCTCCAACAAGCTTTGTTTTTTTTTTTTTTCTTTTTTTTTTCTAAACCTTTTTTCTCTGGCTTCTCTGTGAAAGGCAAAAACACACAAGAAAATCTAACTCCTATTTATTTATTTATTAATAAATTCAGCAAACAACTGGTGTAGAAGAGTGCTAATGGGAGAGAAAAAACACACATGGGATGGTGTTGAAATGCTTGTTATTGGTTTAGGGTGCAGATGACCTTCCAAAGTACACCCATATCTTAAAAATACTGTAGTTCCCAGGCCAATAATTTGATGCTAATTATTATATTATTTTCAGAAATGTTGAAATGTTGAAATTTTCAAATTTTTATTTTATTTTATTTATTCAGAAATATAAATTTTCTGAAGGAAAATGAACAATCTGATGGAAGATTTGAGAATATACATCGGTTTGTTGAAATGGAATCCTCAAAATCAATTAATTATTCAACAAACATGTGTGAAAGTGGCCAACGTACTATGGTAACCAGCCCACAAACAAGGGTTTTCATATGCTTACCTGATGGAAGATCCATGTTAATGTAAAAGAAATTCACATGAACAAAGACATTTATCTATGAAGGAAGCTTGTTTGTTTGTTTGTTTGTTTTGTTTGTCTTTCTCAAACCACGACTCTTATTGCCACACTCTTGAAATAATTGGAAAGTCCTTGATGAACAGAGTTGCACTGAGTTGGTTTCATAATGTCTTGACACATGGTGGAGAAGTTATTGAATATTGAATTTGTCTTTCATTGACAATTCATTTAAATCAAAACTAAAATTTTACATGGGAATTCTTGGTATTGTTGGAAAACCCTCATCAAGTATCAAGTAGGATTTAATGAAGGTGAATTCGACATTTTTAGACCTAAGATGCAAAAGATATTGAATTTTGAGTAATTTTTTTCTCATTGAAAATTCAATTAAAATACAAAAAGTGATTTTGAAAAGAAAAATTAGATGAGTAACCAATTCACACTTGAGCCAACAACACAGGCTACACTAGGTGGTGTCTTCTTAAAGAAAGACTAATGTTTGGATGCTCCGTGATTTAAGTCAACCTGAATCAAATCAAGAGATACACTAGGTGGTGTCTTCTTAAAGAAAGACTAATGTTTGCATGCTCCCTGATTTAACTCAACCCAAATCAAATCAAGAGATCACATAGTAATAAATTAAGGTGTTTTTTTTAGTCTTTTTTTCAATTTTGTGACGTAGCCACAAATGGTGATTGGCAACAAGAGGAATTAGCCAAATTTGGATATAGGTTAGAGAGGAAAGTTTAAACAATTAAGAAACTTGCTATATTTTTGTAACCCGATTGAACCTATTGCCTAAATAAATTTTTTTCATAAAAAGCACTGGATTTACTTTTGTCACCAAGTGGAGAAAATTTGCACAGTTAAGCATCTCCACTATGGGCACAAAACAGCCCTAAACACATTATTTTGGATGAAGTATAGCAGTCACATAGTGCGAACATCAGTTTCGGAACATAAATGTGTCCTTGATATAGTGACGTCCAAGAGGACCAGTAAAAGGAAATGATTATTTCTCATTGGTCAATCATAATGATTCGCCCAAGTGATGACATTTAAAAGCTTTCTCTCTTTTATGCTGTCTACTTTTTTTGGGTTTATGGGTACCAGGTCAGGGATGAGTGAATAATTAACACTTTATGCTGGATGCAGCAAACAGGGAAAATATGTCATTGGCCTGTTTAATATTTTCCCAGCAAACACTCACAGAGTCCCAAATAAGTTTGGGGGGTGTGGGTAGAGATCCTCTTTTATGACAAGAGGTCAACAACCTGAATAAAAATTGAGAGTCCACTTAAATAAGGTTACAGACAGAGGATTTCAGATCCAACAACAAATGAGTAAACAAAGAAATGCACACCTCAACCCTAAAAAAAACGAACCCAAAAAAATCTAAGTGGAAAACTGAACACTTGGTCGGTGACCTTCAAAACATTTATAGACATGGTAGACAACTGAACCCATAGTCAGTGATCTTCAAAACATTTACAGACATGTCTGGTTGGGACTTGGGACCAGCATTTCTGATTGGTAGTAGCTACCATTAACATCCCCAATGACTTTGTCAAGTCCCTACAGTTTGGTAAGATCAATAGAGTTATCATCAAGTCCTGCGATCAGGGGGCAAGAACAGCCAGTTTTTACATAATAGGCCATCAAATGTGTACTGTAACTGGGAATGAAAACTTTACAAAGCGAAATAACTATTGACCCAAATTAGTCTTTCCACCAATTTTGGTGATTAACTGAGTTTCATCTTGTCTTTCATTTTTCATGAGCGCCTCCACTGCTGCTACATATATATTGTCACTGTGCTTAATTACTCTCAAACCTTGTGCATTAAATGCTGAGTTTCAACATTCCATTCTGAGATTTAACAAAGTTTCCTTACTTTGTTGATACCACTGAAAGAGGAGATAGGGGGTGAAAGCAGGCCCAAAGACAGGGTGACTTTATGGATACTACGTCAATGATGGGAGGTTTTAGCCTAATGTCATACATTAATCAAAATACTGAGTTTGGGCCAAGAGTGAACCAACAGCTACATGTGCAACATGAGGGATGGATGATGGGTGCACAGGAAACAATTAACAATTGGGTTCCCATTTCTCTAACTATTCAGAGTGGTTAAGCCCATGTTGTGAAAACTGACTTGCGATGTACTAACCATCTACATTCATCTACTTAACTAATAACCCCCCTATTATCGTACCTAGCTTCCTACATGACATATTTCACAAGATGGCTAACCACAGTGAAAAGAGTTGGGGGTCATCCACAACTGAGTTGACCAAACATTAAGGAGAAGCATGTTACAGTAAAACAAGGATGAAAGAGGAACAATGGACTCAAAATCCAAACAAAGAACCAAACCGAAAAGGAGAAAGATGAGAGAGACCCAACAAGAGTATCATCAATTTAAGGACAAAGTGGGCCTTTTTGAACAAGTATCCTCCCGGTTAGAATATTAAAGACAGTTGAATCAAAGGTATTGTGGTGGGACCCCAAACCCTAAACCGCATCTCCTCTGTGAGTCAGAACCACCACAGGATCACTTGGAATGGCCAACCTTAAGACTGCACATAACCACAGGAAGTGTAACACAACTTGTTCAGTGGTAGCAATATGCCAGTGACAGTCACTTGGTTGCTGAACATAAGTGCCATATCCCAGTTTCTGGGATAGTTGTTGGTGCAAAAGACACAGATTCTTCGGGACCAAGCCCAAATCGCCCAGTTGGGTTTATCAGCTTCGCCCTACTTGAACTATAGTAGGATGTGGAAAGACCAAAAACCATCATGCCCAAACAACCCTAGAACCACTGTATAGGTTCTGAAAGAACTGCAAGCCTCTAAAATCTTTTTGCACAAGGATGAGGACAAATCTGTTTAAGGCTAGCTTGGTCACTGTGACATAAAATGCCAAGAACTCCTTACAAAAGTGCTCTCTTTATAAGTACTGACATCTCCTTTCTTGAAACCCTGCAAGCAAGCAGAGAATCGCCACGAGTGAGGTCCCACTAGATATTGTTTGCACTGCAAAGAATGCAAGTACTCTGATCTCATTGTAATTTCAACACTCTCCACTGGAAGATAAAAGCACATCCCAACTAGCAGTTGGTTGGTGTCTGTGCCATGAGACTCCCTGAGACTACACAGCAATCATCTGAGTTTACTGAAAGTAACTCAAATTTGAGACTCAGTACCCCTCTGGGGGGCTTAGAGAATAGCCTCCTAGGTACAGCTGATCTTGGAGAAAAGTACCCATTCATCCCACTTCTGACTTCCATCAGCATGGCATCAATGATGGCCCTAAACCCTAAACCCTATTATCTACCTCACCACTGGCATAAATACACCTGAACTTACTCTTCTTCTCATTCCCTTGCCAAACAGATCTTTTCCTGAGGTTCCAGAAAAGCAACCAACATTAACCTTGCACATCCTGCAATGTAAGCAAATCCATGAATTCTCAATCAAAAACACACAAGTCTAGGGAACTTGGGACATACCAAAAATTGGGAGTTTTGGAGCAGCAGGAGGTGGTTAGAACCCTTCATATAAGAAGGGTCCCAAAAGATGTAACATGAGAACTTACTCTTGAGACATACAGGTTGATGGGATTTTGATCTCTGCATTCATAATAATGCAGTGAACTTGTTTTGACTTTGAACATTTTATGTACTTTTAAATGGCCATGTATGATTTTCTCAGAAATCACTAAGGCAGCTGCATGTCAAAAGGGTGTGGAAAAAGCTTCACACACCTGCATTATCATCATCATTCTGGCATTGTCAATTGACCCTGAAAGCTAGTAGTGCTGAGGCTTGCGCACCAGTGTTGTTTTTGATTAGTATTCCCTCTCTCCCTGCCAACAAATCACTGAGCTCTGTAGGCTCCTACTTCTTCCCCTAAGTCCCTAATTCACCTTCTCTGACCCACTCCTCCTCCTATCATTGTCCTTCCCTGTTAAACTACCTCTGGCCTATAATCATGTCCACTAAACCTCCCTTCTTTGATATCCACCCACTGCTAATAAAAGAGCAGGCAGGAGAGAGAGGGCCCTAAACTAGACCTATGATGAATAAATGGGATGAAAAAAAATTGTATGGGAGTAAAAAGCCAGATTACAAAGCAGAGAAACCTGTGGCAAAAGTCAGATCTACAAACCCCCAAGTACTTGTAAAGGAAAAAAACCACCTGTTTTTGTGCTATTTGTCTCTGAATTACACACTAGCCATGTGCCAATGCCACAAGCTGCTGACCACAAGCTTGAGCACACAAGTTCTCACTGCTTGATGTAACAGTCAAGCAGCTGGCAGAACAGCAATCGCTCCTTAAGAGCGTGCTCCTCCAGCATGTGCAGCTGCCACCTTGCGAGTGGCACCAATACCCATTGCTTCTGTCTTGGATTGCAATGCAATGAGCTCACGAGCTGCTGCTTCGTCTTTGCCATTATCCCTGTCTGCTTTTGTGCCCGCATTGCGTCGTCCATGGAAATTTTGAGCCATGGTGTATTGCTGAGAGGTGCTAATGCTCGAACTCTTCACTAGACGCCTTGGGTCGCCAAAGTCTCTAACCCCGCTTCCTTGAAACCCAGAACCAGCCCCCTTACCTTGCCTTGCAGCCACTCCTGCAGCAGCAGCATCAACAGCTCAAGACACAAACCATCAAATCCACAAGCCCCAATGATCCACAATCCTAAGTGCAAGCATAGCATAATGTAAATAAAGAGCTAAACTTGAAAAAGAAAACAAGCTTCTAACTAAATTTTCTCTCATTGACAACCTTTAGACATGTTCACAAATGTCTGCTATTCTAAAACAGTAGCCTAACCAATACCCAATCAATCTGAATTCTCTGAGCATTCTCTGTGCAAGATTTAGATAGACACCATGAGGAGCATACCTTCTGAGGGTTTTGGGTTCATATTATAAGAGGCCCTGTTGACAACACTAGGAGCCCCTTTCTCTTGTTGTTTCTCCTGTTCCTTTGTATTCTTTGTGGATTCCTCATGGAACTCCAGGACTCGTTCCCTGTCAAGCCCCACCCAACAACAGGTCACAACATCTATATTATGTGATCAGATCATGAGAGCTGACAATGTCAAATGCTAGACCTTCAATTGAGTGAGTACATACATAGGCTCTGCAACCTCTTATTTCAGTTTTTGTTTTTCTAGAATGGCATTGCACAAGTAAACTGATTGATGAGTATCAGAAATGCCTCACCTTGGTAGAGAAGCATGTTGCCGCTCAAGAGCACGATTGTTTTCCCCACCCTTGCCATAATGCTCCTCAAGATGGGCAAATTGCCTCTTGAATTGGTCAACCGCACTGTTTGTTGTGAAAGGAAAAGAACATTTTGTCAAACAAAGTTCTGCGACTTCCAGCTTCTTGACACAAACACTGGCCATATGAAATTGGGTAATGCCATACCTTGGATACATGAAATTCGCTTGGTCTGTTCCACTTAAGTACTCCTTCAGCATCTGGGGATGGTATTCCAGAATCTGTCAAAATCATGTCATTGAGAAAGTGGTATCAATCATACAAGCCAGCCTTAGGTTCATGAGACCTCTCTATACTCTTCCTCTCTTTCAATTCTCCAAGCAACAGGGAGACAAATAAATTCTGGACATGCCTCACGGTAGATGAGCTCCCTGACATCCTCCTTGTTGATCCTTCGTCTTTCAAATTCAAACTCCATTTTTGTGATTGGTTGAGCTGAAGGCTCCCGGTCAACTTTTGCAAGTCCCTTGAAATAAGGATCTGCCAAAGCCTGCACAGGACATGTAGCAAACTTACTACAGAGTGTACTTACATTAGAGGCCCTGAGAAAATGCCAAATTCTTGTTCGATACCAAATTCAGATCTTACAGTCCATAGTGCAGAGTGCAAAGTTCTCACGTCTGAAATACAGTGATCATATATCTAGCTACCTCTTCTGCTGTAGGCCGGTCTTTTGGGTCAAATGCAAGCAGTCTTTCCAAAAGTCGAACTGCCAGAGGGTCTGCATTGGCAAATTTGTGCTGAAGAGGGACAGGTAGCTTCTTCCGCATACTGCTGAGATACCGTCTAGCCTTCTCGTTGCGTACCTGCAGACACCCAAAAAAGGAATCAATGGGAAAGAGCAAACAAGAAAGCTTTTGCAGGTTTCTTGTACAAAATCCTTCACTACTTACTACCCACAACTCCATTAAACACAAAGCTGATCCACAAGCTTCAACAAGAGCAACATCCAGTTTACTAACAAAGTATCACAAGGAATTGGCAAGTTCAGAAGGCTAACCCTAGCAACTGTCTCTGGTGATGGGCTGCCGAGCATGTCTGTCATTAGATCAAGCTGATGGACCACATTCTTTCCAGGAAATAGAGGCCTGCCAGTCAATACCTCTGCAAATATGCAACCTATGCTCCAGATATCGATTGCTGGAGTATACTGCAAAACCACAAAGAGCTCACTCTCTCAACAGGAATGAATACCTTCAACATCCTATATGCTTCACAGTTCCTACACACGACATTGACTAACACAATGACTGACTGCAAAGGAGAGCTGCCTAATTTTGAGAAGTTTATAAACTTCAGTGAACTCTAAAGCCTCCACCATCTAAAGCCTCCACCACCAACTTTCACAGTACCAACACCCTTGTCAATGTCTGCAACAAAGTGAACAAGCACAGGAGAGGAAAAGTTGCTAGTGAGGTGTACCTTTGAGAAGAAGGATCCACAAAGCTCTGGAGCACGGTACCATCTGGTGGCCACATAATCCTGGCGACACCAACCCATAAGAGCTTTATCAAACAGTTGCATGCATACATATGTGACATGCATATACACACACATCAGTGGTCTGTTTTTCAAAAAAAATTAAAAAAACTCTTTGCAGCAGCAAAAAGTGGAGTGCAAACACTTGGAAACTATTTCAAACAAACAAGTACATAGACACAATATAGATTAGGTGTCTTTGAAATGGAACTTACAAAAGACTTACCGTCCAGAAAATAGCTGTTGGTGCATCATTGAAGGCAACACGAGCGAGACCAAAATCACAAATTTTGAGCTTACAATCAGCATTGGCAAGCACATTCTTCGGCTTCAAGTCCCGGTGGAACACATTTGCTGCCACACATGACAACTTTCATGTGAGCAAAAGGTGATGACTCACTGACATAATACACAATGTGGCAAACAAACAGGTACAAACCATGTCACTATAACCTGACAGATCTCAAAAAGGCTATGAGTCAAGAAGCCCAACAAATGGTAGCTCATGTTTGCACCCCAAGCCATCAGAGCTCCAATTTGTGTGTATAAGGACAAACAGAGGGCGTCATTGATGAGGAGCGTAATGCGGAGGGACAGAATATTAGAAAGGGTCGTTGGTGTGGTAGGAACCAAAGATTATCCACTTGTGAAGAATTTCAACGTGTGCAGAATATGCTACATTCAAAAACCTTGGTCACAAGAACCCACCACCCACCCACACGCTTTTTTAAAGACTTCTATTCCACTAGGGTTTCCAGATGGAACAAAACCTGTATGTATGTACTTGAGTGCACGAAGGAGCTGGTACAGAAAGAATTGGTAGTGCTCAGGAGTCAAATCGTCATTCGCCTTGATGACTTGATGGAGATCAGACTCCATCAATTCAAACACCACATAGATGTCCTTGAATTCACGTCGTGAAGGTGGGAGCATGATGTGCTTGACTTCAACAATGTCAGGATGACGAAGCAGCCTCAACAGCTTGATTTCTCGCAGAATGCGCGTTGCATCCGAGACATGCTCGAAAATGTCATTGATCTTCTTGATGGCCACTTTCTCGCCAGTGTGCGTATCAATGGCACTGCCAACCACACCATAGCTCCCTTTCCCAATCACCTCCTGGATTTGGTACCGATTCCCTTCCCCATACTCGGTGAAAAACTCACTGTCTACCATGTTCTGCATACACAGAAAGAAACCAAACCTCAGTTTCAGTTTGTGAAGCTGTTGCAGCACGAGCACCAGGGCAACCCAGAGAGTAAAACCTAACTGTATTTGCTCAAGCAAGGAAGACAAAAGACAACTGGGTACTGCTCGAAGAAGAAGAAGAAAATCGCAGAGTGTCTGTCTGTCTGCAAGCCTATCTGCGCAACACCCATTTGAGCTAGCTGGGTTGTGCTCTCATGGAATATAGCGTCGATGCAGTGGCATCCAGAGCAGGAAACATTTCAAAAGAACGCCCATGAGAAGAAGCCCTAAGAGCCGATAGCCTTTGGGACGGAGCGAGAAGAACAAGAAGAAGAAGTATCACAGAGGACGGACATAAGAGCTTCATGCAGAAAGCAAACAAGGATGTGGAAATCTAACGCTGGGTCTTCTTATTCCTCGTGGGGTTGAGACCTACGGGGGGGATCAAGGTTCTCTCTCTGTCTCTGTCTCTGTGGCTGGCTGCAACGAGACCGATGCTTGTTGTTTGGAGTCAGAGCTGAGACCTACCGACAACGAAACCGTCTTCTCTCGTATTCTTTCTCCCTTTACCCCAGGAAAATCTTTTCGCTTGTAGAAAGAAAAGCAACCTTCCGAAAAGGCTCCCTTCGGGTTTCTTACCAGCTTCTTTGAACACGCTCCACGAGGCGCGAGCGAGCGAGCGAGCGTCCGATCCCCGATCTGGATTTACTCTCAGCTCCACTCCAGCAACAACAACAACGGATCCATCCTCCTCCTCCTCGTCCCTCCCTCCCTCCTGTCTCCAGCCTCTACTACGAGCGAGCTTGCTTCAAACAAGCAAGAGCCACAAGCAAGCAAGCGCGCCGACGATGGTGATCTAAAGCTTCAAACTTCTCTTTGACGCAAAAACCAAAAGATGGGTTCGTCAAAATCCTCACTCCAAGGGCTTCTCACATCCCATGCTGCGAGACAAAAAGCACATAAACCCACTTGATTTTCGACACAGGACAACAGATACACAGACTGATTGCAGCGGCAGCGGCAGTCCAACGCTCTCTGCACCCCCCTCCTCCTTCCCCCGGACTGCAGCGAAGGAAGAAGAAGAAGAGCAAAGAGGAAGAAGAAGGGTTACCAGACCTGACACCTAACCAAAAACCGAACCTCTCCCGTAGCAAGAACCTCTTGATCCGCCGCCGTTCGAGAACCTCCTAACCTCTTTCCGAGTCTCTCTTGCCACCTGATCGACGATCCTCGTGATCCGCCGCGGTTCGAGAACCTCCGAATCTCAGTTGCAAAGGACGAGCCTCGTGATCCGGCGATGTTCGGGAACCTCTGAACCTATTTCCTAACCTCAGTTGCCAAGAACGAACCTCGTGATCCAGCACCGTTCGGGAACCACCGAGCCTATTTCCTAGCCGCAGTTGCCAACGACTAGCCACGTGATCCAGCGCCATTTCGGGAAAATCCGAGCCTCTATCCGAACCTCACTTGCCACAGACGAACCTCTGGTTCCGGCGCGGTTCGAGAATATCCGAACCTCGATCAGTACCTCTTTCCGAACCTCGTTTTCCAAGGACGAGCCTCGTGAGCCGGGGCTGTTCGGGAACCTCGGATCTCAACACCGAACCCAATCCGAAGCGAGACTGAACCCCGAGCCTGAAGAAACCAAGTCTTAGCGACAGAGGACCATTACGTCCTTGGAATTGGAACCACCAGTACAACACGCCACGTGTCTCGAGATCAACGGCTAGGATTCCCTGAGTCACATTGAAAAGAAATTCTCTGCGCTTTTTGCCCTTTTTTTTTATTTTTCCTTTTTTTGTCAAATGATTTACGACTGATTCCCCAACGGTTGCACAACCAGAGGAGTAACCAGAGGGGTAACCAGAGGTGGGGTGTGACGTTGGCCGAAAAAGTGTGTAAGTACTGTGACGCAGACTTCTTCAGCGGCTGCAGAGACTTTAGTTAAATTCTTGTG
>Ga0116227_10002960_pt1 | contig 38171 bp, 25 predicted proteins | sample S1TSphgellanicum_FD_89693 | JGI IMG/M metagenome (GOLD analysis project Ga0116227, IMG submission 89693) | Host-associated microbial communities from peat moss isolated from Minnesota, USA - S1T2_Fb - Sphagnum magellanicum MG | ecosystem: Host-associated > Plants > Peat moss > Unclassified...
CCTTCATGTGAATGTGGGGTCCTAACCTTACACTTTCCCACCCCTTCAATCATGCATAACTAAGACATTTTCCCCCTCCCACTCTATTGGTCCTTATAGTTGGCCATGATCATACCCCCCAACCTACCCCCATTTTTTCAACACACCTTCAACCTCCACCTAAAGTCTTATGCCCCAAATGCAGGTGCCAATTTACTAGTCAAGGGTTAGTTCGTCATAAATGTTGTCGTTAAACATTTAATTCATTTAATCTAAACCCTTGTGATCATCCTAACCCAATACCTTCCTTTACTCCCACTCCACTTACATGAGCTTAGACTTGGGTTTCAACATTAGATTTCTTTGGGTCCTTTCACTTAGGCTTTTGTCGTCCTCGTTTGTATAATCGCATCCCTACCGCTCTACGACATGATGTACAAGTGGCATTTCATTTTCCATTGGATAAACTAACATAAGATCTGTATAATGTGGTAACCTGGCACTTGCTCCTCCTGCTACCCCAATGGTGTCTCATTTTGCCCCCTTGTGGCAAGGCGACATGGCACAAGGAAACATAGATTCAACTCAATCATTTTTTAACATGCAACTGGGAAAACATGCAAAAGGAGTTTTTTTACAGGCCCAACTTTTGTCAACTAATTCGAACTCAATCCCTTTTCCCCAATATGATCCTCCAACTCACAAACACTTACTCCATAGTTTAAACTTTGGTTATGCAAAGGAATACTCTTGGGCAGTTCACACTTTGGCACCGTTTTCTCTCGCACCCACCTCCTTTAACACCACCTCAGCTCTCACCACATTACACCCTAAATCAAATGGCTACTTCTCGCTTTTCCTTGAAAACTATGAGCCAAACCAGGACCACGAACTTTCTTATGACTCCTTCAAGTTGGCGTTCCAATGCATGCCACATTTATCGACAAGTGGTCCTTCTGGGATGATATTTTAACACCTTTAAAATTATTTTCACCTTGAAGATTCAATGAGTGGATTCCTTTAATTGTTCCAACTTTGTTTTCATATTGCATTGTGTCACGTTCCACCTCAAATTACATGCATCCTTGGAGTGGCCCACCTCTTAGCCATGACAAAGCTTTCAAGTGGAATTTGTCCCATTACAATGAAGGAAACATTGTATCAATTCACAAGCCGCACTTTATGTCTTCAATTTTGTGAAACTTTTGTAACACATTTTTCCCCACACTAATTTGGCGTTGCAATTAAGGTTGGTTGTGAAACAATAATCCACAACATCAAATGCACCCTAAACCTTTACCTTGACTAGATTGTTCTTCAACTAAACGTGGCAATTGCCTTCAATTCAGTGTCAAGAGGGGTCATATTTCAAAAAAGTTCATGCAGTAGTTAAGGACATCATATAATTCATCCCCTTTGTTCATGCATTCTATGCATTCAAGCCTCCTTTGTTTTATAGTCATCATAATCATGAAGGTGATGTCACAATCATCCCATCTGCTAGGGGAATTAGTCAAGGTGATCCTTTGGGGGGGCACTATTCGCTTTAGCCCATTTTAGGGCTTTACGTTCTATAGCTTAGTCATTTTCCCTCTTGTCTATTTCCATCCATTACAGATGACATTCACATCATAGGTCCTTTTTTAATTGTATCATATGCCTATGAACATTTCCAGACCGAACTCCATGCAATCAGTCTTTCTATCGAACCTCAGAAACGCATTACATGGTCACCTTCTAACTTCCCATTAGTCTTCAACACCCCATCCTAGTTTACCATCCCATTCAAAGGAATTAGAATCTTGGGGGTTCTGTTGGGCACCTTGATTTTCACATCATCCTTCATAAAAAATGCCATGCAAGAAGATGCTCAACATGTGAACCTTTTCTCTAAAATGGGTGATGTTTAAGTGGCCTTTGATATTTTAACTCATTATTTTTTGCAACGCCCATTATATCTTTTATGATGCACAACTCCATCTTCCACCTTCATAGAGTCCTTTATTTCTTTTGACTCCTCCCTCCATAAAATGTTTGGACGCCTTTTGGGTCTAAGGTCCTTTGATAGCCTAGAAGGACCTTTAGCTTGTAAACAAGCCTCCGTCCCAATAACTTTCAATGATGTTGGGCTCATATCGACATCCATCATCACCCCCCATAACATGTTTAGGGAGTTGGGCCCTTATCATTTCAGTCATAGTTGTTAGGTTCATGGTTGATCAACGTCATTTCCTTCTTGAAGCCTTAACATGAGTTAACAACAACACATTTCCTTTCAAATAACACGTCAAGGTGGCATGTGATCTTCTACCACCCCCAGCCCATATGTGTCTTCCTCCATTTGAATAACTCATCAAACAATAAATGGTTCAATTTCAAGATCCCATCTTGGAGTGTTAACACCATCATAACCTTTTTAGCATGTTTTCCAATGGGACATCTGAGGCCCATCATGCCTGAATTTTATCATGTTTTGGCCCAAGGGTAGTCGTTTAGCTTACAACTCGACTAGTTTTCCCAACCTTTTGATTATCTTCCCTAATGTTTTACACAACACTTTGTACATGACTTAAACTACTTTGTCCTTCAATTGAAAGCATTTCTCAATGTGTGTGCATATAACCCATCGACCCTATGGGTATCCACCTCTTACATTGTGTTCATGGCAACAAACGCACTGGAACCCATGATGTAATTTGTGACATCTTTGCTGCCATTGTGCGAAATGTTGGTTTCCACCTAGGACGAAAACAATTACATGCACTTTTTTCAACCACGTTCAACTTCTTTCGTTGACAAGTCGACATTGTGCTTACCAAAGATGGCATTTGTAGCTTAACCAACGTTGTCATTGCCAACCCAACATAAACGGATTTTCTTCCTCGATCTTGCACAACTCAAAGATTTGCTACTTCCGATGCAACTCAAAGCAAGGAAATGAGCTATCACAACCAACACCCCATTGATCAATTCCTCATCTTAACAATTGAGGTATTTGGTTACTTACACAAACATGCCGATGTGTTTTTACACAATTATGCCAATGCCATTTGGAGCTTGCAGGGGACAAAAAGTCCTCATCTTTCTACCTTGGTCACTTTTTTTCATCAAAAAGTTTTTATCACATTACAAAGGATGCAAGTGTCTTCCATCTTAAATTGGCGATAGCTGTTTAACTACTTCTTGACTTCCACCCTTCAAAACACACCTCCCATCACCATGGTCGATCTATTGTAGGCCGTCAATTTTTGGCATATAAATATGGCTAACCTTCCACAGGTGGTTGGTTATGGACATGGAGAGATTTTCACAACTACTTTGAGTCAATTTGACGTCCTATCACTTCTCCCTTTTCCTTTATTTTACTCCTCTATATATTTCCCTAATCTATGGTGTGTTTTTTAATAAAACTTTACAGGTTTTTGATGAATTATTAATTTCAAATAGCAAGTTTTTGTTGCCCCCAAGTACCTTTAGCCATTAGAGGCAGGCCATCCTTGCATACAATTTTACATCTTTTATAAACAATAACCCATTGATAATACACCCTAAATGATTTCAAACTATAGGATGGAGAACTCCTAGCGAATCAAATGGTTGTTATTGCTCCAAAATAGAATGACAAAATGGCCAACAACATCGTGCTTTCAACAATGTAGCCATCAAGTTCACTATCATTTGGTGAGGTGACACTTTTGAAGTCCTCTCTTTAGGGTGACATTTGTTTATGTTTGACTGATCATGCTAGCGTTGTCATTTTTTATTTTTTCAAAATTTTGGAAAAAACCTTTTTTATATTTTTTACCCTTTGGGAAGGTTGTTGCCATTTTTGGGGGTTATTTTTTGGCGAAAATTTTAAATAAAGTATTTAAATACATTCATTATTTTTAAAAACTTCAAGGAATCACTAGCACTACATTGGGAGGAGCTTAAGGGCATATCAATTCCATGAAATATTTCATGCCTATTTTTTTAAGTCCAAAAAGATGACATGAAATAAATTCCTTTACAAATATATCATAAAACCATAATTATATCCATGAAAAATTAGAAAATATTTCTTGAAGATTGTACCATTCAACAAAATTATATTTTTTGCTTCAATGAATTAACTTTTTGTGGTGCATATCAATCAAAGACACAACATTTGCATTGCAAACAACCTACTTTTGTGTTTACTTTATCATACTTTCACCCTTTATTGTTTCATCTTAATGCATGTAAGAAAATTATAACCAAACAATATGACTAGAAACAAATTGATTTATTTCAACAACAAACTTTATTATTAAAATACATTATATTTTTGACAAATCAAAACCACTTTTTATATGTTCAATGATTATCCAAATTTTTTGAATCTTCTATTTTTCATTGAACCATGATAACATTTCAATTGCACCCACAAAATGAATTGTCCATATTATGATGTGCTAACTTGAATTAGATCTTAACTTTAAATGGGCAAGGGACTAAATCTATTTTGAAAATAAAATTTGAGAAACAAGTACACCATGATGAAAAACTATATATGTATTTGTATAACTAAAAGAACTCTTGCAATATATGTATTTAAAAAAAATTTGCTTCACAAAGTAAGAAAAATACCTATAAAAAAAATTACCAAATTGATTCGATAGAAACTAAAAAAATATCAATCTCACATGAATCTCAACCAACTCTTTTTTTTGTAGAAGTACGTACCACAAATAGTGGGAATGATCAAATAGATTAAAAAATTATATAACAAAATTTGGTAATAGAATCAAACAAAAATAATTTGAAAAACAAGACACATTTTGTAGAAGGTACTTTGGTATTCTAGCAAACTAAATACATAAGTTTTGAACCACATTTAGGAATTGTCAAGTGGTGATCTTCTTTAAAATGTTAAAAAAATCAAATAAAAAATTAAAAATCTAAAAATTTAAGTTTTAAATGTTAATTTCAAAGACAATGCACTATCTAATTTTGTAAAATTATATGTGTGCATTGTCCTTTCAATAAGGGTTTAGTAAAAAAAACCCATATGGTCAACTTGGGTAGTTTGAAAAAATAGGAATTATAATAGTGTGCCTACCATCTACAACAATGTTAGCTTCCCTTTAGACCTCAAATCTCATGTCTACTTCTTGATTATTGCCTTCTAGTTGTGACTACCATCTTGTGGCAAAACACAATTTCTATTCCAATAATAAGAACATAAAGTATTTTCATTGTAAAAGAAAAGAAGAAAAACCAAACTAATGAACTAATAGTTTACATCAAGGGTAGATGCAAACTGTAGTGGCTCATATTGGCAAAAATTACACTCCCTACAAGTCCATATAAAATTCTGTAAAATGATTTGAATGGACATGGTTGTTACTTTTTAAAATGTTATTATTATAATATTTGAATAATACATGTTCAAACACATACAAACCTTCCTAAATATATGTAAAAATTTGTATTTAATGTAGCTGATGTCATTTTTTAATTTGGAAGTCCTAAAAAGAAAACCCACAAAATCCATAGAATAATGCCCCATCTGAAACTTTCAAAAAATATGCTTTTGGGACAAAGAAATTGAAAAAAAAAACAAAAATTGCAACTCATATGGACTTATGAAAATATGGTCAACTTTTAACCATTTAAAAATCCCTTTTATTAAACAGTTAAGGTTTTCAAAAACAAGATTCCTGATATGAATTTATCATCTTGTATTACATTATATATTGAATGCCAATAACAAATTTAGAATGTGAATCAATATTTTTTTCCATTTTGTGATGTTCTAGTCAAACAATTAGTCCATATTTTTTGATTTCAAAAGTCCATTACTATTAACAAATGAAATTTTTATCAATAAATAATCACACAACTCTCTTCATAACGAAATATTAGTTTACATAGAAGATAGTAATGAAATATTAGTTCTAATAGAAGATAATAAGTAGGGTATTCACCATTAGTAACTAAATAGTTACTAGGTTGCCTTTCTAAATAAACTAAACTAGGATATTATTTTTATTAACTAATGTTACTTCTATTAAAATTCCTCTTAGAATTAACTTTTAATTATTCTACCTTGTGAAGGTAGTTCATTGTACTAATGGTATTATCATTAGAAAACACCTTCACTTTATAATTTTCCTATAATGGTTTTATGATATGATGGTAATTATCATCCAATGTCGGTACTACCTTCTCTTAACACCCATAATGTTAAAGCAATTTTCTGCTTTTAACATAAACCTTCACCATCTAGCTAGAGCATCTATTTGGACGCCTTGGTTTCTTGTTTTGAGTTTGTAATAGAATATGTGAAATGGTTTTAAGTTGTGGATGATGAATGCCATCCACAGATAAGGTCCTTGGAGGAGTTGATACAATTGCACGTGGAGATCTAGGCTATGATAATGTTGGTCTTTCCGAACTACATGAAAATTTGAAAAAATGTGTTAGCAATGTGTTTGGGTGGTTTGAACTCACTAAGGATTTGGTTGACAAAGTAGTTTCACATGCTATTGTGCAACATGTGCTTGGAACATGTATTGAATTATCAATACTTAGTCATATACTAGCCTTGCAAGCTTACTAAAAACAAGGAATTCATTATTTTTTCGAACCTTGAAAATTAGCAAAACAAAACTATCCTTGAATTCGATGGGTGTGCGGGATGGCACATTCTAAGAACATGGGAGTATGAAGAACTAAATAATTATTGAAAAGAGAAAAAAAAAAGAAATTTTAAGTAGCCAAAAAACAAACATGATTATCCTACCAACAAAGTATCCATTGAACTATCACAAAAATATTTAACACAAAGTTATAAAGCTCAAAATTTTTAACTTTGAATTAACCTTGGCCACCCTAGCTTGTCCTAGGTCAATCTACCTACTACCTACCAACCTAGCCTAGACCTAGACCTCCCTAGATTGACTTTAAATGAACTAGTTTGTAAACCTATTTACTAACTTAGCCTAGGTTAACCTAGGCATTCTTAGGTTAAGAAAAAAACCTAGGATAATATGTGGCATCATAATCAGATTTAGTTGCACAAACTTGAAGTGGTCACAAACTTGATAAAATATTAGGTTACATAATGAGGTTACTTAGGTTGATTTGGCAAAAAACCTAAATCTAGCACTATTACAATATGTGGGTGCATGTTAATAACCAAAAAACTTATTTTGTAAAAACTTAGGTTTTTTACTACCAATTCCCATTATCGATTTTTGATTATCGATTTTTGATCACCAATTCCCATTACCAATTTCCCACTATTGATTATTAGTACCAATGTATTTGGAACCGAAAAGGAATACCAAAATAGTTTAGATGTTTATATTTAAAATTGAAATTTTAAAAGATTAGTTTGACACCAGTTAAGTTTATCTTGATTGATTTGGAGAGATTTTTGGAATTTTTTCAAAGTTCCACTATTTTTTGGAGAGGATTTCTAGGGAGGATCCGATGTTTGTCACAACAAATTTTTTTTGTGGTGAATGGATTAAGATTTTGTTTCTGAATCAAGTTTTTCTTGTGAAATATTGCTTCCTTATGTATCATTTTTGGATCAAAATCATTGTTTTCCTTCAGATGTTGAAGTGTTTGTTTAAAACTTTAGTATTTTGAGATGATAAAAAATTAGTATCCAAGTTGCAACAGTAGATGTTACTAACTACTCAAGGCTTTTTCTTGAACCTAAACCCTGAAGCTATTTACTTGGGGGTTTTAACATTTGGCAAGCACATAGCAAATATTGAACCAAAATTTCTAGTTTTGTAGTCATCTTAATTTGGGAGTTCTTGCAAAACTATTTGTTCCAACTAAGAATCTAACTACGAAAGTGGATTTATTTGTTATTGATTTTGTTATTTGAAAAAAAAAACTTCCTTACCAAAAAAATTTAAAATTTTACTTTTTGTTGTGTAAACAATTTCTTTGTTGAAAAATGACAACTATTCTTACCAAAAGCATGAGGAAGAAGCAAGAGAAGGAGGTGACAAAAGGTAGATTTATAAGGGCCTAGAATCTATACAAGGACGAGGCGTTGATAAGAACTAACCAAGAGGACATGGCCACTTTTCATAATGGAGAACAAGGAGAGTTGAAGACATTACCAAACACATATAACCGAAACTTTCAAGGGTCATCAAAAAACAACTAGTTAATGTGGAGAATCAAAAACCCCCAAAAAACCAATTTGGGACTCTACCAAAAACCTAGTTTTTTAGTACCAAGAGGCTATTGCACCGAATTTCCGTACTTAGGAAAATGAAATTGCTCAACTCGATGGATGACTTGAGAAATTCAGGCAATCTCAATGATGGGGTGATTTGGAAGAGTCACACGGTGAACATTCTTTGTGAATGAGTCTTGTAAATGAAAATGAATTTTAGCCTGAAAACCTAGTAACACTAGTGTTCAATGTAAGAGCTTTCCCTTCTTGTGTAGTTTTCACATGTTCTTTTTGTCATGGAATAGGCTATGAACTTAGTAATTTTATTTATTGATCTAGTCAAGTATTACCCCCTAGCCTTGTTTTTGTTGTTCCCCCAAACATAACATCTCTTCTGCAACCATCTATACTAGTTCTTGTGCTTACAATAAGTACTATTCCAGTAGTACTGAATATTTTTAGTTTGACCACCAACATACTTAGTCTTTGGTTCCAACCCAGGAGGTAGTTGATCCGAACAGTGTAGTTCCTTACATAGGAACCCCATATGTAATCAATAGCATGTATGCCCAATTGTTGAACCAACTTTGACAAGACCTAGAGTTATGCCACCTTGGCAAATAGTATATTTCCCTACATGGTTGGGTATCCATCTTCTGCCCCAGCTATAGCTCATACCATTTCGACACCACCCATGGACTTTTTGTTGGGTAATAGTGGAGGATTACTAGCTTTTTCTAGTTACATAGGTTATGTGCAATGACCTTTTGAGCCATAAGTTATGACCAAGTTCCAAGGTGCAATGGGTGATTTACCAAAAGTTGATTCCCACCTTGTTGAGGCTCCAATCCAAGAACCTCGTAATAGACCCCTTGGTGGACCCTTGAATGGACCTCTTATGGGCCCATACCTTGGTGGAGGGCTATTTTATAGTGGTATCCTTTTAATGGGCACATGGACAAGACATCCTTAGAGACCTTGGGTATTGACTTGGTATCCAACACCAACTAGTCTAGCCTCTAGTGCCCACATCATGAGGAAATCTTTACCATATCCAATTTATACCATTGGAACCAATCCTTACGCACATGTATGGGTGTTTTAGAAGGCTACTTAGGTGAATGGTGAAAAGAATGATGTCAGAATTGTTAATCTATTTTGCTTCACGCTAAGAGATGCAATTTCGGAATGGGGTGAAAATTTCATGCAATCCCACCCGTAATTGTTTTTTGCAAAGTCGGAAGTAGCCTTTTGCAAACAATACCACACTATGCAAACTAATGAGCAAGTTTTCATGGCTTTTCAAGTCATTAAACAAGGCACTACCAAAATTTTCTACTACGAAAGGATTCCGATGCTAGCTAAATGTTTGTAGCACAAGGTAAATGACAACCTATTCACTATTTTCTTCAAGATTAGCCTTGTACCTTACTTGACGGTTGTTACTATTGGTATGAAACATAATAGCATGTTCAAGCACATAGAAGCTATAGTTACTTGTGAGGAGAGCATGGGCGATCCCACTAAATACCAAAAGCTCTTGGAACCACTGAAATCAGACTGAAACAATGATGGGAAGCACATTGATTTGGTGTGCTGCTAATGCAAAAAACAAGGGCACAATGAGGAGTCATTAGTAGAAAATGGCCATTTTGCAATTAGTTCATGTGATTAATTTTTAATTGCTAGCGACATTTGCAACTAAAATTTCAATAGTCACATTGGACAAGTCGCATTGACATTAGTCGCTAATGACAACAAATTTTGGATGAGAGAAAAAGTCAACAAAATACTTCTTCATCCTTTAACTTGTCATATACATATTGTTGTTTATAATTAAAATGCGACTTTTTTGGTGAACAATGGGAACAAGTTATATGTTACCACGAATCCCAACTTTTAATGATTAAAAATATTTTATTATTATCTTGAAATAATCTAAGACATTTAATTTTTATGTTTGGATGGTTTAGATTATGACATGTGGTGCAATAAAAATTAGCCACGTGGCAAATTAATTTCCAAATTAAATTTAAATCAATATTTAGGTATGTAAGTTGAGCTAAGTACCTACCTACCTATATACCTACCTACCCATTTAGGCTAAACATCTATCTAAATAGGACCTATTTACTTACTTAGGCCAAATACCTATGTAGGTAGGTAAAAAAGTAAGTAGGTAAGTTAGGGAAGTAGGTAGTTAGGTGTAAGTACATGAGTATTTATATTTTATTTTGCATTAAGTCATTTTTATTGACTCATCCCATATGCCCATCTTTTTAAATATGAAAATGTGAAACAAAACACCTTATTTATATACTAATCGCAAACGACTTGTAACTAAAATTTTTATCCCATACATTTTGGCTTTCATTTTCATCTTGAAAAATATATAATTAAGTAGGCAAGTGATAACTAATTAGTTAATTAATTAACTGATAAATTAACTAAATAAGTAATAAAATTACTAATTATGTAATGAATTAAAAAATATTTAATAATAAACTTGCTAGTTAATTAATTAATAACTAAACTAAATAGTTAATAATTCGCATTATAAATTATCCAACCAACTAATTATTTATAGTAATAATCATCAATATCCTATGATTATTGAATTAATTATACTATTAGTTGTTATTAAATATTACTTAATTTATTAGCTAGATAAACAATAATAATACTTAGTTCTAAATATTTATAACTATAATAATCTATCAACCAATTTAATTAACTAATAATTGGATAATATTGAAATAATTATTTAATTATAAATAATTAATAAATTAATATTTTGTAATAAAATAAATTAATATAATAACTGAAATATTCAGGATTTAATAATTATTAAATATTAATTATAAATATTGAGTACTCGATTTTTTAATATAATAATATATTTAAAACCTATCCTAGGTTAACTATTTATTATAATTATTCCATTATTATTTTTATTTGTATAGTTAGTAACAAATAGAAATGTAAATATATAATAATATTAATAAAATTAATTCAATTATTTATTTAGCTAGTTGGTAACCAAGGTTAACTATTTTATTTTTATTATTCACATTATTACTTCATTTATTAAAGCTATTTATGAACTATTACAATAAATATTTTATATTTTTAATAAGTATATTTTCCTTTGGAAATATTTTCTACATTTGTATAATAATTTATTAGATTTCCATTTTAACTAATACAATAATTATTATAAAATTATAAAATAGTAAAACTGAAAAAAATTATATATCATTAATTTATTATAACCATTGAATTATTAATAATTAAGAAATATCAATTATAAATTTGAAATATGACAATTTAAAACTATATATTAATATTTTCTAGTTATTATTATATTAATATAATAATACTTCATAATTGAATACTTGTAATAATAATAATAATAATGTAATTTGTAGCTAGTATAGGTTAGTTATTTTATTATTATTATCTATTATTATGTCACTTGTTAGAACTATTATGATTTATTTTAATTAATTTTTCTTTTTCAATAAATAAAAATTAATTCTTAATAAATACATTAGTGATTTTAAATGAATTTAATATTAATATATTAATATATTAAAATTTAACTAGATGTAATTAATATAATAATAATAATAATAATAATAATAATAATAATAATAATAATAATAATAATAATAAAAAATGTCATTTGTAATAATTTTATGAAATATAATAAGATGGTTTGGATAAACTTTTAATATGGGCATAATCTCTTTAGGAAATATTTTACATAAAATTCTAATATACTCAAAACATACACTATTTAATGTAATTATAATATCAAGGCCATTTATGCTAATAATAATACTTGAATACACATCTAATATGGTTGTTCATATAAATTCGAAATACACATTTATAAATCTTGATACACCCAATTATTATCCTTAGAATTCATGAAATACACCTTTGTATACTAATAAGGTTGCAACTAAATTGGTCACATTTGCAACTAATGTAACATAAATTGTTCTTGGATGAAAATTAAACTAAATGTTGTTCACATGGAAGGATGAACACTAAAATAGTTGCAAACTAATTGGACTATAGTCGCAAATATGATCAACACAATAAATAGTTGCAAAAATGTCCAAATGTAGTTACAAATAACTAATAGTCGCATGTAGTCGCAAATATAATGGTTACATTTTGGCCAATTTCTATTAATGAGTGTTGCCATTGGAATCCAAAAAATCAAAATAATCAACATAATGAAAAAAAGGAAGCTTCAATGAATGAAATGGGTCACCAAACATTTAAGGGAACCGGAATTCAATCTAGAAAAGGTTTAAACCAAACCAATGGTAGTAAGACTACCGATGCTACATATGTAGTTCACCCGACCATAGGATTCATGACTACCTACATAGGTAAGCAGCTTTGGAAATGTTTAAAGGAAAAGGCTAAATTGTAAAACTACACCAAGAAAAGGTCGTTGTCAACATGGTCTTAGCAATGACAACCTAGATTAAAGCAATGATTCAGGAGGATTCGAAGGAAAAAGAACCTCAAAAACTGAAAACCTAAACGAATTAGGTGGAAGAGGAGAGGCTTCAAGTCTTTTGAAATTATTATCCGAAAGCTCCAAGAAACGAACCCACCTTTATTAATATAAGAGGTACTCAATCCTTTTACTAATAGTACCAAAATCAAGATAACCGATTTTTATATTACCAAAAACATTTTGGTACTACTGAAAACTTTAATTAATGTCCTACCAGATATTGGTTAGTAGTTATTGGATAGTAAACACACTTTGACTATGGGGCAACTTTTTCACTTGGTTTTTGACCTGAAGCAATACATCCTAGGATGCCTTAGTCCACTTCCCAAACCAAGTCATTTTCCAAAACTGAAAACTATTATAGCTTTGGTAGTTATAAACCCTCATATGGTTGTTATTCTAATTCATGTAGGGAAAAACTTGGTAGAAGACGTATTGCTTGATGGGGGATCCGAAGTTAACATTATTATCGAAGATCTTCAGAAAAAATTAAATTTGCTTACACCTAGACCTACCCCTTACACCCTTTGAATAGCAGATCATATTGTTACCAAACTTATAAGGTTAATTTGAAATCTAAAAATCCACATACATGGCATACCTTACATTGTTACTTTTATAATCATGCATAACAGCATTTTGGACTCCAACTATTCCACGTTTTTCGGACGCCCCTGGTTGTGTAATGCCAAGGTTACCCATGACTAGGCTAACAACTTGATCACTATTGAAAGAAATGGCACGATTTGAACTATTATAATCACAAAACACTTGGATGGAAACACTAAATGACCTAAAATACTTCTCTGCTATGACTTCATGAATAGCATCATAGACGAAGAAGAAAAGGTACTTTTGCAAGCTGAACCTAATCTGTTTACAATTGGTACCATTACACTACCATAACTAAAAATAAGTACTTTGGTTTTAATTATCAAATACTTGGTGTGGATTTTGATACCAAAGATTTAACTTTTAACTTCATCCACACTCAAGGTGAAATTGAAATGGATACCATTCCAACACGCATTAAGGTCCAGGACATGAAAGTTGCATGTTGGAACTTACGAGAGGATGTGTAGGTATGAGATCTGAATTTAGGTTTTGAAAAAAAAATTGAAAATGATGAAACTCAATGTTGACTTGGATGATGTAATAATTGGTGAAGCAGAGGCATTTGTTGTGCGAATACATATCGTCATACAACATACATTGCTGACATACCATAATCACATACACACATAAACACATAACATGGATGAGAGAATACACAAATACTCATGTACCACAACTGAAAATGTCATGAGAAATATCTATTATCATAAAACTCATGATGCAAACACATATAGTCAAGCCAAGCCCATTCCACTTGGAGAATCTAGGCCGATGCTAATAGGACACCATAGCTTAGAGCTGCACTAATTCCAACTACTCTCGACGCTCTAGGTTTAATTCAAAGAACTATGTTCTTTGAACCTTTTCTCACGCTATACCCCCACTCACAACATGAGGGTGGGTCCTACCGGAAGAGCCATTCTCCTCTAACCCTAAACCTAGAAACCCTAAGTAGGCATTACTCGTTACCATAGCACACTATACGTTATAATTAACACACATGTGGTCATGACACATTGTTGCAAGAATACAAGGATGTGTTTACATGGTCTTACAAGAATTGACTGAAATTCCCCCACACATTGCTCAACACCAAATTGAATTGGACACAATGATCCCACTAGCTCATCAGGTTAGGTATCAAATGAATCTTAATTATATCGTAGTGGTTAAACAAGATTTGGATAAGTTACTTGTAGCTAGATTTATTACACTAGTGGAAGAAGCTACTTGGTTATCACCCATTGTGATGGTACCAAAAAAAAATGGCAAGTTTCGAATCCATGTGGATTTTTGCAAACTAAATGTTGCCACAAAGAAGGACCCATGCCTTTCACCAAAAAGGTCCTTAACATGGTTATAGGTCATGAAATGTATTCTTTCTTGGATGGCTTCTTAGGCTACCATCAAAATATGATAGTTTCGAAGTATCGATACAAAATAACAGTCATTTCTAATAGGGGGGCTTTTGTTTGGGTCATCATGCCATTTAGTTTGAAAAATGCCCCACCCACTTACCAAAGAGCAATAAGTATGGCCTTTAGGGAATATTTGAGCATTTTTATGAAATTGTTTTTGGACGACTTCAATGTTTTTAGTAACCAAAATACCCATCAGCAAAAGTTGCACCTTCGTTTTGACAAGTGCCATGAGTTTAGTATTAGCTTAAATCCTGACAAATGCATGTTTCTAGTGTATTCCATGGTCATTATGGGATACATTATGTCACAGGAAGGCAAGCTACCGAATCTAAAGAAAATTTCGACAATTGTCAACATGCCACAACCAAAAACTCCAAAGGACATACAAGTTTCCAACGGAATGGTTCAATTTTACTAATGTTTCAATTCGGAATTTTGCACTCATCATTCACCCATCACCAAATTATTGCTGAAAATTGAAACCTTTGAATAGATAGAAGAATGTCAACAAGCCATGGATGTAATTCAATAGCAATACATGGATGCACTAATACTCATTGCCCCCAAGTGGGATTTGGACTTGCATGTCCACACTGATGCTTCAAACTTGGTAGTTGGAATTATGTTAGTTCAAAACCCAACAAGGAAGTGCGATCAACTTATTGCATATGTTTCTCACCTACTGAACAACATGGAATGTAATTATACCACTACAGAGCATGAGGCATTAACCATGGTGTACGCCCTACACAAATTTCAACACTACCTTTTAGGTAACAAATTTGTGTTTTACATGGTTCACATGGCACTGCTATACTTGAAAAAAAAACCACAAGTTTTTAGACGCATTGCATGATGACTTTTCTTGTTCCTGGAATATGACTTTTTGGTGGTGTACAAACCAAGCAAGTCCCATAATGTTGCAAATATTTTGTGGTGACTTCTAGATTCCACCAAAAACAAGGGAATACACGACTAGACTTTGGATGTTACCCTTTTCACATTACAACCTACTTGGTTGCAAGATGTGCGTGACTACCTGTTAATCAAGACCTTTCTAGTTCAATTCTCATAGGAGTAGAAAAGGAAATTAGCTTTAAAAGCTTTTCCTTTCACATTACAGGTTGGTGTTTTTTACCGACAAGGTCATGATTAGGTTTTAAAATGTTGTTTACACTTGGAAGAAATTTTGGTAATCATTTAAGAGATGCATAACAATGTGGGTGGTGGTCATTTTTCAATAGACATTACTAACCGCAAGATTCTAAATGCCAAATATTGGTGGCCTACGTTACATAAGGATGTTCGGATGTATTGCAATTCCCATGATGCCTGTCAACATACAAGAAATTTATCATTGGCAAGTATGGCCTGTCTAGTTACCACCCTACCAGTTAAGCCTTTCATGAAGTGGGGCATTGACTTCATAAGTTCCATCAAACAAACTAGCTGAACAATAGGAAATCGATACATACTAGTGGCACTTGATTATGCCACCAAGTGGGTGGAAGCCAAGGTGTTATGGACCAACATAGTTGTGGTGATTATAAAGTTCATGTATATTAACACCCTCATTAGATTTGGTTGTCCCCTTATTTTGGTCAATGATCAAGGTGTGCATTTCATTAATGCAACAATTGAAGTCTTGACCACACATTTTTTTATGAAGCACACTAACTCAACAACATACTACCCTCAAAGCAACGACCAAGCAAGCCAATTAACATTCTTTTGACCAAGTTGGTAAATGAAAAGCGATTGAATTGGGACGAACATTTACACACAGTTTTGTATGCATACCAAACTACATTCAAGGTGACCACTAGACATACTTCGTATGAGTTGGTCTATGGTCTTCATCCTCTAATGCTAATGGAATATTTGTTTCCAACAAACCCCCATACAAGCAAGGATGTTTTTTTAGTTTGGGTCTTGGCCACCAAATTGTCTCAATTGGAGCGATTGGACAAGGTTACGGACATAGCTACCACCACTTCAGGGCAACAACAATGGATCCAAACTCAGTGGGCATAAACTTGTTATAAAGAGAAAGCTTTTTCCATTGGGGATTTCGTGTTTTGGTTCCCTAAGACATGAAAAACCCACATAGGCAAATTCAAATGTCAATGGTTTGGACCTTATCGGATTCAATATTGTCTCCCCAACAACATTCATTATTGGTCACATTCAAAAAAATTAACCAAAACCCTATTTTGGTCAACATCAACAAACTAAAACTTTATAGAATTTTAGATGTTGTTTTTCGAAGACTGGAAGCCACAACCAAAAGGGGAGAAAAAACTCAATGGAAGTATCCCATTAAAATTCAGTTTTGGAATACAACTTTAATAATCAACACATGATCAACACCATTGAGATATTTGATGAAACAATAATGGAATCCCCCAATGACATACAATTCAAAGCATTGGCTAAATCAGAATTGTAGTAAGAAATAAATAACGCGTTGGAAGCCGCATTGAAAAATAAATCAGTACCCATGGAACTGAATTAACAATCGAATTGGGAGTTGGTACTAAGGAAACCAAACTAGAAGTCAGTATTGAAGGAACCGAATTGGGAGTCTGTACATGAGGACCCGAACGAAGAGTCGGTACCAAAGGAACCAAACTAGGATTAGGTATTGGAGGAACCAAACTGGGATCCAATATAGGAGGAACTAAATTAACAATCAATACTAGAGGAACCAAACAAGCAAAGAGTTACCCTCCACGCAAACTCAAGTTTGGTATTACAATTAAGGAACATCAACCAAGACAAGTTGGTACAAAAAAAACTAGCAAATCTTGACTTTTTAGAATATGTAGATGATTTAAACCAAGTCATTGAAGACAACAACAAAATTTGTCCCATGGATGAAAAATCCTACTCTCATCCAAATTGTCTTTTCATTTACGCTTATTAATTTGAATCGTTTTGGCCAAAAATTGATTTAATGGTTCAAGTTCCAAATCGCCACCTTTTTCATCCAAAAGGTTTTCCCAGCGAAGTGTCACGTTCATCCCTTTTGACACCTATAAAAGGGCCTCAAACTTTCATTTCCACTATTGTTGCTAAATTTTTTTGCATTTTGAATCTTAACACTATAACATTTGGCACCAAGATGAGAGGAGTGATTAGCAAAGAAGAAGCAGAGAATTTAGCTAGAGAGTAACAAGAGATGGAAAAAGTGCAAGACGAATGAAGGAAAGCCCCCAAGAGCTCTGAACCAAAACCAAAAAGTCTAGAACCATAAATGGATTGTGAGGTTAAGGGAGAAAAAAAGAGGGGTAGAATGTTAGTGACTTTGAGAGGAAGAAGCAAGGTGGTTTTTACCGAAATGGATAAGTTTGAGAGATGGGTGAGAGGGAGAGTTGTTCATTGGGCAAAACAGGTAGGAGTTTTTGCTTTCCTTTACATCCAACTCACCCTAATTTGGCCATTGGTGAAGGAGTGGCTAAAGGGCATCACTTGGTACACCCTCGAAAGAATCGATTTGATGGTGCAAGGGCAACTAATTTCCCTTATTAAAAGACAATCAATGACGTAGAATCTTGCAACCAAAAACATAGTTATGTAGAAGGAAGGCTGGAAGGCTATGCAACTCAAGGGCAAGTATGTAGCTTGCATGCTTGCACTATTGTAAACAATTTGGCTAAAAGGGAGTAGAATAACCTATGTTACAAAGAAGCTGATGCTTCTTGTGATGATGGTAGAAGAAGGGAAACATATTGATTGGTTTGTTATCTTTTTCTACAACTTGTACAATCACATTTGAGACTTTTTGGCACCCTCAAAGTTGAAGGAAACTACAGGAAAGGAACGAAAATTCAGTCTTGCACAAATAGTAAACATCTTACTACAAAAATGGCTCCCTTTGGAATTAAAAACCAAACTACCGGAATCTGACCTTGACAATGAAGATGATGATTTGGAGTTATTTGACCTGGATTCAAAAATGAAATCAACATCATCAGAAATGCCTACCCAAGGTGCATAAATTGATGTGGACTCCATGGCAAACATCTAAGGGGAAAGGACACAACAACCACTAGATGTGTAATTTGGTTTTGTATTGGAAGCTTCCGGTATTAGTATCAAAAATTACTAGTACTAAAACCGATTGACGCCTTGAATCTACTTCCAACATTTAAGAGTTGGAATATTTCCAACCATTTGAAGCCATGTTTGGACCATATGTTGAGTTTGTCATTTGGGAAGAGGAGTCCAATGGAAAAGCCTTCGAGCCCAAAGGAAAAATCTAAAACCTTAAATCCAACGTAGACTTCATTTCTAGTATGCCAAATGCCCCTTTTGAATTCCAACCTATATTTCCCCCTTGATCTCTATTGCAACAACTACATGACCAATCGCAAGGAGAATCAATTCCTTGAATTAGGTGCTAAATGTTGACACACCACCAAGAAGATTTTTTGGTGGAAGCCAAATGGAGACCACATGTGAGGCTCAGAATGTGACTTCGGCCTTTTCAAGGGCATTGAAAACTTTTTTAATACACCCTCATCTTTTTTACACTCCTAGTTTTAATACATTTGTTGCTACCACTTTTAGGAAAGTGCAAAAACATTTGTAACTTTTGATAACATTAGCAGAATTGATAGGGGAGGTTTTGGTGGCACTTCATGCTGCCATGGCCAACAAAACAACTAAAGAGGAGGGGAAAATGAGGGCCAAATAGGAGGTGATTACTTTTTGTAGATGGTACCAACAATTAAAAAACACCCAACAACAAGATGTTCTCATGATGGAAGGGCTCCGGAAGGAAGTTGAAAGTCTATAGGAGGTTTAAGTGAAAACTACCGAATTCCAAACCAAAAATTTGTTTTATTGAAACCAACTGCCAAAAATGATGGATTGAATTTTGACAATTTCCTTGGCTTACAATTGATTGTAGGCAAACCACAAGGTTCTGCAAACCAAGCTCCAAAGAGAGGAGGTGAAGCGACATCCAGTTGATTTTGTAGCCAACATCACACAAAACAAGCTCAAGGTCATCAAATTATAAATCATTTGGTTATAAATTGATAATTCCATAATGCAAAACAAGAATGAGTAGCAAAAGGAAGAACTTCGACGCACTACCAAAATGATTTCTAGTCTGTAAAGGATTGTCTAAGACCTCAAGGATGACATCCCTATAGTTGAAAAGGACTTTCAGGCCTTGGTTATCGAAAATGAGAGGTTGAAAAGCAAGGCCAAGTTAGCAAACCTTTGGCATCACCAAGTTGGGGAATTTGAAATCCTCAAGGTGGAACATGTCTTCATGAGCGTAAAACTACTCATTTACCAACAAAAGGCCTGTTGAGTTTGATTGGATCAATGGGAACATTACAAGCCCAAAGTTACTAAACTGATTCAAAACTCTTTTGAGTCATTTCGGAGGGATGAACAATGATTGTGCAGTTGTCTCGAGGCCTATCAACATGCGTTCCCACGTTTTGTACCTCCCTTTTTCAATACAAAGATAATGGTGAACATGACAAAAATTGGGATTTGTGAACGAGAATTAGAGAAGTGACCAAGACACTAGAACTTAGATTGAGGTTGATTCGGGTGAACCATTTATAGTAAAGGAAATCAATACCAAAACTGATCTTATAATCAAAATCAAAACCGAAGTTAACCTTATCACTAAAATTGAAGCCAATGCAACTGAAGTTGAAGAAACTATTTCCTTTACAATCCAAGCACTTAGATGTGACTCTATGGCACATGATTCTATCCCCCCAACTTCTCAATAGACATTGAATGACCAAGGAATGACATATATGTTAGAGTAGTTGATAAATTTTTAATGCCTAGTTTTGATTTAGGACTTGTTGATAGATTTTAGCAATGATCATGAGGACATAATCACAAATAAAAAGGAGGATGATGTTAACAACCAAAAAAATTATCTTGTAAAAACTTAAGTTTTTTACTACCAATTCCCAATATTGATTTTTAGTACTAATTTATCTGGAACTGAAAAGGAGTCTGAAATAATTTAGATGTTTATATTTAGAACTGAAATTTTAGAGGATTAATCAAACACTAGTTAGGTTTATCTTGATTGATTTGGAGAGATTTCTAAATTTTCTTGGAGTTCCACCATTTTCTGGAAAGGATTTTTAGGAGGGATCCGACATTTGTAACAACATTTTTTTGTGATGAATGGACTAAGATTTTGTCTCTAAATAAAACTTTTATTTGTGAAACACTACCTCCTTGTGTATCATTTTTGGATTAGAACCATTTTTTTCCTTCAGATGTTGAAATGTTTGTTTGAAATTCTAGTATTTTGAGATGATCAAAAACTAGTATTCATGTTGCAATAGTAAATGTTACTAGCTGTTCAAGACTCTTTCTTGAACCTAAACCCTTAAATTATTTACTTGGGGGCTTTAATAGTGCAATTCAGTAATCTTCGTTCACTAGACCAATGAATTCATTAATTTCCAAATAGTACCCGTTTACTAAGATAAGTGAATTCACTCAAAATCTAGTGAAATCATTTGGTGCACAAGGACACCTTTTGTTGTAATGTAGGAACCTGGGCAAACCTACCTAGGTTAAAACCTATTAGTAGGGTAACCTATTATAAACATATTTAAACAAACTAAATGTAGTAAATTTCTTATGTCTAATTAATTACTTACAAGTTAACCTATATTATAAAGTAGGTTTTTACTAAGTAGCCTACATACATAGCTTAATTTAATAGGTATGTTAACCTAAGCTAGTGCGTTAAGTAGTTAGAAAGTCAAGGAGTTATATGTCACATTTTTCAAAATATCTATTAATATTGTAGTCATAATTACAAGTTAATAATAGAATGCTTAGTACACATACACATGCATGTGAATCCATAACATGTCTTGTTGTGTTAATTCTATAATTAAAAAATTTAAAAAGTAAGACAAAGGATATGAAATAAACTTTTTAGTTGCAACTTCAATTTTTATCCCACATGTTTGTCCTTCCATCTTGAGAACTATATAATAAGAAGGCTTTGTCTTATAGTTTCACATAAAAATCACACATGTCAATTAGGATGAAGCAATCAAGTGAGTTCGAACCTTTAAGGAATTTAACCTTAAGGTTAAACTTTAAAGAATTAAAAAATATTTACATACCTCTATAGCCTACCTACTTAATTGGACCTACCTACCTTATCCAACCTACTTACTTACCTACATACCTAAATATTGGTTTTAATTCATTTTGGCCAAAATTCAAAAAATGCCATGTGGCATATTTTAAGTTTGTTGATGTTTTGTTCATTTTTCACATGTTTTCCTTGAGTATGTATTTGCTTGACATGCGTATTTATTTTCAACCCATTATAAGTTCTTCTTGAGATTCAACGTTAAGTATTTGTAGGTGTTTTGTTGTTGTTGCAAACCTTTTAAACACGTTAGTATTTTTATAACCACTAGATCATTCATATTCATCCACTAGCTACTTTATGTGGGAGGAGACAAACTTTGTCTTGAATTACTTCACATTTTGGCAACTTCTATTTTATAATGTTTTATTTAAGATGCTTATAAGTTTGCAATTGTTGTAATTGACACATTCTTTAATGCAAGTGATTATGCTGCAAGTTTGCAAACATTGAATACCTTTTACAACCTACCAAATGACACCAATTAAGCTTGATTATGTGAAAATGCTTTTTGCTAAAATTGAAATTCTTATAATAACTTCTAGTGGTGTTTTCCAACCCATTGTCCCTTATCAACCTATCCATTTTACTATGATTAGCCAATCTTTTGTCATTACATGTTTATATGATTTAGTACTATATTTATGCAAGCAACTATTTTGTACATTAATTATGTTGTTTTACTCCCATTTTGTGTAGTGACAAATTTCATATAATACCTCAATTGATATGTATGTGATTTCTAGAAAAACAAATGCAAGTTCTTTGTTTGAGGGGAATCTTTTAATATTGAAAGGTTGTTATCTTAATTGTGGTGAAAGATAAACAATCCTCATATGTTGCCATAATTCATGTTATCGTTGATTTGGTGGTTCAATAATAAAATAGTTAATGGGAAAAAATAAAATAAAATTATTGGACCTAAGTTAGTTGTTATTTAAGATGGATTTGCACTAGAATACTCAATTTTCAAAGGGTTCAAGCACATTGAGGTAGCATGCATTGCTTGGGTGTGATTTTTATGGATGAAGATTTTTGAGAGATTTAAATTGACTCTCTAGTTTGTTGCTCTTTCTTGTATGGTTCATCATACAACTTGATTTTTGCAACTTGAGACCACTTGGGACCCCATGTTTTGCTACAAATGAGAAAATGTGCAAATTGTGCAAAACTCCATCAATCTTGAACTATCTAAATTCATGTAAAGGATTGATAGCTATTTTTGATAGAATTTAGTTATTTAAGATGATATCTCATGTGGATTTTTTTAAAAAAATGATCTTTCAAATGAACACTTTATCATAACTCATGCATGCTTTCATTGACAACACCTTTGGAATTGGAAGGATAATTTGTAGATATCCTTACATAATGTGCTTAGGTTTGGGTTTAACACACTTAATTTGTTTACTTTGGTGTATGCAAATTTGCACCATGAGTGGAAGCCCATAATTTTTCATTGGGGGACTTTTTAGTAATTCTTGCAAATGATATAACTTCTAATGACATCTAGGCCCAAATATGTAAAGTCTATTCATGGGAAGATTGGTTGCTAATATTTTTGATGTTGCATCTCACTCTAGCAAACATGGAAGAATTTGGTTGATGGTAATCATCAGTGGGCCCATTGCACATTCAATATTCTTGGACCTTGATTTTGAAAACAAATTTTCTTAGAGGAGTTATAGAAAGAACCATAATTGGAAGAACATGAACCTGTAAGCTTTGGTAATTTAGCTAACTTCAATAATGAGTCCAAAACAAAAATTGGTATTTAATTTTAAGGTAGATGCAAGGTAAGGTGGACCATTTTTTGTGTCACATGAGAGTTTTTTGTAAGGTGTAATGAATTGATCTGCCTATGATGAAATGAAAAAATCATTACCCTAGTACCTTGGCCAATTTGACACTAATTATATTATTTTCAGAAATGTTGAAAATTTCAAAAATTATTTCCTCCAAATCAAAAAACATTGTGAAGAAAAATTAATGAATATATAGGAACATTTCATGTGTTGAAATGATTTTTTCAAAATCAATCAATTATTCGATAGACATGTGTTGAAATGACCAAAGTATTATGGTAGTATGTCAGTTAGAAATTTGTTTAAGGTTATCAACTTGAATAAATAAACATAAAAATTAATAAATTGCAATAAATGTGCAACCAAAAAAATTAGACCCGGGCAAATTCAAAAGACATGGATTAGTTTCTTGTCTGTACTTAAATTTAAATGGATTTTTTAAAATCATAAATTTAATTCAAACATTTTATAAGGAATTAACATATGGTGTGTCAAAGGACAAAAACCTATATTTAAATTTTTAAAAAAAAAATCCTTAAGGAATTTGAAGGACCTATGTGGGCCATAATTTTAAAATTCCCAAAAAGTCCTTTTTTGGGGGGGACTTAATTAAAACAAGTTCCTAACAATATGTTAAGGCCAATTCTAGTTGGACCCCTACTTAAATGACATTAAAGTGACTTATTTTTGTGACTTCCAAATTTTAGTCACCTAAGCAGATGAGATCATCCCTAAATCACCTAACACCTTCAAAATAGGGTTCAACTTCAAAGGAAGGAAGCCAAATTAACATGAGAAATAGGTTTCAAGTTTTCATTGCCCTAGGGTTTACGCTTGTTGAACTTTCACATTGCTTTACCACATCACATTGGTTCATTATTGTCAAACTCTTGCATTGTTTTGCTACATTACACTTTGTATAAATGATTTATCCAAGTGAGTTTCTTGCATTTTTCTTGTCCATTCTCTCATAATGACTTGTTTTGAATTTTGTTCTTTTTGATGGGTAATTGCCAAAACCAAAAAAACGATGGGATGATTAGAGATGGTCCGAAACAAGGGCCAAGGTTGCAAATGCAAAGGCTAGGGTTGCAAAACAACAATATTTTTGTCATATGTAACACAAAGCATAATTAAAAGTAGCAGTACAAGCAAGAGGGTCATTATTGTTACAAACACATGTCGTTGACAATGTTCTAATGTGTACATTGAATATATAAATTAGAAGGGTGGCACAATCCATTTGCACAACAATTTCTTTTCAACGTTTTATGTTTGCTAGGTCCCTTGTTAAATAAACAATCATGTAAGGTGTGACGTTGAATCCCCTTGCTGCTACCAATATTCCTATGTCTTTCAAAATTTCAAAGGAATCTTTTATTGAACAAGATGTTGTATTAGGTTTCGTTCAATTTTTAAATGAAGTGGAATATTCTTGTTTTGCAACAAAGTTGGCAATGAAACATGCCATTACAATAGTTATTATGAATTCATATACAAACTTTTCTTTTAGACCTTAAGTTCATTTACTAAAGGTGCACCATAGGAACCTATCAATGGTTATTAAACACCGAAAGTTCATGAATTCATCTCAGGAATTTCTTTGCACTTTGTCCATATGTAACAAACACTAAAAGAATTCATAGTTTTTCAAGATGTTCAATTTGACTAGGGGCCCTTAATAACTAAAGTGATGTGCCTTTTTTGATTAGTTTAATTGACTAGAATAATATTTTTGACTACTTGATCAATGTGATATTGAGTCAAAATGGACATCTCTAGTAAAAATTGACATGGATATAATCAAATGAAACATGTAATCACAAAATTTTGGATAAAAAAAAAAGTTAAGTTATAAATAGGTAGTAAGTAAGTATGGTAGGTACATAAGTAAATAAATAGATTATTGTCATTTTATGTTTTAATTATTTGGTTAGGTTTATTATACTTAATTAAGGTAGGGTAATTATTAGTTAGGTAAGGAGGGTAACTAATCTATTAATTAGCATTTTGTCATTGATTATTCAAGTAAGTAGAGTAGGTAGTTAGGAAAAGTTTGGAAGGATAACTAGTTAGTTAGGTAAGATAAATCAATACTATGCATGTCAAAGTAAGATAGGGTATGTAGGTAAATAAATAGATAAATATTATCTCGTGCATTAATTATTTTGGGTAGGTCTAGAACTAAACTTAATTAAGGTAAGGTAACTACTAGTTAGATAATGTGGGCAAGTAAATAAATAAATAACATTTCATTAATTATTAATGCAAATAAGGTAGGTAGTTAAGTATAATAAGGAAGGATATTAATTATTTAGGTAGGATAAGTAAAACTAGGTCAATCCAAGTAAGGTAAGGTAATTTGTTAACTAGGTTAAGGTAAGGTAGGCATGTAGATAAATAGATAAATTATTAATATTATGTTGGGAAATACTTTTTAAGAAAAAAATGATTCTAAAATCTATAAAAACAATTTACATAAGGTGAGATAAATTAGTTTGTAAATATATGTAGATAAAAAAGATAAAATTCAAAGATAAATAGATGTAGATATTTATGTAACTAGGTGGGTTGTACGTAGGTATAACATAGGTTTTAAATAGGTAGGTCTAGTTTGTAAAAAACTAATAAATTGTAGGTAGGTATTTAATATAAATATATTTTAGAATATAAAATTAAAATGAAATATAAATGAAATATAAAGTTCATGACACTATAAGAATTCATGGCTTTATTGACTAAAAACATTAGTAAAAAATGACCCAAAAATGACAAATATCTCACTTGATTGGTAGTTAATTTGGAAAAGTCAATTTTGACATGTCCATTTTGATTTTGATAATTTTGACTTGGTCTTTCCAGCTTGGTCCTTTTGACTAAGTCACTTTGACTAACCATTCAAAATTTGGGCAATCATTGTTTTGGTAATTAAATTTTATTTATTTATTAACCTACCTACCTACTTAACTTTTAGCTAGTTTAATTACCCTACTTACTAACCTACCTACTTACCCACCTTAATGAATAAATTAGATAATTTTTTTAAAAATCCACCTAGCTACCTAGGCTAAATAAACTAGTTTAAATAGCTAGGCCACCTAGCTAAACCACCAAGGTAGTGGCCTAGATTGCAATTGTAAAGATTTGAATTCCTCACCTCCACTTGGAGGAACCAAATCTTTACCACTGTGCCACCATTTCATGAGGTGAAAAATCTTGTGAACATATTGTAATAAACATGTTCAATATCATAGGAAAGGGTTGGAAAGTAGGAAAGTAGGAAGAAGGTTGGAAGGTAATTTAAGTAGGATGTAACTAGGTAACTTCAAGCATACTAGCTAGGTTACCTAGGCTAAACTACCTATGTTACGTATGTTATTCTAACTAGCCTAACCTATAACTTATACTAACATGGGCTACCTAGCTACCAACGGGATAACACAAATCACACCCACTTGCTTAAAGGATTGCTTTTGGGGGACTACTTTTGAGAGAATATTTTTTTAAATCTTCTCACAAAAGTCCTCAAAAAAATTGTTTAAAATCTTGCAATTTTTAAGTATAGTATTATGTCAAGGTTTATGTAAAAGATTTCAAGAAATATTACATTTTCAAAAGTTTTGAAACCCATTTGTACAAGTTTTTTTTGTGTTTAAAAACAACTATTACAGTGCATAATGAATGATTTTGAAAACTTTTTATTCATGTTGGAATGTAGATCTTAAATGCCCACCCAACATTAATATGGTCCATACTTTTAAGTTCAAGTGCTTCCTATTTTGATAGAACCCAAAAAATGATGGTAAGAAATATTCAATTTAAATTAGAGCTTATGTGGTTTATGGTATTGTTTAGTCTTCATAATACACTCACATGTACATGCATACTCCTTTTGTTGGATGATCGTCTCGTTGTAAAAAAAAAATGATATTGGAAAGCTAAAATGCAATACAAAAAAAACACATTCTTGACATGGTGATGTTGTGTAATGTGATTAAATATAGTTATAATCAATGACGAAATGTCCAATGGTTAGTTGTTTCCCTTAGTTGTGGAATGTGTATTATTAGTAGAGACTTCGGTGTCACACACTTCACTTTCTTTATCTCTTGATGGCTTGTATTGTTTCACTTTTCAACACATGCAGAAGTGTTTGCGAGCTCTCCAATATCTACGCAAAACAAACCAAATTAAAATTGATGTCAATTTGAAAAAGGTTTTGTGAGCATGGGTTTCAAAACTCCCCATCATTACATATCATATTTGACCTTTGGAAATTTTTTTGCAATGGAAAAAATGTAAGATTTTTTGAAAGTGCCTTTGATAAAACACATTTTGGTGAGAAGATGCCCATTAAATATGTATGCAAGTCAATATGAAGTTTTTTTTATGAAAAGGCACTTTTATCATGCTTTCCCAATGCATTCAACACTTACCTCTCATGCTATTCTAATTTCAAATGTCTTTTGAGTTTTGCCTTACAAAGAACCTCCCACTATTTTTTCAATGAAAGTCAATTGGCAAATCAAGATCAAAAAGTAAATAACATATAATCCATGTAAATGATTTGTCAAATAATTTAGTATGGCTAAAATAATGTGTTTTGTGATTCACAAGTATAATCCACTAGTGCATCTCAAAGAGACTAGGCAAACTTTTCAGTTTTTAGATTTCAATTATTTTATCTTTCCAACTTATGATATGCAAGATTTTTTGTTTCCAATACAAAATATTTTGGTTTTGTTTGATTTGCAACATTATTCTTGTAATATCCAATTTTCTATGTTTCATTTTTGAACTATTCAAAAGCAAGCACAAGATGACAACAACAAACTAGTTAGTCTATGCAAATGACTCCTAGATGACTATGGCCACATTAAAACAGAAAAAAAAGAGAAAAAAATTGAGCGAAAAAACACACCTTTGAATAAGCTACTTCAACTTCATGAATGGTTTTATCATATCCATTCGAGTAGGCATAATTGCGTGAAAGAGATTCGTCAAGCTCAGTAATACGCTTGTTGAGAATCACCAAGTCCTTTTGTATGTTGTTCTTTTCTTCTTCCTCTAGCTCCACAATTCTCTTGATCTCATCTCTTTTTTCTCGAAGTTCTTCAATGCCTAAATCAATTTCCCAATTCAAAAAATCACAATTTTAAGACAAGTAACAATATTTCAAGCATATTCAAAGACCACACTATTTTTGCTTTCTCACTTATTCCCTTTTGTCCCAAGTGACTAGGGCATAAAATCATAGTAAATGAGAGGTCGTATGTCTTGAAAAATTCATCCATGTGAAAATTGTGGAACAAGAGGTTGGAAAAAGATTGTTGGATTGTTATGTAAAATGTATGACTTCTTTTGGTTCATGCATGAACTTTTTGGAAGCTTTCAAAACAAATTCCTTGTTTGAATTCAACATGAAGATTTCCTTGTCCTTTTAAAATGTATTAATGCTAGCAACTACTATTTCTAAGCACTTGAAAATTTTGAGATTTTATGTTAATAATGCATAAAGGTTTTCCAAATCTTGATGCAAAAAATAATAGTAATAAAAAAATTGCAATACTAAAAAAATTTAGGATAAGGTTATTCCTAGATGATTATCAAATTTGGAGGTTGGGTTAGGACAAGTTTGTCAAGAACTTCAAAATGTAGTAACTTTGTTGAAAAATAGGAAGCATCATTGTAAACACTTTGAGTTGTTTTAGGGCTTGCAATCTACATAGTAAAATAGTCTATCCATTATAAGATAACCATGATTAGTTTCTACCACCATTTATTTGTGGAATTGAAACATGACCAAATAGGTTTAGATAATTTTGGAATGCATTTGCGTTCTTGAAATTGACAATATAAAAGTAAGCAAATGAGAATGACAATGAGACACTTCCTTGCCAACAACTATTTGAGGATTCTTGGGATGAAGCAAAAGTGATCTTGAAATTTACGGTGAACAAGCTCTGCATTGTAATTTTGCAATGTTGCACCCTTCAACGCTATGCCTTCTTTGTCTTTCGTCATAATTATTGTGTTGCTTGGTGGATATGATCCATTGTTTAATTCCCCTCCACACTTGAACCTATTCATTGATTGTTCCTTGCCCATGGCAACTTTAATATCTTTGATTCCTCACAAAGATTGTGTGTGTATAACAAGGACTATCCACTATGTACAAACACGACGCTTGTTATTTCACAACTTCCAATGCTGATGATGTCTCACAACACAATGATGTCACAACACAACTTCCATGTCTTTCTAGGGGATTGGAAAGATAAAATTTCTTGCTCTTTTGAATTAGTTGCAAGTCATTGCGATCTCTCTTGTCCATGACAATGGGGTATGGCACTTTAATGCTTGCATCAAGTCATCAATCAGCCAAATCATAAATAACAACACGAACCATCCCTCTTCACGAACATGTTTAGTTCACAATCCTAACATAGATTCCTATTTGTCTAAAATGCTAATAACCAAAATTCTCACATATGATTTCTTCCCTACTCTTGAAGTAGTAGGTGAACCTCATCAGGTGATGTTATTATTGTTATTGTTATAGTTTTTTGGCTTCCATTACTCTTGTTGAATTGTTTTGCTCACAAAGTTTAGCACTTCTTAGTCAGAGTTATCCATCAAGCTGCAAAACAATCCAAACTTGAGAATTCCACTCTCTCTCTCTCTCTCTCTTTAAATCACTCTAATTCACCTCCCATGTCCAAACCGCAATTATTGCATGCGTTTGTGAAGAGGTTAAACATCCCCTGTCTCTATTTTTTTCTGTGTCTTGTGTGTGTATGTGGGAATGCAGTGGTAGTCGTTCTGGGAAATAGTTCGCAACTGATTGGTTTTGAAACAGTTGAAACCCCTGAGTTTCACCTCTTGTGAAAGGAGGTTACTTGGTTAGAAACGGTTCGTTAAATCCTCCCACACACACACACACACACACACACACACATTTTTTGTTCAATAGTCCATTTTCAATTCCATATTATTTCGTTCTTTCTTCTTCTTCTTTTGAAACCAAGCTCAGTTTGATTTTGAGCTTCCGAGTAAGGAATTAAAAAATAAATACAAAAAATTAACATTGAGGTCTTATTTGTTTTCCTTGATTTCATATTTTGTAATGGGGAAATAAAACTATTTTTAAAATTGAAGACTTGATCTTGTATCAGATAATCATGCCCCAGGGCTGGGGCGTTTCCTGAAATAACAGGCCCTTTATTACAGGAATGCTCTGGCCCAAAGGGCATTGCCCAGCTTAAAAATCAATGATTTTTACTTTTAAATTTTTTTACTGTGATGCCCATCAGGTACCAGCTGGCTAAACATCAAATATGATGACTAAAAAAATAAAATAAAAATAAAAATAAAATAAAATGAGCATTTTGAAAAGCCAAACGCCCATCTGCAAATTTTGTCACATAAGGGTGCGTTCGACTACACTAGCAGAAATCATAGAGGTTTTTATGACAAGGACCACAATGTTGGGTCCTTTGTTCCACGGTTCCAAAATAGTTTATGTTTTGAATAGTGCTTCCTGTTTGATACCTTCTGTAAATCAGTTCTTACTGTTTCTGACAATAATATGTTGTAGCAGAACTCTTTAGTGTGGCTATTTGCATGTAAAAATGGTTAAATGTTTTGTATACTGCTTCCTGTTTCTGACAATAATATGTTTTAGTATAATTCTTTCATGAGATTATTTGCATGCAAGTATAGTCATCTTATTTCTGCAACTCAGTAAGTTAATTGATTGTCTTTTTAATTCATTTGTCTTGTGCAGATCTCAAGCTCTGCTTTTCCAGAGTCTTTTTTTTTAGGGAGTAACTCGACTCATGTGATTAGTTTCAACTCATTTCATACACATGGTGTCTTGTGCTCTGCTTCTTCAAACATCATCAATCTAATCTGACTCTCATCTCACAAATCTCTTCAAACACAACCCAAAACTGACCTCCTTAACCTGGTCAATGAAAAAACACACCCAACACGTTTGCCTTCAAACACAATGAGCATAACATGTAGAATTGACTTATAAGCCAAACAATAGAAAAAACAACCCACACTTTTTGGTAAAATGTGAAAACACATTTAATCCTATTGCATTTTGTGGGTTCTTTCATGCAGACCCATTTCCAGCATACAGACTATTTTATTCACAGCTTGAATAGCAAACAGGGCAGAGACAGGATAAGGTACCTCTGATTCAATTTGTAATCTCATGACATTTCCTAGCAAAGGTGTAAGAGCCAAATGTTTGCATTCCCAGTAGTCATAAAACATAACTTTACAATTACAAAGATACCTGGCCACCTTCACACAGAAAACTTGGAAAACTAGAAACTACATACACAGACAACATATGTATTGAACTGTGAAGATAAAATGATTTCAGTGGGAATGTATGTTCAGAAAAAAAGTCACCCAAAATCCAAGTGAAGATCTTGGCAGATACAAGGCAAGCTTGCTACACATGAGGTCACTTACAATAGATCACTCTTTTGTCTGTACTGATATATTCTGCAGAAGAAAATGACCAAAATGTTGGCAGATGTGAAAAAATGCTACAGCTTTGGTTTACATGCTACAAAAATCTGTACAGTTAGATGAGCCCACAATTGCCTGTAACTGGGAGGCTTTGTGTGCTGCAAACCCATCTCTTGATAAAGCTCTTATCAAAGGATTCTTTCAAGAGATCTAATTACAGTTTCTACAATGGTGATCGAAAAATATGCAAAATGTTTCCAGAAATCTCTCACCCTGTCACATCATGTCCCTTGCACAGGTTTGTTGCAGAATTATATCTTCTCCTAGCTGCCTCCAAGGTTTTGTAAGCTTCTTTTGAATTTGCAGAAATCATGTGCAGTGATTCCAGATGCAAAAAAACCCATTCATAATGCACATTGATCTTCAAGCCTGCAAACAACAAAATGTCAATTCACACACCTGGTGCTTCTCAACTTCTCTTTACAACTCAAAATCATCTGCTGTGATTCCAAATGCAAGACCCCTTTTGTAGTGGATGATCTTCACACCCACAAACAATGAACGACATGATCAGCTGCATCAACATCTTTCTTCATGTCACTTGATTCTTTTGTGGATCTTGCTTTCAAGATCACCAACACCACACACAAAACATCAGGAATGCCTTCCAAACTATGGCATTTTGCTCACCATTTGTGGTACAGATCCAATGTCCGTTTCCTGGATCTCTCGATAGTTGTTGTTGTCCTTTAATGCTTGAAGGAGGCACCTTGAGCAAGCTTTCTTTACAAGTAGGTATACAGTTCAAAGCTGGGACAAATGAGCATCAATTCCTCACCACAAGTTGTTTCTTCACCCTTCTACTTTTGCAGACAGTCGCTTGATAAACTCGTAAGTGGTGATCGTAGTGGTAGCAGACAAGGACATGCTGGCCCAGCGTGCTCCAAGCCCTCTGTAGCAAGCCTTCCAGCCACCCTCCTTTATGAGTGTTTGCACCGTTTGCATCACAGTGGGTGGCTTTGTGCCATCGTTTCCCAGCACCTGCAATCTAGTTTTGATGGTATCAAAAGGAGTTGTCACCAATGCCGAAACACCTCCTGCACTTGCTGCACTCAACCCTTGCACAAGCACCACCACTCCAGAGCTTGGAGGAGCAGCAGCAATCTGGCTGTTATTATTGCCTCCTTTGTATCCCAAGCTCATCCACACAGAACGTTGCGTCACGCAATAGGAAGCCCACCAAAGCGCATTTGAGGGAGCGTAGGTGAGGATCGACATACCAAACCCTCGGTACAAGCCTGGAAGCCCATCTGCCTTCACAATCTTCTTGAAGGCATCAAGGCCGCCTGCGTATCTTCTGGTGGACAAGCCTCCTTGCTCCCCGCCCTGCACCATCAGGCGTTGAGAAACTACATCAATGGGAGTCCACACCAATTGAGCCGCAATGGAGGCAGTAAGCCCCGCAGCGGCATTGGCAACTGCCGCTGCCGCAGGCTCGGACATGGCGCCCCCTGCTGCTTTGGTTGCCAGCAGCGATCCGACGCTGGATTTGGTGATTTCTAGAGTGCTCATGTATAGAGCTCTGGCAGGGATAGTGCCGGCGAGAGAAGTGCTGAAACCTTTGTAGAAACCACGCAATCCCTCACGGCGGAGGATATCGAGGCCCAGGCTTGCGCAGGAGTGGGGTGAGGAGACGGCCGCCATCACCACCTGTTGTCGCGTTTTGAGCACTACGACGGGGTATAGCATCCCGGAGACGCCAGAGAAGAGTGCCGCTCCCAGCAGAAAGAACTTGGATTTATCCAGCATGTGCCAGTCGATGTCTGCTGGGAGACGAAACTCTGAAGCTGCATGTTGGTGTTCCTGCCGGAGAGTCATTGCCTTCGCTTCTGATACTACTGCTTCCCTGAACTCACTGCCTCCGTTGTGCGCCACTCCGTGAAGATCTTCTTGCAATCGCTGTTCTTCCACAAAAAGCTCAAGACTCCGCATAGGCTTCTGATGCGATCTTCCAGATTAGGTAGACCAGACCTTCTCCGCTAACAGAGGTGAGAAGGAAGACGCAACACAATTGATCTGAACCGATTCGCCAACATGCAATGGACGGCAACAACAACAACAGAGCGGCGCGTTTTCCAGTTCTGAGGGCATTCCCTTCCAGGATGCTTTTTCAGAAAACTGACAATCGCACTGGTGCTCTTCCCACTCGGCACCACAAGATTCCCCGCTTACTACAACTCGCTGCACACATTTCCATTTGAGCTTGGCCTGCCATAACTTCTCTCTCTCTCTCTGTCTCTCTGTGCACTTTTACTGCGATCTTCTACCGCTCTATTGCTGAAGCCGCGATAGACACCAAGCAAAAGCACATGTCTCTAAACGACGGCTTCCGCAACACATCCACCAAACTCACGGGAGAACAGAAAAGAATCCCGACGACATCTCTGCACACAACAAAACAAAACAACCAAGAAGCGCAAAAGCGAAGGAGAAGCTTGTTGAATAACGTGCTTTCCACACACGCTGCGGCAGCCTAAAACACACCTACCCGCACAATTCGCGACTTAGGTGATAAATAATAGGTAATGCAACAAGACTCAAAAACACCAACAAAGATTCAAAACACACCAGCAACAACACCAACAACGACAGAATTGAGAATGCGCTCGCACAGCAGCAGCAGCACCAACAATCCTCCAACAACAATTCTCGTGATCACAAAATGTACGCATTTTGTTCTTCCGTCAGAGTCTCTTTATTCTGGCTAAATTTAGCGAGTTGGGAAATTGTTTTTTTTTCTTCAAAATGGCTAAAAACTATGTGTTTTTTTTTTGGTTTTCTACTCGCCAAAATTACAGATTTTTTTAATTTTAAAAAATCGTCAGATTTCTCTATTGGATTCGAGCATGTTGCCAAACTTGTGAAGGAATCTTAAACTTTTTTTTTTTCATATCCTGTTTATAGCCAAATTTGGCTAAACTGTATTCTGGACTATCGCCGGTTCAGCACTACGAGAAGCAGCAGCGTTAGCAGGAAGTGGGAGAGTAGTTAAGGCACGCGCCGGACACGTAAGGGCCGGCGCTGGGAAAGTTAGGGACGAGGCCGGGACGTTAGGGATGGGCCGAGAAGAAGCAACCACACCCTCTTTCACAAAACCCTCACTTCTCCCACCCATTCAAACAAAATAGGGAATGCCATTTTTTTATTAGAAAATATTTCCCCAACCTTAGGAAAAGAGGAGACCAAAAGTAGGCTGGAGAATTGGAAAATAAATAAATAAAAAATAAATAAAAACCTTTTTCCAGGACCTCACCTAGGCCTAAGGACCCCACCTAGGCCCAAGATCACTTGGAAATTGGGATGTGTTAAAAAAAGAATCCAGTTAGAACAAATACACAAAAATGCATTTCTTTTCCCTAGTGCTTTTACAATTGTTTTTTTTTTTTTTTCCAAATTTTAATAATGATAATAATGTTGAAAGTTACTAGTAATAGCTTGATACCTTTAAAGCACAAATAATGCTCAAATTGATAATAAGGGAAATTTAATATTCAGAAAGTAATTGTTGTAACTCTATGAAACTCTATGAACAAAATAACTCTAACATCCGAAAATCAGTAATTGAAATAAGTTCAAAATCACAAATAATCCCCTTCAACTGTATTATAGTCTCAAATGACACAAATCATTTTTGGAAATGAGGTAAAATTGAAATGAAACATACTAAACAGCATTGCAGTTTAATAGTTTCATAATCTAATAATCTAGAATATTTATGTAAAACTAATATCATCTACCAATAGTTACATTGGCAGCTGACACTAATTATATTATCAGAAATGTGGAAAAAAAAAAATTAATAAAAATTTCAAAGAACAAACATATTCCATGAAGGAAAGTGTTGAATTTTCAGGAATATTTTATTTGTGGAAATGAAAATTGAAATTATTCGACAAACATATGCCAAAGTTGCCTAGGGTTTAGGGTTTAGGGTACTACTGGGGTGTTCCATCAGTAATAGGTTAATGGGTGATTCTTTATTGTCCCCCTGGAAATTTTTGAGGTGCTGAGTGTTTTGGTTTTTCTCATGTTTTAGGACACTTTCTTCAAGTAGGTGGCTTTAAAGTAGAGAGGTAAAAAAAAGTGCTTGATCTTAAAAGAGTTATTATTAAGGACATTGCCTCAAATGGGTCAGTTTGTATGCATGCAAAGACAGTTGGCACAAAAAAAATGCAAAAGCTTCAATGCAAAAAGAGGAGGTAATACTTGCACCAAAAAATGCAAAAGCTTCAATGCAAAAAGAGGAGGTAATACTTGCACAAATGCAAAAGCTTCAATGCAAAAAGAGGAGGTAATACTTGCACAAATGCAAAAGCTTTAATGCAGAAAAGAGGAGGCTAAACTTGCATAAATTGCAAAGCTTCAGATGCAAAAAGAGGAGGCTGAACTTGCAAAAATTGCGAAGCTTCAAATGCAAAAAGAGGAGGCTAAACTTGCATGATGGAAAGTGCATGCCACGTCTGCCACAACCTGTTGCAAGACATGAATGGGGGGGGATAGAAGATTCCAAAAAGGAAAAGGCAAAAAGTGTGTTGAAAAAGTGGTTGCTCCAGCTTGAATGAGAGGGTAGAAGGCCATACCACTTTGAATCTGTTATCATCTTATCTGGACCTTGCTTTTCAGCCACAGCTCCTAGTTAGTGTTGAGATGAGGTGGGTCCTTCTCCCTCGCACCCAAAAGCCTGGATTTGTGCTGCTTCCTCCTCAGACATGCATCTACATCCTAACTGAAAGCTTTCAGTGCATGCATTATCTCCGAGCTTGGAGCTTTTGATCGACCAGATTGGAGTTTTCCATTGACAAGTTTGGATGATTTGTCTCCATGAAAGCATTGGATGTTTCTGGTTAGTAGAATCATGTCATCACAAAAAATGGGTAAAATCTATCTTCACATGTCCAGAAACATGACCGCATTAATTTTGTGAATGAGAGCCTGGTGTATGTGTTGTAAGATTTTGTTCTAGTTTAATGAAGAGAGTGGCTTTTAAAAATATGGAAAATGGAATTGTATGTTTAGACCATTTTCGTTGGTGCCTTGCACAATACTTTGTTTAATGAAGTATAGACAAGTTTAGGTCAGTTTAGGCTAATGAATTGGCTTTGGGCCACAAGATTGTTCCATAATTTAATAGCCGCTTTTGATTAGTCAAATAGAATGATCAGTCCAAATGACTCTATTTAAGTAGTCTATCACTTTTTATTGTGCCAATTTTCATGTTTATGAGTGAGGGTTGAGAAATAGTAAGCAAACCACTTTGGATGTGAAAAACATTGTTGGAGCCCCTAATATTAGGGTATAGATGGCTTCACTCTAGAACAATTCCAATGACTTGCCTTGTGCATTATAATTTGAATGAAGTTCAAGCTTTAAATAGCATGCATGAAATTGAGTTTGGATATATAACTATGTGCACGATTCACTATACTTGAAAAGAGCTAGATAATAAATATGATTGATTTTGATTTGCATGTCACAACAATTAGCACATGTGATAACATGGAACTAATGCTCACTATACACTATTCATTACATTACACATTATTTTATGTTTATGGGTTAGGGGATAGAAAAAACCTTTCGCACAATTTTTTAATATGGTAAACACAAGTAAAGGCCCACTTATGGGATGTGGGTGGATCTATTCTTTGAGTATTCTACATACTTAAACTTGTTTCAAATCTTGTAGGCTTGCTTGAGCAATCTGTAAAAATTTTAAATATTTCTAAAGGAATTTACAATATGCCTTTAGAAAAAAAACTCTTTTGAATGTCAAAAAAATTCAAATATGCGAACCCCAAAAAAAAAGGAATTCAAAACAACATAACCATTCTAAGAGATTGGGTGAAAGTTCAACAAATCCCCTCTCCACCTGCCTTCCCCCCCCCCCCCCCCCACCCCCCCCCCCCCCCCCCCCACCCCCCCACCC
>Ga0116227_10002961_pt1 | contig 38144 bp, 17 predicted proteins | sample S1TSphgellanicum_FD_89693 | JGI IMG/M metagenome (GOLD analysis project Ga0116227, IMG submission 89693) | Host-associated microbial communities from peat moss isolated from Minnesota, USA - S1T2_Fb - Sphagnum magellanicum MG | ecosystem: Host-associated > Plants > Peat moss > Unclassified...
ATGTTTTTCAGGGGTAAGTATCGTGTTGGGGTAAAAGTGGTGAGCTGGGAAGTTACACATGGGGTGGGATGGACCGTTGGGGGGGGGGAACCGGTGGGTGAGGAGGCGAGACACCATTGGACAGAGAATAAACAATACTACCGTGTGCTCGGTGCCGAGCCCGTCCGACTCTAAAGGACGTTGCTTTGGGGGGGGGGCGGACGCGGAGGGGTTCGTTGGTGGAGACATATTTTTTCACACTGAGAAATGGGGCCCTCCGGTTGGTCTGAGCGCCCTTCTTTTTCTTTTGGGGGTTTTCTTTCTCCGCCAAATATTTGTTTCAAGGAGTGATAAAAAAATTGGAGATAAGGCACACTAGCAAGGGAGGGTTTGGGTTTGTAAGGTCTCTTATAAGATTTATAGGGTCCCTCAACCTTGGGATGAATGGATGAATGAGTGGATGGATGGATGGATGCCTCCTTCCTCCATATTTTAGCCGGGCTTTTATTTTAGCTCCGACTTAGTGGGTGTTCTAAGTTTGAAGTAACCTTAGGACCACTTCAAATGTGCCACACTTGAAAACAGTCTGTGCCTTGCAGGCAAGGGTTACCACTAGTTGGGTAGTACTTTGCTTGTATTGGGAACCGGCGGGTATGTACCACACAGAGTTTTGTACATATACTTTCCCCTGATACCTGTTTTCACGTTCCCATCCGTGTTTGTACGTATACACTCCCCTTATACGTGTATTCAAGTTCCCATACATTTTTTGTACGAATACTTTCTCCCCCCATACACGTGTTCACGTTCCCGTCCTTGTTTGCACGTACACTGTCTCCCGAGATATACGTATTCACGTTCCCATCCCGTTTTGTACGTATACTCTCTCCCCCGATACATGTATTCGAGTTCCCATCCTTGTTTGTACGTATACTCTCTCCCCTCATACATGTGTTTGCGTTCCCATCCTTGTTCCCCGAAGTTCTCCGGGGCGTTCCACTCGTCGCTCGCAGTAGTGGGGCCATGGCTGCTGTTGCTGCGCATTCCTTCGTCGCTCGCTGCCGCGAGTAGCGTTTTCTCGATGGATTTTGGAGCAATGTTCGTGGAAGATCGACAAAACGCTCTTGCAAGCTTCAGTTACACAAGCTGGTCAAGGTGAGAAAAGATTTCTTCAATCGGATTTTGGGTTCTTATTTGGTTGAAATCGGTGCAAGATTGAATTCGGAACTGGAAACACTGTCGTTTCTCACCCACTGGATGTTAACACCAGGAACAAATGTGAGATTGGTCTTTCTCGATTTTCATATTTGATTTTCACTGAGACTAACATCTTGAGAATATGCTTCCATACAAAACTTGGCAGCTTCTCTTTCGAAGAAGTCGGGGTGTAAAATCGAGTGAGTATTGGGAGTTTTTTTGGTCTCCCCATTTTGATCCGTTTCAGGGTTTAGTTTCTTTGTAAATGGGTGTGTTTCATTCATGGAGAATTGTTGGAGTATGATGTATGCTGCTCGAAAACAACATTAATCAGGCAAAAAAACGGTGTTTGTTGTCTCTGTCAAAAAAATAATATATTTATACATCCTTGCTACAAGAGCCAAAAGGATTGTGATCATCTTTGAATCAGTAGATGGAGTGATAATTTTCTTTTTGAAGGTGAAGGGTTGGATCCCAAAGTTCTTGGATGGTTGCAAATCACACGAACAGAAAAGTAGGGTTTTCGTTTTGAATCAGTGGAATTCTTTTTTGGAAGGTGAAGAGTTGGATTGAAAGCTTTGGATATGTACTTGCAAATCACAAACAGGAATTAGGGTTTTCAGCTTTGTATAGTTGCAAATCACGAAACAGGAATTAGGGTTTGCAGCTTTGTATAGTTGCAAATCACAAAACAGGAAATTAGGTTATACAATGGTTAGGAGTGTTATACTCTACATGCATTTTTTTTTCCTGTTTTTTTTTTTTTTTTTTTTGCAGTCAATTTTTACATGATGAATTTTGATGGAGGGGACATGTTTTAGCAGGCTTGGTTGTGTTTGAAGAAAGAACAAACACATTCATCAGACAGCTTGGGAGGGAGGAGGCATTGCTGGTGATGTCCTGCAATGGACAAGGGGAAGAGTAAAACCGATCTTCGAGCTGCAGGAAAAAAGCGGGTACATGCTTCACACCTATAAAATGCAAATTTGAGCCACAGTGAAAAAGAAGGCTTTTTCCCAACATCCATGGGTGGTTGTGATGATGATGATGATTAGTTTGGCCTTTGTCTCTGACAAAGAATGATGTCTGACAAGAGTGTCATGTATGGATATATGCACCTTTGTCTTTCTGGCTTCTCATCAGTTGGAAGAGTTTCGCCAAAAGAAGAATCAGAAGGGGGGAGGTACTGGCAAGGCCATTATTCCTACCACCACCACCACCACCACTGCTTTGAAGGCATTGACTGAGACTGAACGAGGCTTGGAAGACAATAATGGCCAGGAAGCAAATTCAGGCCTGCTACCAGAGGATCATAGTAGGGAAGATAGAGGTGGCTCACACATTGATTCCAGTGAAGAGACTTTGGTTTCCTGCACTAAGGGCTCTGAGGAAGAGACAGTATTGCTGGGTGGTAGCAGCACTGTAGCTGTGGATCCTTCTCTCATATCACCAATTCAAACTGTGAGACCAGAAGCTCATCTTTCTGTTGAGGAGGCATCAGAACAATGCGATTCACTGTCTCAGCCAGGGAGTGCAGAGCAGGGTTCACAGTGTGAATCAGAACGTGAACGGAAGGCAGTGTACACCATCTTGTGGGAGACACCTACAACGGACAGCACTCAAACCAATGAAGACTGGCAAGAGAACACTTATGAAGGTACTGAAGATTTTACCAACGAGGGGCTTGATCAAGGCAATTACTCAACCTTCCGCCTGGAGGACAATTTTGCTGGCCAAAATAGAGATGGTCTGAATTCAAAGGAGCATTCAAATGGAGTTGGAGAGTATGCTGATGACAATAATGTACAGCTTTTTGAGGTAATGACATTTGATTTCTGAATCTTGTCCGTAATGAAATGAGTTGTTGTTTTCAAGGATTACTCCTTGAATGCTGTTCTTCACTTTGTGCAATCCAAAGTTTTTGGATTATGCAAGCTCAGTTCATCCTGAGATAGCCATTTGACAGGAGGATCAAAATGCAGGAAACAACACAAAAGGACTTGCAAGAAACACTGGAGAGCAAAGGTTTCAGAGACAACAGATGTGTGGATCCATCCAGTGTTGAAACCCTACCTCGCATTGAACATGGGGGACAACCCACAAATGGAGTGGGTTTGTTGAAGAGAGAAGAAGTCCTGGGGGATGAAAACCTCAAGGGTTTGGTTGAAGAGCAGGCAAGGGTTTTGGATGAGAAAGGGAGGGACATAGATGGGTTTAGGAATGAGATTGAGGCATCGACATTGCAATCTGAGAAAGAGGTCCAAATTCAGATTGAAAATGCTGATAAAGAACGACAGCAATTTATTGCTGAGATTGAGGAGGTGAAGACCCAAATGCAGGAAATGGTGAATGAAAGGAAGCAGCTGTTGCAGGCAGCCAGTGATAGAGAGATGCTTCTGATTTCTGAGCTTGGAGAACTGAGAGCTGCAAAAGATGAGGAGAACAGCCAGTTTGTTTTGCAGTTATCAAAGCTTCACCAGCAGCTTGAGGAACTGGGTGATGAAAAGTCTCTTTTTGTGGAGAGATACAATGTGACTCGTGAAATGTCAGACAATTTGCATAGTGAAAATCTCCGATTGGTTGAGGAGTCAGCCCATGAACAGCGGAAGAGGGAGGTGAGTTTCTCCATGGAGCTTGCAACATGGAAGGATCGGGTTGAAGACCTCGAAAAGGAGAGGTTGGAATCCCAGGGTTCAATCAAAGAACTCTCTGATCGTTTAAAGAGGTTAGAATCTGATCTTCGAGAAGTGGAGATGCTGAACAGTCATGTGCAAGATGAAAAGAAGAGGTTAGAATCTGATCTTCAAGAAGTGGAGATGGTGAACAGTCATGTGCAAGATGAAAAGATAACTTTGATGGCTCAGGTCATGGAACTAAACCAGTCCCTCCAGGCTGTAGAAGAGGAGAAGACACAGCTTGGCATTGAGCGCGATGAGTTGAAAGACAAAAGCATTGAATCTGCTCTTGTTGTTGAGGAATTGCATCTGCATATACAAACCCTAGAAATGCAGGGGACAATGCATGTGACTGAGCTAGCGCATTTGAATGAGAGTTTAAAGAGTTTGGGTGATGAGAAGGTTGAATGGGTAATGGCATTGAATGATTCAAAGCAGAAGCTGGATTGTCTGAATCTCCATGTAGGAGACCTAGAGAAGGCCATCAGTGACTTGGAGTCCAGTAATAGAACGTTGACTCAGGAGCTACAGAGTTTGGGAGAGGAGGAGACTCAGCTGGTGAAACTTCTGGAGCTTTCAAACCAAAATGTGGAGGCTTTGAAGCTTGAACTGCAAGGCTGGGAGAATGACAAGTCCACTTATTTGTCTGAAAATGAAGCACTGAGTGAACAACTTCAGGGTTTGAAACAGGATAAGGTTAATCTAGAGAAACTGCTGGATGATTCATGTCGAGAGATGGAGAGCTTGATGTCTCAAGTCCAAGGTTTGGAAGAGGTTAGAAGATCATACGTTTCAGAGGAAGCTTTGTTGAACCAAAGGCTCCAGGGTTTGGAAGAGGAGAAGGCTCAACTGGTTACATTGCTCAAGGATTCAGGTCACCAAGTTGATGCTTTGAATCTTCAAGTCCAGAGCTTGCAGGATGAGATAAGTGTGCTTGTTTCAAAGGATATAGCAGCTGTGCAAGGGCTTCAACGGTTAGAAGAGGAGAAAATTCAGGCAGTGGAACTTCTTGAGGATTCAAATAAAAAGATGGAGATTTTGAGTCTTCAAGCCCAAAGTTTGGAGGGGGAGATGGATGTATTTGTTTCAGAGAATAAAAGATTGCAGCAGCAGCTTCAGGGTGTTGTTGAGGAGAGAAGCCATATTGTGAAATGTCTTGAAGATGCTACTAGCTTGGTGCAGGCAACTTTGAAGTCGCAATGTTCAAGTACAATGGATGAGAGGCAGGACTTGCTTTCTATGTTGAGTGCATTGCAGCAACACAATTTGGATATGAGTGAAGAAAGGGACCGGCTTATGGGTGACCTTCAAATTGCAAGGGAGCACATAAGAATGCTAGAAACTGAAAAAGAAGAGTTGGGTTTGAGAGCTTTGAAGTCTGAAGAGGATGCTAAAAGTCTCAGGGAAGAAGGACAAGAGCTTATGATGCAGTTAGATTCTTCAAGACAAGAGGTATGTGCTCGTGTGCTGATGACAATGATCTGTTCTTTGACAAAGAGGAACAAGGTGCGTCTCACCTATGCTTTGCATACTATTGCAGTGGTTGAGGGAGCTTGGAGACATTTTTTGTTTCTGTTTTCTGTATGTATCTTGACATGCTTTTGAATCTTGTAGGTGACAAAAATGGCAGAGGAGAGGTTGGAATGCGAAAAGCAGCAGCTGGTGGAGCTGAATCAAGGGATGGAACGATGGAGCAACGAGCGAAATGAACTTGTGAAGGAGCTTGAAGGCCATAATCAACAAGTGGCAAGATTGGCAGAGGAAAGATTGAAATTGTTGGAGGAGATTGAAAACTCTCAACAAGAAGTACAACAATTGGGTTGTCATATGATTGAATCCAAGGAGGAAAGAAGACAAGTTGAGGAACAGCTCAAATCTGAGCTCCAACTGTTACACCAGAAGTTGCAGATATCAGAATCTGAAAAAACTGATCTTAAGACGTTGCTTGGAAACTTGAGGCAAGAACTCCAGCAGACTATTGAAGACCAAGGATTGAAGCCTGTTCAACTGGAGGAATTGTCCAAACACCTTCAATCTGAGACCAAAGAGCATGCCTTGACACTAAAGAAACTGCAAGAGGTATTTGATGAGAAAGAGCATTTGATCAGTGAGCTTGAAGCATCACGACTGTTGCTGCAAGAAACACAGGCAGAGAGAAAGCAAGCTGAGCATGAGCTTCAGCTGCTACAAGAGAAATTGGAGACCAACGTAGAAGAGAAGGGTTGTTTAGTCAATGAAGTTGAAGAATCTCGTCTGCATGCTCGGGACTTGAATGTTGGTAATGCCAAGTTATCAAGCAGACTGGAGCAATTGCAAGAAGTATGCAGGAAAAGAGAGGAAGAGAATACACACTTGCAAGCTCTTGTAAAAGAACTGGAGCAGCAAACAACAGTGCAGCGGAGACAGACTAGTGTTGGGTGCGTGGAAAATGCCTCCTCACAATCACTGCGATTGGGAAAAAGTGTCGAGGATGAGGAGGTGAGGCCCTCCAACCACTCAGTTAAGAAAGTAATGAATCTTGTGAAAGAATTTGAGGTTAGGGCAAGTGAGGATGCACCTCAGCTGCATCTTCGTTTGGTAGCGTCTCCTGGCAAAGAGCTCTTCTCACAGGTATGTGACTTATCTTTTTGCCCTCAGAAATCAGGGAATCTGTGAACTTCCTACACATGACTCAGATTGCTAGAACACTAAAGTGCAGAAGAGAGAATGAGCATCTCTAAAACAAGATACTAAAGGACAACGACTTGGGTTGTGTAGGCCTGGCCATCAAGGGAGGCAACAGATGCACTGCAACAAGAAAGAGATGCTGGAATTCAGACTGAACAAGCTTTACGTGTACAGCTTGAAGGTTTGTTGAAGAGCATGCAGGATTCCAATGATGAGAGATCCGATCTGACCGCATCATTGATGGAACTGGAGGTGGATTTCCATGCTCTGTGGCAGCAGAATGTGGAGTGGGCTGATCAAATGTCCCTTGACATTGAGGCCTTGAAGGAAACAAAAGCTGAGCTTTCTGGGTTTGTAGACGAATTGAAGGGAGAGATTGTGTCATTGCAGAAATCTGAAGAAGTTCTTGCACTCACGTTTGCAGAGATAGAGAGGAAGGCCACAGATGAGTTCAATGCTAGACTGCAGACTGAAAGGCAGAGTCAGTCTTTAGCTTCCAAGTTGCAAGATGTTGAGATGGAGTTGGGCAAACTCAAGGATGAGCATGTGAATGCAGGGGAGAAGCTGGAAAAATCAGTGTTAGAAAGATGTATGCTTGAGGAAGGGTTCAAGGAGCTGCAAGATGCATACACACAGTTGATCCAAGACAAAGCTGCATTGGAGACACTCTCACGGGAAGAGAAAGCACAACATGACATGAACTTAGAGCATTTGAAACTGGAGGCTGAAGAATGCAATCAAAAACTGAACTTGCTGGAGGAACAAAAGACATTGCTGCAGCAAGAGAAGGAGAGCATTTTCCTTGATTTCACCATCTTCCGCTCAGACGTGGAGAAGAGGATGATGGAGTCAGATGCTGTAGTAGCTAAGCTCAATGATGATCATGCCGTGTTTCAAACAAACCTGCAAGCAGCAGTCTGCAGGACTTTTCCAGACACTGAGGGTAAGCAGCAGGATGTTGTAGGAACCTCATTCGAGTCTTGCTGGAAGCTTGTCGATTTGCTGGTTGACAAAAGCATGCAATTGGTTGGGTTGCAAACCCAACTTCAAGAGGCAGCAGTAGAGGAGAAAGCACAGTATGCAGCAACCCTTCAAGCCATGGAAGCTAAGAATGATGTTCTTAAGCAGACAAACAAAGAACTCAGTAGCAAAGTTCAGATCTTGGCATTGGACGTTGAACAGGCAGCAGGTGAAGAAGAGCAATTGAGACAGACTTTGACTTCCAATATGCTGGAGATTCATACCTTGCAAACTGAGAAGCAGGACCTGTTGGCAGTTCAGGACTCAGAAGTTATGGGATTGAAGCAACAACTGGAAGAGGTGACATTGAGATCAGTGCAACAAGATGAGCAACTTCGAACTCTTATGCAGCAGAAACAAACCCTGGAAGCTGACATTTCAAAAGCAAGAGGGGATTACAGTGCTGCACAAACAGAAGTTGTGCAGATGGAAAAGAAACTGTCAAATACTAAAGAGAGACTGACACTTGCAATCAGCAAAGGAAAATCAGTTGTTCAGCAACGGGATGCAGTGAAACAAGCCTTGAAAGAGAAGACAGAAGACCTCGAGCGTTTGATTTCATCACATGCAGAGGTGGGAATTTGAATGTACCCTCTTGTTGTTTCAAGGTGCAAGTCTATTTTGGGTTTTAGGTTTAGGGTCTAGGGTTGCATAATGACGACTGATTCCTGCTTGGAGTTTGTGTGTGCAGTCAATCAGAGCAAAGGATATGGCTTTGCATGAAGCTGAGGTGAAAGCATCTTCAATGGCAGCAATGGCAGACCGTGCAAGTCTATTAGATGTGGAGCTTGCTGTTGCGCAGGATACCATTCTGAGCCTTGAGCACACATTGCATGAAGCTAGAAGTGTAACCCAAGATGTGCAGCTCAAACTGGAAAAAATGGGTGAGATCCCACAGGAACTGGGCCTGGCTGCTAAGATTGAGTGGCTTGCTGCTACTCTTACAGCAGAACAATCTAAAGCAGAAGATGAGGCCAATAATGTTGTAATGCTTTTGACAGAACTGGGTACATCAAAGCAAGAGAGTGAAACACTTGCTGAGCAAGTAGCGGAACTCAACAGCAAGTGTGTCGAGCTTGAGGAACTTGTTGCCAAAGAATCTTCAGAAAAAACAGCATTAGCCTCTGAGCTTGCCATTGCACAGGATACCATTCTGAGCCTTGAGAATGCATTGCACAAAGCTAGAAGTGTAACCCAAGATGTGCAGCTCAAACTGGAAACAATGGGTGATATCCCATTGGAACTGGGCCTTGTTGCTAAGATTGAGTGGCTTGCTGCTACTCTTACAGCAGAACAATCTAAAGCAGAAGACTTGTTAAATAATGCAGTAACACTTTTGACAGAACTGGGTACATCAAAGCAAGAGAGTGTAACACTCACTAAGCAAGTAGCAGAACTCAATGGCAAGTGCGTCAAGCTTGAGGAACTTGTCGCTGAAGAATCTTCAGAAAAAACAGCATTAGCCTCTGAGATTGATGTGTTACAGAGGGTGATCTCTGATAGAGATTTGGCTATGGAGGCTGAGGTGGCTGCTCATCTCAAGCTGCAGTTAGATATTTCTGTGGCCATGAAGCTGCTGGATTCTGTAAGTGTGGCATCTGCTCACTGTAGTGCCTTTCTGAAATTTCCTTGTCGGATCTGATTTTTTGAAACAGATGCTGATGTGAATTGTCTGATGTTGCTATGATGTCAGGTGTTTCAAGATCAGATGTTTGATGCAGAAGGGTCACACCCAAGGTTTAGTCTTGGACTTGTTGAATCTGCTATAGCCAGGATTGTCGAGAAGTACAGATCTGAAGCTTGCAAGGTTGAAGAATTAACTCATCAGATTGCAGTTATGGCACAAGAAGCAGAGACTGCAAAGAAAGAGAGAGACTTGTCGATGGACCAACGTGTGCAGCAGATGCGAGAGATGCTGGATTACACAGAATTGGAATTGAGCAAGACAGTGGAAAAAGTCAGGGAGGCAGCCATAATCATGACACAGCAAGACGAAGAGAACCAAGTTTTGGTGCAGCAAGCACAAAAGATGCAATCTGAGCTTCTCAAAACCAGTGATGAAAATGTGGCTCTTCAGGCAGACATTGTCATGACCAAGAAGAGGATGTCAGATGTGAGAGACAGATTGCTTTTAGGGTTAGTGGGTATGGATGTAGATGGGGGTGATGTTTCTCAGGGAGAGTCTCCAGCTCAACCTTTGTCTGAGAAAGCTGGGGAAATTCAGGCATTAGCAGATTTGTTTTGTTTGGAAATGCAGAAGAAGGATGCAGCACTGCAGGAGTCAAATGAGAGGTCCTTGGGGATGGCAGCTACTGTTTCCTCATTGCAGCTGGAACTAGATTCTCTGAGAAGAGTTTCTGAGGAGTGTAAGCAGATTCTTTTGGGATTTACAGATGATGCCACATCTGAAAAAGCAGTCAGGTGGCCCAATGAAGTGTCTTTGTCTTCAATCACTTTCCCTGCTGTTGGGATGAAGTGGCTCATCAACACCCTCAATGAAGAACAGCAGAAAGCCAGTCAAGCAATGCATGAAGTAGGGAGGTTGGAGAAGGCTGTAGATTCTGTTACTCTTGAGATTAAAGACCAGAAAGGAAGGTTGGAGGAGCTCAGTAATGAGCTTACATTCTACAAAGAAGAAAATCATGGGCTTGCTGAAAGACTTCAAGTCTTGAGCTCTGAGCACACCACACTGGGAGAGCAAGCTGCTCAAGTTTCTGCAGAGAGAGATGCAATGAAGGTTGAGATGTTGGCTTTGGAGAACTCCCTTCAAGCTAATCAAGAAAGGGAGCACTTGGAGGGCTATCATTTAGCAAGAAGCCTTGAGGAAATGCTTAAATCTGCAAAGCTAGAGTTAAGTGAACTCAGCAAGAAGAACACAGAAATGACTGCAGCACTGGTGCAACATGATGATGATATAAAGGTCAGTTTGCAGTTCTTCTGTGCAGTGTAAAAGCTCATTGTGTTGAAGATTGTTTATCACTTGTTTGACATGGGTCTGTGCACAATATGAGTAACAAGGTTCTGGATTTCCTTTTGTCCAGGGTTTGTTGCAAGAGTGTGCAAGATTGGGTGGTGAAAGTTCAGAAGCAAGGAGAGAAGCTGATGCATTCCGGGCAGAGATGTTGAAAGCAGTGGATGAAAAGGATGCTCTACAAGCAGAACTCAACCAGATTGAGCAGAAGCTCTCAAACACAAGAGAGAAGCTAGGTCTGGCAGTGAAGAAAGGTAAAGCAGTGGAGAAGCAGCGGGATGCTTTGAAAACGTCACTGGAGGAGAAGACACAGGAGCTCAACTCCATATGCATTTCCCATAAGGAAGAACTCAAGGTCCAAGATGCGAAGCTGCATGAGTCTAGGGAGAAATTTAAATCTGTGGCTGAACGTGTTCTTGAACTGGAATTCCAGTTGACTTCCACATTGGAAAAAGTCACTGCTGCTGAGCAATCGTTGCAAGACAGTCAAAAACTTCAGGAAGAAGTCAACATTGCACTTTCTCACATTTCTCTCCTCCCAAGTAGTCTGAAGACCGGTAAGGTCATCGAGAAGATAGAATGGCTGGGTATGATGCTCGGTAAGACACAAAGTATGGCTGTTAGGTCTGAAAGAGAGTTGGAGGTCCTGAGTTTGAAGCTTAGAGAGGTACAAGAGAAAGTGCAGTTTCTTGAAATGGAAAATTCCAATGGGAAGGAGATGATTTTATCATGGGCAAAGAAAGTGGATGAAGCTGAAATCAGAGCTGCCTCTGATCGAGCACACTATGAATCTGAGCTGGAGTTTCAGTCACAAGCGCTCTGGGAAGCAGAGGCCAGGACTCATGCAGCAGTTGCTCAAGTGGAAGAGATGCAGGGAGCTCTCCAGCAGAAGCAGAACTCACTGAAATCCATGGAAGCTTCAAGAGGGAAAGCCATATCGAAGCTCACTTTAACACTCAACAGACTGACAGAGCTGCGACAACAGAGTGAAGGTCTGGTCACAGAGATTGAGAACTTGCACAGGGAACTCCAAAACCGTGATGCAGAGATTCTAGGGTTGAAAGAAAAGATCAGTAATGCTGATGCTGAAACCCAGAATTGGCAAGAGAGGTTTTCTAGGGTCTCTGCTGAGGCAAATTTGGAGATTTTGAAGTTAAGAAAGGAACTGACTGAGGTAAACTCTCGGTTTGAGGGCAATTTGGAAGAGATGACAATCTTGCAAAATGATCTAACACAGAAGACCTTAGAGCTTGAGAAGCTTCAAAAGCACTTAGAAATGATGGTGCTATCAAAGGAAGACAGTTCTGAACAAGCAGAACAGAGTATGGTAGTCACAAATCAGATCAGTAGATCAGCTTTTGAAGATGTTGATACTGCTAGTACAAATGGGACTGTTGATTATGTCACCACCATTTATGCCCTACAACAGCATATAGACAACCTCAAATCTGAGGGGCAGCTGTGGCGGGTTAACATGGAACGGAAGGATGCCCAGCTGCAAGGGTTGAGGGAGGAGTTGGATGAGCTTGTCAAGGAGCGAGCCTTGTTGCAAGCAGGGATACAAGCAAAGCAATTTCAGATTGACAGAATGCAGGCTGATATGGCAGTGCTGATAAGCCCAGCATCTGATAGCACAGCAATTCCCGCCCTGGAGATTGAAGAACTGGTAATACTGGATTTCAAACTCTTTCTATGTTTCCAATGCATGTAGGTTGAATGCAAGACTTCAGTTTATTTAGAGTATTGTCCTCTAGAGCTGATCAGCACCTGGATCTTGTTATATGGCACCATATGGCAGCTCCACGATTGCCAGGAGACTATATAGGTTTCCCCATTTGCTTGTTTTCAGGAACATAAGCCCACTTGTCTTTAAGCTACACATCACAAATTTGACAAAATCCAGTCGGGAGTACAAAACCCAACTCTGGAAGGAAGGGCAGTGACCAGTTTTTGAACTTGGGGGTTTGGATTGCAGTCTTCAATATCATCCTGCTGTGTGATGTAATGATGTAGGTAAGTTCAAACAGAAAAGGTTTGGATAATATCCCGAAACAGAGAAGAAATGTTTATGTTTTTTGTGTAATGAAATGTGCAGGGTGCAAGGAGTAAGCGGATCGGTCATGTGGGTTCTTCTGCTGCCCCTCATGTCCGAGGGGCACGTAAGCTGTTTCCAGCAGAAGTTACTATTGATGTGGATGGAGAAATAAATCCTTTGCTTTCAGATTTGGACGATAAAGGTTTGCCTGATTTAATTTCTCTTTCCACAACAGAATTATTGCCTTCTCAATTTTGTGGCAGGAGGTTTTAAGGCTGAGTTCCAACTGGAAGTGCTTGGCACCTTATATATGCAATGTTAAACAATCTGCCCAATGTCTGGTTTGACATTTGAGACACCATGGACGACTGAATTTCAGTTCTGGTATTTCACACTTGTCTGTTTTTTTCTGTTTGTGATCAGGGCATGGATTTAACTCACTCACAAATTCAGCACTTGTTCCAAAGAGGATGAGAGCACTTGCAGACAGGCTTGATGGATTGTGGTAAGGTTTTTTTCAGCAAAATTCATGGATAGTACTCTCTCAAGTGAGCCTTTCTTTGTTCAAAAATAATTTACCTGTGTTCCTTAAGAAACACAGGGAGTTGGAAGGATAAAGATGCTCAATATTGAGACATGTGGACTGCAGTGTTGTAGGCGGACGGTTGCTGATGCGACAGCCAACAGCAAGGCTTGGACTTGCTGTGTACTGGATAGCAATCCATGTGTACATGGCCATGATTGTGTCAAGGGCAATCGTTTAATGGTGTGGAGCATCCAGATTGGAGAATTTAAACATAAGCTTGCCATTTTGCTGTCCCCAGAAGCTGGACACAAAAGACATTCACTTCCACTGTGAGCAACTCTCTTTCCAATCTTATGCATTGAAAACCCTGCTCTTATTTTTTTGTATCTAATTGCTCTGCAAAACTCCAACTTTCACTTAACAATTTTTTTTCTTTTTTGTATTCCAGGTACAGGGAATAAAACAGCAAGGAGCTCCCACATTCTTTTGGTTGATATTAAATTGATTCATTTGTGCTTTGCTAGCACAGCCATATATCACAGGTATACCACTTGAATGTTTTCAATGCATATAATTAATGCAAGGTTTTCAATTCACAGTGTTCTGCTGTCTTGTTAGTTGAGTAGCATGGTCTCGGGCTTGTTTCATTTATGCAGAGTCCTCATTTAAGAATAATTGATTTCATGACTGGTAATAATTTCTGACACTCATTAGGCCTGCCAAAAACCCATATCAAGGTTTTCAAATTTTGGTGTACCATCATAAATGAAAAGCAAATGCTTTTGGAAGATGTACTGAGCTCAAATGCCATACTGACATACAACTGTCTGGCATTGATTGTGTTCTCTTCTTTTCAGAATTTCCATCCTTTGGTAAGGCAGTTTTGTTTTGCTCTCATTTGTGAATGGCTACCTAATTGTACATACTGCATTGTTGATTTGCAAGGTTATGGCCATGTTCACATTAATTTGGCATTGGATCAACATAGCCCTCATTTGGTAACAGAAAATCCTGAACCCTACACCCATGTACATGATGGATTGCACATATAGATACTTATTGCCTTCGATGGGAGAGTCAACAGAGCAGGGCAAAACCAAGGCATTTTTTCTCAAAACACCATCCCTGAATAATTTCTGGGAAGGTAGAGATTAGAGAATTAGTCCTGAATTCTTTGTTTGTTTTTCCTGATTGGTTTGGGAGTCCAATGGCTGCAAATAAAACTGGGAAGCAATTCTGCCCATATGCTTCAACGATGGTAGTCCATTCAATAGGGAATGTGAGTGACTCTCTCCTGTTTGTATTTGCCTTGTGTCCACTTTTTGAGGTGCTTACACCCCTGTAATTCCATACTCAACCCTAGGCAGGGTTGCTACATTGCAGTGTCATTGAAGGAGCCTAAACTTTTCTCCTCTGGATGTCAACTCTTTGCACACCTGCCCTCAGTCTAACAGCCTCTGGGCAGGTTCTTAATTGAGTGAAGGCCTTCAGAGCAATTATCATTTGTGCATTAACTGATGTGAGGTCAGTTGTGCTGGTTTGATGGTTCAAAGGTTTTATAACCTTCAAGCACTTCAGCGTTTTGTGCAAAATTACAAAGTTTTTTCGCACTGTTTCAAACCTTAATCTTTTGAAGGGGTACACAATTAGTTTGATTGCATTAAAGATGTGAAAATACCTATGTGACAACATTTTGTGGGATATGGAGCAAGGACAACAAGCTCCTTCTGTGGAGAGTGATTTGAAAGAAGTAGATTGCCTGTTTAATCATTAGTCTTTTGACTTGTAAGTGCTTCCATGGGTTAACTTCTCTTCGTTTCATTGAATTCCATTCTCACTTCATTCCCATTTGACATCTATCATCCACAATGCTCTTTGTCATGGGTTCCTCCCACTTTCTTTACACCCATCTATTGGTAGCCTTACTGCAGTATGATTTTCATTCACCTTGGTAAGCTATCACTAAAAAATAGGTCTTGGAGGTAGGACGATAGGTGGCTATTAGCAGATGCTGGTAGATGAGTAGTACCTTTGTACATAAGTAAGGGCTAGTTGGTTGTTAGTGAGAACAGCAACTGACCTGAATCGATGCTTGGCTGGGGAACTGGCCCCAATGGAGAAGTTGTTCATGTCCACTGCTCATCCATCCCTGTTGCTTCACTCCAGGGCTGAGATGTCAGGTGACTGTTGATCCTCTAGTGCACATGGTGAATGGCTTCAGGTTGAGTCATTTCAAGCATATGCCCAAATCCACCATATCCATGGCTCAGGTCAAGATGACACCATTTCAAGCAGACCCGAGTTCACAATTATCACAGCTGGTCAAAGAGGTCACAAAATCTCAGCACAGGAAATAGTACCACACTCAAATCCTCCATATGCATTGCCAGGTTAGATATGGTGAAGAGGTCACAGAATGTCAAAACAGCCAACCAGACCACCAGTAGTTCTCCAGCCACACCTAAATCCATCATATCCATTGATAGGTTAGATATGGATCAAGAAGCCACAGAGTGTCAAAACAGCAAACAAACCCACCAGTAGCTCTCCCCCATGGGATAAACTAGAAAGGGCATCCTGCAAGATGTCCAGAGAGAATCATTGATTGTAGACTGAGGTGCAAAGAGATGTATCCTCAGTTCACTCTGATCAACTGATCCAGTTGCTCAAGCTGTATGAGAGGAAGCAACAAAACTGTAGTCAACGACAAGAGTCATTAGAACTTCCATGAGCACATTTTAAGTAGAAAAAGCAAAGGATGTGTTTGTGATACAGTGACATGTCCCATAAAAATCCCATCCTGAGTATGGCAGCATTCCTCCTCCACACAAATAGTAGAGCCTTAGTTCCAAAGCACTGATTCAAAAGTAGTTAGTTCAGATATTGCAAATACTTGCCTCATCAAAACTGTGGAACTGAGCATCTAATATTACCATAATAATATTCTTGGATTCCTCAACAGCACCACACAAACCTAAAACCATCTTCCATGCTGACAAAACTTGCTCTCAATCATGTCAATCATATAGACTTGGGTTTGGATTCCTGCAGATGAAGAAATCTTTGGCTGCACTGGAATGTGTTGCCTCCTGCTTCAAGGATCCCACTTCAAGCTGAATATAAGACTCACAAGTGGCAGAACATTTCCAAGTTCAAACACCATATTTCCACCCAGACACAGGAAGAGTATTAGTCACTGCAGGTCTAGAAACACTTGGGAAATCAAGCAGCTGCTGCAAACTACCAAAAAAATCAAATATAGCACTCATTCCACATGCACAGAAGAAAAGGTCCAGAAAATTCTTCAAATTTTTAATTCATTACTCTCAATAAAAGCATCTTCAATGAAAAACCACTCTCCAAAAAAGTTTCCACCACAGAATGCTTGCTTTCTGGAAGCTCTAAAAGCAAGAGATTCCTAGCACAGAAGAACATGGAAGAAAAATTGCCACACACTGACAAACTTTTACATATAACCCTACTCAGTGATGGCACCAGGTCCTCCACTTCCTCCACTGTTGAATCCACCTCCCCCTCCTCGGCCAAAGCCACGGCCTCCACCTCCTCCAGACCTGAAATCAGGGCGATAATCTCCGGGAACTCCACCTTTCTCCCCACCAAAGCCACTGCTACTCCGGTAGCCCTCTCTGTCCCCAAATCGAGGTCTCTCACCTCCTTCTCTTGGGGGACCCCGGGGAGGTCGGTCTGATCCCGATGCTCCGATTGGTCTGCTTGGTGGGCGTGCTGATTTCTTTAGGGTTGCAGGAACAATCTCAGAAGGCAAGTTCAGGTATGTTCGCAAATGTTCAATTCCATCATTTGTTAGGTACCTGATTGAGAAAAAGCTTGTTTGAAAAGAGACCTTTTCCTCCAGCATCCAGAAATTTTTGAAAGTCTTAAAGATTCTCAAAGAAACACCATCTTCATAAACTTTGGAGGTGAAATAAGCAGAGACGTTGTGTTGTTCAGGTTCTCACAGAACTATAAGATAGGTCTGTAAACAGTTTACCTTGAAAGACTTTCACCTGCATTCTAAGCAAAAGACGGAGTGGAAGGAAATGCGTTCTGAATTCCTCAGAACAGTGAAGTTTCTCAAGTGCAGTACTGCAATGCAGAGTTGAGCTTCTCACATTTTCCTTTTCTTTATGGAACGGATCTTAACCGAGTTGCCTCAAGGAACCATCTTGCCACCATTACTATCTATTGCAGCAACCAAATCAGTAACGGCTTGAGGGGCAAGTGGCAGAAGAGAGGAAGAAGGTCTGGGAGAAACGGAGGAGAGGTAGCGGAAATGGCCAAAAGAAAAATAAAATAAAATACTGACCAGTAATAGTGACGCCAGGCGAAGCTCTCCTTGACGTACTCCTTGGACTTGAAGCTCTGCATGAGCTTGATAACCTGGAGATTGGGCACATCGATCTCCGGGTGCTTGGGGGCATTGAAATCCTTCTTGGCATACAACACACCCTCCTGGAACAGATACTTGTAGACCTCCACACGGTTTTTCTTAGGAATCAGCATCCTGCTTTGTCGCTTCGGCCAACAGCGCGATGGCAGACGCGCGCGCGATCTATGCAACAAGCTCCGATGCAGCAGAGACAACGACGTCCGCAGAGCTCGAAGAAAGACACGCAAAGTCTTCCTGCCGCTATTTATATTTAGGGTTTGAGGAGCTTGGCCGCGCGGAAAATTAGGGTTAGGGTTAGGGTTCGACTAGGTATCCAGAGTCTATGGTTTCAACCTCTCCATACATACATACATATATATGTATGTATGTATGTATGTATGTATGTAATTCAAATAAATATTATTTCAATTTTAAATAATTTGATGTTTCATTGCAAATGAAATTTGGAGAACAACATCAATCACTTTTCTTTTTTAAAAATTTAAATGCAACTTTGAAAAGTGTATACAAGTTTTTTTTACTTTGTTAATTTTTATATTAAAATTGAAATATACAAGATGTAGGGATTTTATTTGTTCACATAATAAGTTCTTTCATTTCTTGAGAGTAGAAATGAAACACAAACATTTTGCTAAGACATTTGAAAAGAATAATTAACAAAATTTATTAGATTAAAGTGAAGGAAACAAAAGTGATGATTTTTGAATAGTTATTATTGTACTAAAATTGCTAAAATATATTGTGTATTCTACTAACATTAATGTCCCTTTGGCAACAAAGCTATAGATCAATGATGGGTCTCTCCATCACTAAACCCTAAAACCCTAAACCCTAAAATCTTAAACCCAAACACACAAATCACAACAAACAGTTCAAAATAACCACTAACATAATTATTAAACCTCTATCTCCTTTTCAATTGTTTTTACTTTTTTTTTCTCACATTTTCAAAGTGGATGCTTCAATTAAAAATTTAAGGATTTATTTAACTATTAGAGTACATTCCATAAATACAGAGCTTTTTCCTTGACCATGAAGTTCTAGTTATTTTAGTAAAAAAATTATATATGTATGTATATATGTATGTATATGTATGTATGTTCACTGTTCTTTAGGGTTCATCCAGTTTGATTTATCATTCTAGTGAAAGAAACATATTTTCATATATATTCAATAAATAGGATTAGGGTTAGGGTTAGGGTTTTGGTCAGTGTTTTTTTTGGACCAAAAATTGGGAAACTTTTTCCTGGTGTAAATTCAAATAAGTTTGCTAATTATTGGAAAATTTATACAAAATTCTCAATTTCACAAAGTTGAAAAAAAAAACCCTGGTTTGTGTTTCTCCAGGTTTATTTATTATTTCAGCACTTTTGAGGATTATTTTATTTAATATGTGTATATTTTTGGGGGTATTTAGCTGCAAAAATAAAATAAAATCACTGGGTCATGTTGGTAAATACTTGTTCTAAAATGATAATTACTGATAATAATTAGTAGGTAATCGAATTACGATTAATTCTGGGCTGCTGACCAGGGGGAAACTTTCAATAGGTTGACAGGAAAAAATAAAATTGAACTATTTAGAATTAATATGGATTAATTACACTAATTTTCCAAGCACATGTTTAGAATGGGTTTGCAATAAAAATGGTACACTTCACAATAATTTGTAGATTGGAGGTTTAAATTTATTTGGGACTACCCTAATTGTATCAAGTATTTATTATAAAATTATTATTATTATTATTATTATTTGTTATTAAGACTTGGTTTGATGTGAACAAGGTTTCAAAATGTTATGTTTGTAAAGTTTATTTTCAATGAGTGTCTTTGGATTCTCATCTTTGATGTTATGAGATTCCAAAACAAACAAGAGTGTGAGATGTGGTTGACAATAATCTTTATGTGTTTGTGCTTTGAGCTTATGTTCTTACATCTTGGGTTTAGGGTTTCATTTTGAGATTTTTGGGCACATTTTTGTCAATGTGATTTGATTAGTTTCAATAGTGTTGGATGTCAATTTAGTGAATTATAGTTTTGTAAGCATACATTTAACATGGATTGGTAATTAAGGTGATTCGCATTACTATATTATGTCGAATTGAGGTGTAGAATGTATGCTCACCACTCACATTACAATTATTGGTGAAGAGACATGTGAGTTTAGAAGCTTGCTATGAGTTTGTCCGATATGGGTGTTCACAACTCTAAATCATATATCTATGGCATTTATGACATTTCTCACCACATAGATTTTCATATTCGAAGTATATGCTTTGACATATATTAGTTGGTTACAATTAACCTTGTTAGAATTTTTTTATATACCATATTGAATACTGATAATTGGTGATTTTTTCAAAAATATTTTTAAATTGAGAGAAAATGGAGTCCAACACCCCTAATTTGAATATTTCAAATTTCAACAATTTAAGAACAAATGAAAAATATCACTAAGAAAAATATCAAACTCATGTTGTGTCAAAAAAGTTTTCCATGTTGTGTCACCTTCAAATTTAGTTTTTGCAAAATGATTCCATGTTTTTTTTCAATTTGACCTGGGTTATGCATTTTGTGTGTGTTTTCTTTTTGTTATTTTGCATGCAAGCTTATCTTTGATGTTTGTTGAGCTTATAAGCATTGAATTGTTCAAAAACAATTGTGTGATGGCCCCATCAAAGCCTCCATTGAACTTTAAATGCAAGGTCATGTTTAGTTTTAAGGTTTTTGTTTCACTCCTTAAACCTTCTCATGCATATTGTATTGATCCTATCGTTGTTTGGTTAAGCAATTATATTACTCCAACTATTGTGAATTTGGAGCAAAACCTTAAATGACTACCCCTAGGTTTGTCAAATGGCATTGGGGTAAAGAGTTTTGTCAATTCCTAAATTTGCAACATAATGCAAACCTAGGACGCACTCCCTAATTCCCAAGAAAAATGTGAGGGATGGGAGTTATGGGATGGGATTAATTAAATGAACTCACAAATAATAGTCTAGGGTTAAAACATGGTAAAATAAACCGAAAAATTAACTTGCAACATAAATGGAAAGTGGCCATTGAAAGTAGGCCTTGATATATTGAGTTTGAAAATATTATTTACTTTAATTTTTAATTATATAATAATAATCTTTGACTTTGCTACAACTATATTTTTAAGTTGCATGTTTAAAAATTGGTTTATATATATTCATCAAAATTCAAACAGATGTCACAACTTGCAAAGCAAATTAAAATTCAAACACAAGTAGATTGAATATTGAATTATTTTTTAATAAAAAAAGTCAATGACATGCTAATTATACTTGTGGACTTTTAAATTTTTCATAGTAGAATCAAAATATATTTAACATCTAATGTAGAAGTAGGAATGAACACAATATTGATTTGTTAGTTTCATTCCTACTTGTTACCTACTTTCATTTTACCAAAGGTTTTCAAATTTTGTATTCAACTCATCAAAACTCAATGGAAGCATGGAGGCTTCCATAATGAAACTTTTTAAAATATTTGAATTTTACTTTTTTATGTTTATGTTGAAAAACTACCATATTTAAACTTTGGATTTGGGTGGATGTATTTTTTAGTCCATTTTACTATGCTTGGACCCTCCAAAGTGAGGTCAATATGTACAAACAAAGAAAGAGGGCTTAAAGCATAATCTATGATTAATATGGTGACTTTTGTCAAATGCAAGTTTTGTTCCAAATCATAAGAAATTTGATCCCCAAACTTGATCATTTGTTATGGCATGTAGTGAAGAGGAAAATTATGTTTGTTCTGCAAAGGGTAAAAGATGGGGAATTTTATGATAATAGGAAGTGCACACACCCAAAAAAGAGGTTATTTGCTCAAATCCCTTGTGATTTTGTTCTCCAAACTTGTAATTGATCAAGACGTCACATCTAACAACAATATTTTTTTTCAATTTTTGGTCATTTTGTATTTTCTAGCCCATGGTAGACACATGACAAAATTTGAAAACATGAGTTCTTTTCTTGGTTTGATGAAGGTGAAGCACTGCCTAGAAAAAAACTAGTGTGATAATGTAGGTTGAATTGGGTGAAGTTTTCCATAGCATTGTTGGGTGAAAGCATAATGTGTTCATTACATGGCACATTTGAACAAATCTAGTTGTCTAAACCTTTTTTGTTTTGCCCATGGTTAGGCACCTTGAAACAATCATGCAATCACTTTATGAATATTTTTCTAATTTTTCATGAGACATTTAAAATTGATTGAGCTTGGGGAGATCACGTGGAAACAAAGGACTTGAAAATGTTGAACAATGTCAAGATTTATTATATTTGTATGTTTAAGCCCATCTAGATGAAGGTACAAGCATACCATCAATTAGTGTTTTTCTTTGTTGCACGCTACCAATGATGATTTTGTTTATTGTTTACAAGGGTTTAGAAAATGTTATATAACCTTGTTCAAGATTTTATACTAAGATCATTTATAAAATTTAAGATTTATAACTATATTTGCACATCAACTTATTATTGTCCTACATTATAGTTAATATAGTTATGATGAATTTATTTGCTTATCTTTATTAAACCATTTCTTTTCACATGAATATTAGTAATTGTTTAACATGGGATTGTTTAAATGCATTATATGTATTAGCCTAAATTCTATCCACATGGATTTCTTTATAAAATAATAATAATGCAAGTTGATTGTCTTGGATATGGTACCAACAAAAATTAATAAAAAAATTTAATGTGTGTTTTGATTTGTGTGGTAATATATTTCAATAAATTTTTTAAAATTTTAAATGTTATGTCAATACATAAATAATAGTACAACATAAATCTACAATTAAAAAAATTACACCAAAGGGTTTAAAATGAGCAAATTAGGTTATTCAATAAACATATAAATTCAAATTTAATTTAAGTTACATTTAAAAGGACCAAGTTACCAAAAACTTGGACTAGTTATTTTCTACTTCAAAATATCCTACATAAATCACCACACACTTATAATGTTATTTTTTTTATCAACATATTATTATGAATGCACATTTATTTCACATCTTCTTATATTATCCTTATGTAAGTAGGTAATAGGTAGGTTGGTTGTAGATAGGTTGATGGTTAATATTTCAATATACTTACCTAGCTTCAATTTGCCCACATGTATTACCTACTTAATTATGTACATATCAACAACCCCAATTTTCTTATTACAAACCAATCTACCTACCTACCAACAACCTTCTTATAATTTATCTATCTTTTTGCCTACTTATGCACCTATAACCAACTTCCTATTACCTATCTATCTATTACTAACCTACCTATTTACCTATGTACATGTTACTAACCTATCTAGTCCTAGGGCTAGGCTACTTATTATCAACCTATTTAACCTAACCTACCTAACCTTAGTCTATACATCATTGGTTTGATTTTGATACAACAATTAAATTAACTTCAAAATCAATATTACATATGTAGTCTTACTTATGAGTATATTTTTTAATTGAATTACTATAATCATGTAATATCATTATAGTCAGTTATTGCAAGGTATTATAGTCATGTAATATGAATATAATCATTGATTATAATGTCTTATATACATAAATATGATAAAGGTTACCTAACTTGTTGAAGGGCATGTTTTTCATGATTACATGACTAAAGATAGGACATAGTGGCAAAATGTACTAATCATGTGAATATTGGGTTGTGGTGTAGTGAATATTGAACATTTTTGTCACTAGAAATTCAATAAAATCAAAACTCTTTTTTTTGGGTGGGAAAACCAAGGTGATGTTGGCCCAAATGCAATCATCATTAAGGTTTTAAGGGGTAAAACTTTCCAAAAAACCTCTCAAAGTCTTCAAGAAACATAACTTTTTGAAATTTTGATTATGAAATCTCATAATACCAAAAGTTTTTCAAAGTTTTCAAAATCAACAACCCCCCAACGTGAAAAGATTATAATCATGTTTGCATCGAACTAGATTTCAACAAGAAATAACAATTGCAAAACATAAATATTTTGCAATAAATGCCTGGTAAATCCTTACCCAATCTTAGAATTCTATGAATGGTTATAGATATGTATGAAGTAAGCTCTTTGCACAACTCACATGGGTTATGTAGGTAAGGTATTGTGTAGTAGATCATTTGATAGATTTGTTAATTTAGATCACTAACAATGACTCCCAAACATGTTACCAATCACTAATGTGGTGTCAAACCACCCACTTGATAGTGGCTAAACTCTTGGGTATCAAATATTTTGGAAGCTAAATTTAACACTTAAAAAATGAAAATTTCTAAAATTCTTTCAATTTTTATGTTGAAAAAGGGGGAAATTTCATCAAAAAGGAAAACATTGGTTTGGATCCAAAGAAGAAGTCATTTTTTATTGAATTTTAAAATAAGTTTGCACCACAAAGCCATTGGATTCACCCAAAATGTAAATGGGATGTCTTTGTCATCCCTGGTTAAACACACTTGTTTTGGTTATGTGGCATTATAATGTTTGGCACTTCTTTAGTGCTAACCAATGTGGTGTGGTTATCTTTTTTTCAAGCAAAGAATTGATGTGTAAGGGTTGGGTATATTGACCCCATGACTAGGTATTCTCAAATGACCAGTTTTGACCTAGAACCATCATTGTGTGAAAAAAAATCAAATAATTAATGGACCTTCATGAACTACTACTAGTTATTTGCCAATTCTTTTAAAGATATTTCAATATCCTAGAACCAATTGTTACTTGAGTTGCATGTTGTATTGATTGTGTGAAGACTAAGTGTAGGCATTCAAAAGCATGGAATATTGACATTTTTATGATAAGAGTTGGAACCATGTGTCCTTGAAGCTTCTAATTATCAATTACTTTTACAGTATCCATTATCATCCTTGGCAATTCCTTGCCATAACAATATTTGAACTTAAATGTCACTTGCTTATGCCTTTTTTTTTTGGGGGCAATTGGTTTTTCTTTCTTCCAAAGAAGGTGATTAATCATTTATTAAAATTACCAAATGTGGTTCATAGAGTAGATGCATGTTTGTACTTGTGTACATGTAGCTATTGGTTGTATCTTGTGTTAAGACCTTCTTCTCCCTATTTGATCAACACCTTAGTAATATAACTTTTAATTTATTGCATCTACCATTTACCACTATATTACAAGCCTAAGCACTAGGATTTTTATATTCAATTTTTTTAATAAAAAATTTACAAAAAAATTCCAAAGCATTAACAATTAGGTGAATTTACACTAGGAAAAAGAAATTCCCAATATTTTTGTTTTTTTTTTTTGAATAAAAGATCTATTGATGAGTATTATGACAAAAACCTAAAGACTAGTGTTCGATGCGTATTTGATTTTGTTACAACCTGCCCTTCTAGGTTCTAAAAAATTTTAGACTCAAAGAACCTCCAATTACAAGTTTTCCAAATGTTTGAGACTCAAAGAATCTTAGGTTCTAGGTTTTTGAAAATCTTCAAATGCACAATGGGTTCTATGAAAGAATAAGCAAAAAAACAATGGTTCAAGCTAGGTTTTTTGATTGGTTCTTTGGTTTTTCTTAGAAAATTGTGGTTACATTTCAAAATTGGCTCTTTGATAATTATGAGAATCACATGTTGGTTCATACGGTTGCCTTCATAATAAAAACACTTCATTATGTATTACTAACTTTTATTGCACCATGCATTTAGGTGAGGCATGCACATTAACTTGAGCCCCCTAATACCTTAACACTAAAGTTGGCTTGCACCTTATGATTGAAATAAATGATCTTGAAATGGTAATGTATATAAAATATTTAGTAATGTATGGCCACCTTAAGATAATAGGATTTTAAGACTTAAAAGGTCTATAAAATACTTGGAAACTAGCAAATTAAAACAATAAGGTTTTTGAATTTAAAACTAATTTAAATTTGTTAATAGGTAACCAAAATTGACAGAAACAATAGTTAATTAGAAAATTAGGCAATCTACTTATTCATATGAAACATCACTTATTAGTTATGAAGTTTTAATTATTTAATCTTTCATTATCCCTATTCACACGTCATACCTAATTCGATAAGCAACCTAGTAATAATCAAAAGGGCTATCAATCTTCAAGGTGACGTCAAGATGGTAGGCCTTACCTATTGTCCCTAATACTTACTTATTGTCCTTACTTACTATGTGTTGCCTTGCAAATCTAATGATGACGTTTTATGGCCAAAAGCTTGAAGGCCAAATGTTCCATCATTACTATGTATGCACCGATGTTGAGTGGTTTTTTAATTCTTGCTAATGCTTGCAATGTGGGTTTTGAAAAACCTTTTAAAGATCTACCAATGTTGGATCATGATTTCATTGATGTGGTCAATTGCATTATGCAAGTGAATTTAAGGTCACATGTAAGGGATTGAATAGAAAAGCCCAAATTTTAATCACATACAATTTATGCATGACAATTGGGTTATGTAATAGGTTTCAATCTAGATTTTGCCAAACGTGACAAATATACAAATGTGCAATTAGAATATAATAGATGTAGGTGAAGGGACTTGGCAACAAGATTGCATACCTTTGATTGAAGGGGAAAGAACATTTGTCATATTTTCAACATAACTTTTCATAACTCCAAGTCTTTGGTATTGGTGATTGAAAAAATTATGGGAACAACACACTTAATGACTTTCTCCTAAAATTGTTTAATTTCTCTAATAGTTGAATCAGAACAACAATCAAAAGGTCTCACCATGGCTAGGGTTCCACTTACAAACCTTTTTGCATACTATATGTTTGGTTGGGTTTTAAGAATGGTTTTGATATTGGTTTTGAAAGGGTGGTTAAATTCCACTCATGGTTTTTGCATTTTGCTAACATGTTAGTTTGGATTTATAAACATGGGTAGAAACCCAAGTAAAAACCTAGGTGGTATTTTAAAAACCACCCACATTGGTATACATCATTGTGCAACTATTTTGAAAGTGTATATGTGCAATTATTCTACAAGAAGTGTGATGGTTCTAGAAGTTGTGCGATGTTTTTAGAAGTTGCATTTTGTTCTTCATTTGTAGTGCTTTGCTTGTCTATTGAGTTTTAAATTGCAATCATTCAAAAAGAAGTTGTAGTGTTTTCCTTTTACATGTTCTTTTATATCCTTTACATCTAATGCTCCATTTGTTGTCCTAAGGGGTCAGCTAAGTGTTACATTTCTAAGCTACTTGCATAAAACAAACATTTTTTGGGATGTTATTAAATGAGGGATTTTTTTTCTCCACCCTATTATTATCTAATTTTCTAACATGCACATATTTTAACTATCCTATATTTAATTATAATTTTTTGTCTGCATCCAATTTCAACAATACCCTACATTCATTTTTATTTTGGTTTTAGTTGTAAAGGAGATTAAAATTGCTCTTTTAGAGGTGGATCGTTTATACAATGGAATGGAACATGCAAAAGTGATTGCTTCAATGCATTTAACAATTTGTTTTGCTACATGTAGGGTCAACATTCACTTGCACATTAGTTGAAAAAGTCACAAAATAACAATAACAATGCTGGTGGCAAGATCAAAATACATTTAAATGATAGTAGAAACAAGAGCAACAAAATTAAAAAAAACAATGGTAGTGAGAGGAACAATTGCATAATTAGTTGAAAGCAATGGTTTGCTACAACCTTAATGAGCCATTATATGGAAATATAAAAAGACAACCTAATTATAATAACATTCTAATAAAAATTAATGTTTGGTTACTAATTCATATATTAATATTGGCGACTAATTGAACCTACAAACATATAACATCTAAAATGTTTAATACACGTATGTTATGTTTTTTTCTATTTTTTTCCTAATATTGTGAGTTAAAATACCTTTAACATCAATTATATTTTTGTTTAAATATAACTCTATTATAGATCATTTAATTAAAATATATTCTTAACCCAACAATCAATACATGGGACCTTATATTTGTATTTACATATTTTGTAAATTCAAAGAAGAATGTTGTCCCTTGGCTTATTATTGGAATGCATCATTTGAAATTTATTCATTTGGTGTTTTTATTTCAATTGGTTTTGCAAATGCAAGATCATATCAAGAATGGATATGAGGAAGTTGAACTCCATGAGGTGCTTTTTCTAGATGATGATGCATAATTTTTAAAAAACCAATGCACAATGATTTGATTTCTCATTTTTTAAAAATGTCATGTGTTTATAAACTATTGAGGAATCAAAAGCTTGGTGATAGGGTTTTAATTAGATTAGCCACATGGTATTCACATTTCTTGATGATATAGTAATTGTTGCTATATTTAGCATTTTCTTGTGAACAAAAGACTCATCTAACATTTGACACATAAGTTAAAAGCCATTATGGAAAAGAAGAACACCAAGTTTTGGTTTGTGGTGCTTGTGAATATTTGTGTGTCATGTAGCCTTTACAAGTTGGTTCATGCACCTCAATATCTACATTGTTTTAAATTTTTATATATTAGGAAGTTTATTATGCATTTGGTGTTACATGAATTTGTTTATAATGTGAATATAATGTTGAGGATTCAACTCCCTCATCACAAATTTACAAGCTTCATAGGTTTGTTTCAAATTCGTGCAAAAATTGTTATTTTAAAGGTTCGTACTATTTAAACACGAATGTCATGCATTATTTAAACATGAAAGTTGTGTGCACAAATTTTGTGTGTAAACAACACGAATAGACATACAACATTCATGTCTAAACAATGTGCATGACATCAATGTTCAAACAATATAAATAGATGAATGACATTCATGTCTATTCCATATTTACCCCAAAAAAAACATATTTCACAAGAATATTATTGCCAAATTGTGACCCATGAAGTTTGTGATGTTTGGCCCAAGGGTAAAGAACTAATCAAGGTCATGGTTGGATTCAAAAAGTTTTGTGGCTTACCATTAGTCCATGGTGCCATAAATGCAACACATCCATTCATAAAAGTCAAAGGGTGAAATTTTTGCACATGATTGCTCCTCATTCAAGTTTAAAGGTTGTAACATTTAGATGTAAGTTATAGTAGTGGATCATCATTGAAGGTTTTGGGACATTTGTGTTGTTATTCATAGTTAAGTGAATGATGCTTAAATCCTGCAACATTCTTTTTTGTAATGTTAAGCCACCAATGTAGATTTGTGTGTAATCAAACATGGACAAGAATGGATCAACCATACATCTTTTGTCTTGGTTGATGGTGCTCCACAAGCAAGTACTTAACATTCAACATACTATTTTCAAAACATTGTTCAATTAGAAATTTGTCATAACAAAGTGTTGTAGATAACTCTTTTGGGACTTTGAAGAAAATGGTTAGGGGAATTGCCATTCAAGATTCAACTAGATATCCTTTTTTAACATGATGTTCAAATGTGTTGTTGCATATTACATATTTTGATTATGAATTGCAATAATGATAATGTAGAAACTCTTGTGACCCAATTTGAAGTTGAAAATGATTAACTATGTGCAAGGATGAAGGACAAACCATGAAATGTAAGCATTGATGTTGAAATTGAACATATACCATTACAAGGCAATGAGTCGTTTGGAATTACACAATGAACCAAATTGGAATAATATATTGAAAATTGTAGACAAGTTAGATTCAAAAGCATTGAATAACATCAAACTTTTTTTTTTCTTAGAATGCACATGCAAATAAGTATCAATACATTATCAAACTAAAAACACTTAAGTTCTTCATTGTTATCATCATGTGAGTTGACTTTTGGATTTGCACCATTTGAAGAATTTGACAATAGTTCCATAGGTGGGGGCATCTTAACTTTGTTTTGTAGGAAAACATGGCACATTGCTATATTCATATTTGTAAAAACAATAACCAAATATGTATTCATGTGATGCATTTTCCTATCTTTGGTCTTGTGTCACTTTTCAATTTTCAATTGTGTGAAATTCATGCATTCCATCACATCAATGATGATTTTGTTGTTTTTATCATTAGCTTCAAGTACCAAGGATAAAACACTTGATTATTTGCATTAGATACTCTTGTGCTTTCAAGAGCTATTAGTCTTGTTGGATGATTTGTAGGTGATGATGGAGTGTTTGCAAGATTAACAAAATTGAAGCATTAATTGGTTCAATTCGATTACAACAAATCATCTAGCTAAATTTATGAATTCACATGAATCCTTTATACTCCATTTGCATTTGTAGCTTGCAATCCTTCATTTCCATGTTATTCAAGCATGTAATCATTTCTTAAAAGCTTTCGCACCATATATGTTTAAGGTGCAAAAAAATCATCTAAATCCAATTTTACATTTGTTGGCGTGTAAATTACATTTCCTCTGGAGTGAATATCTTTCACATCTTTAAGTGTGTTTATGATCCTTTGTCCTTGAAATGCTTGAATAACACTGTAAAATTCCCTATTGAACTGTCTTGCAAGATGGCGATGATCACATTTTTTAGTTGTCAACATAATAATGTTTGGTAGTTATTCTTGTGTGATAATTTGAAACTTTCTTGTAGTCAATTCAAGCCATTCCACTTATCGTTGCACCTTTTTTTTTTTTTGTGAAGAGCTTTCAAATCTTTGATAATTTTCTATATTTTTCAATAAATTTATGCCATTTATGTGTGTTGGGTACCATGTGAAAACAAGGATCAACTAATTTCTTTAAAACTATGTGTTCCATTTTTTGGCATTGAATCAATGACAAGATTTTTAAATGTGTCCATTTACCTTGTCGCTATTGAAAAGGTCTAACATTTATGTTTGGCACTACTTCCAACATTGTAGTTACTCCCTATGTTGTAGTTGTTGCTCTTATGTTTGGTGTTGTTTGTGACAATACAATTGTTCTTGGTGTTGCACTTGTTGCCTTTAGCATTGAGTATGCTCTAGATGGTGTTATGGATGCTTTTGATTCCATTGCACAAGGTAGCATCCAAACATATATACTTTCCCTTTCACCTACCTCTCCCTTCCTTTGATTTTGTAGCATTATGTTGTTATTGATGGTCATAATGACCAAAATTTGCACAACACAACAACAAAATTCACCACACATCACATAAGCAAGCAACACAAAAGGTCAACAATGAATTAATATTTTACTATCCTAGGCTTTAGTTTGATATCTTGCCAGTTGCGATATGAACAAAAATGTACATATTTCTGAAGAATTTACCAAAAACAATTTAGTTTACCATTGATGTTATCATCCAATGATAACATTACTACTAACTTGCCATGTTTGTTAACTACCAAAAAATGATGTATTTGAATAGAGGTTATATATTGGGGTGTAGTCACAATCAAATGAGCCAAAAAGGATGTTGGATGATGGAAAAAAAAAAATCAAAATTGGAGAAATAAATTGGAGTAAATCTATGTTTTACCATTTAAATCCATGGCAATCATGGCAAGTTGTTCCTTTTTCATTCATATGCATGTTAAGAAATTCAAATTAAAAATTCATTTATAATTTTTTAAAATTTAAGTTTCAATTAAAAACCTTTGAAAGTGAACACCTATTATATCAAAAGGAATCAATTTTGCAAAGGACTATAAACAAAATTCGTATAATGGTAACAAAAGTAATGGAACAAATTTAAGAAGATAAAAAACATATTAGCCACATTCAAAAAACAATCATACCTTAAAATATGTGGAATTGTAAAACTTTAAAAATTCAAAGAACTTTCCAAAATTGATCTAGAATTTTAGAACTTCAAAAGTCTTTTACCACATAAATGGGGTATAATGTATGTGATGTGTTAAGAAAACTTGTATTTTATTATGCAAGAAAACATAAAAATTAAAATTTTTTGAAATTTTTATCATATAAAAAATGAAACATTGAATTTACAAGGAATTAGAACACTTTCAAAATTTCATATTTATTAAATTTTTTAAAAAAGTCATGTACTTGGATAATTATAAAAATTTATTATAAAAAATTGTAACAAAAATTATTCAAAAAATCATTTGCTTGAAAAAGTTATTTTTGGGCAAAATAACATGTAGTCCATTTTTAAAGTTATATCATTGGTTCATATGATTTCGTTTGCACCCTTTGTTGAATTATTATTGCATTACCAACATGTGTGAATGTCCCTTTACATATTTATATGGAACTTAATATGTTATAATTAACTTCAATAAGTATTTTGGACTTTGATTAAGGTCGTAACCTTAAAGGTTGGTAAGGTTCTACCCTCTAGAGTAAATGATTTGATATTTCACTTATTTCAATGATCTACATCATTGTTATGCATCTCATTGTATATCATTCTTGTGCAATTTTAATTTGATTACATTTTTAACCTTCAACCAAAAAAATAAAATTGTTATCCATAAAATGAATTAAATCATTCAAAGTGCATTAACTAAAATCAATGTAAATATTGTAAAATGAAAATTATATAGTTTACACCTTTATTTTCATATGAAGTCATAATTTTTTAATCATAATATTTCCAAAAATCATGACATATTTTGATACCATTCTACACCTAGTTTTGTGCAAGTTTTTATAATTTGCATCATCAAAGTACCTTTGGTATCTATACCAATGCTAAAAATGTTTTTTTTTTTTTTTTTAACATTGATGATACACACATCTTTTTGTTATTTGCACATTGTTGGTTTTTCTTAAATTCAAATTATGTTGAATTTGATTTCCAATTCCCACATTTGACTCAAAACCTCTAACACATGTTTGTTTCCAAGTTATCTATTGAATTTGAGTATTGAAGACCCTTTTGTTAAACATTATTCTTATATTGTGTGAATAATTTGAGAATTTAGATTACAAATAAATTAATAAATATAAAAAGAGAATGATGCATGAACCACATAAAATGTTTCAAGTTAAATTTAATAACAAACCCACTTATTTACATAAATGCATCAATAAATAAATAAAAATTACTTTGGGACCTATTTTCAATGTAAGATTTACATTGGAAAAAAAGTTTGTGTGAATGTATATTTCAAACATTTTTGGTATTATTAACCCAATTTGTAGCAAAGGTAATCAAGATTTTAAAAATAGATCCATGGGTGAGGCTTAATTATCAACTACCACAACATGACCATGATATTAAATTTGGGCTTCATGATGTTGCACACTACCAATGATGATCAATTGATTAAAAAAAATATTGATTTTGTGAAAATTAAGTTTCATTAAAATGAAAATATTGAATGACATTGTATGCAACTTAAATTGAATTCAATTGAATTTAGTTCAAATTCCTAAATTGAATTCAAATTGATTGAATGGAATTTGAATTCAATTATTCCAATTAAACTAAATTCAATTCAACAATTGATTTAAAATTCAATTGAAAAGAAATGCAATGCAAATTGTTGGAGAAGGAATTGAATATTTGCTTGTGAATATATTGTTGAAATTTATTTATTTTAAAGGACACAAATATGGAAAGACATTTTTCCATGTTTTTTTACTTGAAATGGGTTTAAAAAATTATAGTTTGGAAAAGTTTAAGTGACAATTTATGACTTATGGAATCTAAAATTGTCTTATCTAAATTAGCTTCGATGAAACATCATCACTATAATTAAAAATCACAAATAATTCATATCAAAGTGTTGAATCAGATAGTTCAAAATTGAATTTCCTTTTTTGAAAAAAATACAAATTAATTATAACCTAACATAAATTAAAGTTATTAATGTACTCTATGTCATTGGCTCAATTAGTGTGAATTGGTTATCTAATTAGTGTTTCCTTCCAAAACCATTTTTGTGATTTAATTTAATTTTTATTGACAAAAACTACTCAAAATTCAATATTTCCCACACTTCAAGTCTAAATATTTCCAAATTACCTTCATGAAATCCTATTCATTAAAGGCTTTCCAATAATACCAGGAACACACCCAATTTTCCTTAATATTAAAAATTGAATGAATTTTCAATGAAATAATGTTTAATATTCAACAATCTTTTGTATTAGTTGAAACATTATGGAACCAACTTGATGTACCCATATTCATCAAGGGTTTTCCAATGATACCAAAAGTGCCATAAGAGGTGTTATGGTTTGGGAAACTTCAACATGAGAAACAAACAACCCTCTTTCATAGATAGATTTACAAAGATAATAAAACCCAAGAGTTTGAAACCTTGGGTTTCATTAAAATTGAGGACAATAGTCAAAATGCAAGATTGGATTTTGCCAAAGGAAAATAACAAAGGATGTTAACTTACCGAAGGAAACACATAGATGATGTATCCTAAATGCCTTCCTACGATTGTGCCAAACAACTTAAGATGATTTGAATTTCCTTTTGTTTCTAATGTTTTACTTGTGTCTATGTGTTTATGTAGGCTTGTACTCATCTTACAAAATACTTAAAGGGGATTTAGAGGATTACACAAAACCTACCTAAAGGGTTAGTTAATAATTTCTTAAGTTATAGGATACATAAGGGTGTAAACAAGTTAATGGGAACCACATTTGCCATTTCGGGTGCATGTTTTTTGGGAATATTCTTGAAATAAATTAAAGAAAATCTTGTGACATAAAAGGATGTTACATTATACAATATATGATTAAAAATTTCACAAAAAGATGTCCGCTAAAAAATCTCTTCAAAAATAGAAGTTTTCACAATGTTGAAAAAAATACATTACAATGTTTATTGAGTGCTTTTGAATATTTCTTTGAATATATATTCATTCCAAATCATACCATATGTTTGCATGCTATATTAATAACATATTTGTGTAAAATTATTGATCATTTTCCACGTTGAAATAAATTATTGACCCAAAAACGTGAAACACAAATTAACCATTCGTTACACTTAGAATGGCCCCTATTGTCTTATTTGCACGTTAACGGTTACTTAAGCAACTATTTCAAATTACCTCATAGTACAAGTGGGGTTCCATAGTCTTACCAAGGTGCCAATTTAAGATAAGGGCTATCAAAAGCCTACATAATGGGCTACATAAGGCTTATTTAGAAGGTTGTTTAGGGGAGATACGTAAAGGCCTACTTTGGTTGTGGGATATTTAAGGGTTGTTTAGGTTAGGGATACATAAAGGCTATTTAAAGAATTACATAAAATGTACTTAAGGGATTACTTAAGGACTATATAAGAAAACAACTACATGCTTACCTAGGTTATGGGATATTTAAAAGATACTTAGGGGACTACATAGAACCTATTTGTGGGGTTAGTTAGGGATTTATATGATTAGGGGATACCTAAGGACAATTTGGGGGTTACTTAGGATTACCTAGGGTTTATTCATAAGGGAAGAGGTGTTATTTAAGCTTACATAGGGGGTTACACCACTTTGACTACATCACAAAATCCTTGAAAGAAACCCTGGCACAAACTCAACATACATAAGTACACAAATTGTTTAAAAAAACAAAAAGTACTTTGAATTTGCTCTCTACTTGTGCCCCAATTTCCCTCACGCATGTCTTATGAATCATACATAGACATAGGTAAACATGTAAACACATACACAACACACAAATAAATAAACAAGTAAAGTAAAATAAATAAAATAAAATAAAATAAAATAATAGCCAATCTACAACTACCTATTTAATAGCTATGAGAGTATGATTCATGCCACTCTTGTTGTTGTTGTTCTTCTTCTTCTTGCACACAATTTCATTCCTTAATTAATGGCTTGGAAAAAGCTTTCAATGTGGAGATGACTTGAGGGAATGAGAGGAGGAGGAGGAGGAGGAGTCACAAGAAAGGACTTGTTTGTCATGAGAAGTGGTAGTAAATGAATGACTTGCTATGCTACTTAATGGCTTTGACTTTGCACCAGCTTTGGATGGGAACTTGGAAGGGTAAGCTTGAAAACCCTAAACCCTAAACCCTCTAGGTCTAAAGGACCATTTAAAGAAGAAGCCAGGCACTAACTAGGTACTACTAGCCTAGTATAGTACTAGGAAATGAATTGCATGGAGCACACAAAGTTGCAAACAACAACTCTCTCTCTCAAGTTTCAACAATAACAACATCTCTAAGACTCTTATTAGAGCCTACTTGCAAATTCTTTTTTTTTACACTAGTAGTTGTCTTGTTCATTTCACCTACCTTCCATAACAAGGGGTGTGTGTGTGACACTTTGGCATTATCATTTACATTAAAAAAATAAAAATCTTAAAGGCAAAAAGAAGAACTATGGAAACTCAAATAATATGCAAAAATATAATCTTCAAAATATCCTTTAAAATTTGAAAAAAAAAAATCCAAAATCCTTCAAGATATTTATTATAACTCTATAATAACTAATCTCAAGTTTCAACACAAGCCAAGATATCATCTTTCAGAAATCATCATATAAAAAATAGACCTATTATTATTATTATTATTATTATTATTACCTAGTAGGGGCCAAAATCCCTTAAAGCTACTATATACTCTATAATGAATCTATACACAATATCCTTGCCTTGGTACCCAAGGCTAATAAATGAAGCTGGGATTATGTATCCTTTGTCCTCCTCCTCCATCAATGAAGGAAGGAGTGCCTATGAGTAGTAGTAGTACATGACTTAACTACATCACCTAGACATGCAAAACATTATAAATGCACAAAGCAAGGAAGCATGAGAGTGTAGGTAGTAGCACTTGAGGAGGGGGAGGGGGAGAAGAGAGGCCTTTCCTACCTACCTATTTAGTTTTCCTTCCCTTTTTGTTCTATGTAGGCTTAGTGTGTTTTTGATTATTCATCAACTTGGGTGGCATATGATTAGCCTCCTCCTCATCAGGGTTTTTTAAAAATTAAAAATATTTTAAATTTTAATTAATTAATTTTTAGATATTGAAAAATTGGTGAATTTCTCCCCAAAAAAAAAGAAAAAAGAAAAAATAGTTTAATTTGGGTGGGCCCTTGTGTATTCCTTAATTTTCCTCAGACCTAAAAGTAATGTTGTGGCTCTAGCTATTAATACCAAAAGAAAACCCTAAAATACTAAACCCTAAACCGTGGATGGTGGCACATTAATAGGACCTTCCTCACTCTTTTGGTTCCATATGGGGTTTTTAAGCCTTATCAAACTATTCCCTCACTCTTCATTGAGTTTTTGTAAAGCATGGAGTTGAGGAGATGGGCTCCTCCATATTTGCTAAAGGAGGCATTGTGTAGATCTCTTATTTTGGCTAGTTTTGGGACTTGAGCCACTTTGTTTGGTTCTACTTTCTCATCATGCCAAGTTTTCAAAGGGAGGATCATCCGGAGTTTTAGGGTTTAAGAAAAACAAAGCTTATTTTGGTATTTTGGACTTAGAACGGATCCAGATTTTAGGGCTTTTGAAACGGTTATCTTAGTATTTTGACTTTGTGAGGGGTTTGAATTAGCTGACAAAACCTAAAAATGAGAAATGGTGGGCCAACTTTGAAAATGAAAAAAGGTTAAATTAGCTAACCGTTCAAAGACCATTACATTCGACCATGTAAAAGTGAGGGCATTAATTAGATGCCCATCCATGGCTAATACCATACTTACAATTCAAGTTCGGCGGAATTTTTTTTCGAAATAATTAATCTTTTGGAAAAAGGGGTCTGGCAACCCCGATCTAAATATTTCAAAATTTAGACAATAATAAAATTTTCGTTAAAGTCATTCTGTTTTCACCCTGTGTTTGGGCCTCTTCTCACCCTCTATCCCCTCTTTCTTTGAGGGAGGTCCTCAAAGTAAGGAAGTTTTTATTAAATCTGGGTATGAAATGCTGAAACTCAGCAATTAATGCACAAGGTTCGAGGTAGTTATAGTAGTTGTACAAGTAGGAGCAGTGAAAATATATGCAGCAGCAGCAGAGGAGTCGCTCACGAAAAAGGAAAGACGGGTCAAAACAGGATGAAACTCAGTTTGGCATAAAAAGTGGTGCATTTCAGAACTTGATGAACCCCAATTGAAGGCTAAGGCTATAATGCACTTTTTTTGCACTCTTTTAAAAAAAAATCTCACCCGGCTTTGGACCAAACTCAGGGTTCTGGTGCCGTGTTTTCCTGACTTTACGGAAAACACTAAGTTCACTAGTAAGTTTCAAACTTACTTTGTATTTTTGAACCGAGTTTGATTTTATAAAATTTCAGCTAAATGTTCTTAGTTTTTTTTTTTTTTTTCAGCTGGCCCTCTTGGGAATTAATGAGGGTCGAACAATAGTCATAGGTCCCCCCAGACATAACTACCCAAGGTAGTTAGCAATGCCACAGGAATTCCAAGGAAAAAGTATTTTGGATCAATTTACGATTATCATCGAACAACACTTTTGTCATTCGCCTCCCAAAAATGATTTGTAGCGAGTGAAACTTAACGGAAAACACGGTTACAATAAATAAATAAAAGCTATACTCGGGGTGGACATAGGTCACACGAACGAAGTTCAGTTCGGTTGGTCATTGTAGTAATAATTAGATCCGAAGGTTGGTCTCTCGGCCTAATTGAATTGTTGTTCAATGATTGAGAAAAAAGAAACATGAAGATGAAGAACTGAGCAAATTAAATGAGGTGTTTAGAGTTTTTAAAGGAAGTCTTGTAATAAATGAAAAAGATCTGGAAGCTTTTTTTTAATCTCCTCCCCCCCCCGCACCCCCCCCTCCTCTATCTCTCTTCCTCTCTCTGCCTCCCTTTTTTTTTC
>Ga0116227_10002962_pt1 | contig 38142 bp, 28 predicted proteins | sample S1TSphgellanicum_FD_89693 | JGI IMG/M metagenome (GOLD analysis project Ga0116227, IMG submission 89693) | Host-associated microbial communities from peat moss isolated from Minnesota, USA - S1T2_Fb - Sphagnum magellanicum MG | ecosystem: Host-associated > Plants > Peat moss > Unclassified...
TGGTATTCTGTAAATAGCAGCGGCCAGATCGTTGCCGGATCACAGGCTTATAGCGGTGATAAAGAAACGGTAGGTTATGCTGAAGATAACCTGCCCTGTCCGGCAGGAACTGACGCTGATTGTGTAAGAGGTTTTAACAACCAGATCACCAGTTTTCCTACTTCTGCAACAGGAGATACTTCTCCATTGCAAAAACAGGAATAACTACTAAATCAAAGGCACGGGTCAACCCGTGCCTTTGTCAAATTCAATAACCCGAATTTTGCACCAAATTCGGATTGAGCTGTAATTCACTTAAAGGAATCGGATACAATGTGGCCGTAGCATTCCAATAGGGCGCTTTTTCTGATCCAAGAACAGCATTGGCTTGTCCAGTCCTTTTCAAATCCAGCCAGCGGTGCCCCCATTCACAAAACAGTTCAACTTGTCTTTCACTGGCTATAGCGGTCAATAATGTTGATTGAGCAGCCGCAGTAGTATTAGGTAACCCGGCCCGGTTTCGAATTATATTTAAATCAGCTGCTGCACTATTCAAATCACCAAGCTGGGCCTCAGCCTCCGCACGTATCAGGTATTGCTCTGCCAAACGAAACATTACCTCAAATTCTGTAATCGGGGAATAGGACCGATTTTGATATTTATAGGGGTAATAATAAGTCACGCCATTTACGGTATTTTTACCCAGCCAGTTAACCATCCTTTGATCGCCGGGTTCAAAAGCAGAAAGCAGGTAACTGTTGATGGTATATGAGGGCGTCGAAGACGAAGAATAGGGAACAAATGCGGAAGCCTCCCCTGTATTGTGATAATCATTAGCCAGCTGCCAGATCGTTTCTGCTGAACCCTCCAAAAATACATTGCCCAAGTTGCCCTCCAGACTATATTGACCGGAATTTATTATGGCAGAAGATGTCGCCACGGCATCTGACCAGTCCTTTTGATACAAATAAATTCTTGCCAGCAATGCCATTGCAGTCCATTTGTTCGGCCTGGTATTCATGGATGATGGATAATTTGAAGTTAGTAGCAAACTTGCTGTTTTAAGGTCAGCGATCAGTTGGGTATAAATCTTATCTGTCGGTGTCCTCGCCATCGTGCTGTTGACCTGGTAGTTTGTTGTAAGCTCTAAAGGGACATCGCCAAAAAGGTTAATGAGATAAAAGTAATTCAGGGAGCGTACAACGAGCATTTCACCCTTTATCTGGCTTTTGAGCGTGTCGGAAAGCCCTGAAGAGGATACCAAACCTTCGAGAATAGCATTCGCATTGTAAATATTACTGTAAGCAGGTACCCAAAGCCTGGAATAGATCCCTGTACCGTTATTGGCTATAATTGCGTTGTGCTGGAAGGAAAGCAATTCCGTATTTGATGAGGTATAAGTCAGCTCATCGGCACTGAGCCCAGGGTATAAGGTTGCCCCGCCGGAACAAATATAAAGGTTCGATAAGCCCATATTGGCATACACCCCTAATGCCGCTGAAAGTGTCGCCTGGTCATTGGCAAATACCTTTGAGCTTTCCACCTCGCTAAGTGGAGCCCCAACATTTACAAATTTCTTACACGAAAAATGCAAAAAGGCCAAAAAGAGCAAACAGATCGCCGTGATATATTTATGGTTATGAAGATTGGTCATTTTTTTCATGATGAGTCGATTTAAAATGAAAATTGAAAGCCTGCCGCGATGGTGCGCAATGGCGGTAAAACATAAAAATTTTGTGTTTCAGGATCCAATCCCGCGTATTTTGTGATGGTGAATAGATTCTGGGTATTGATGTATATCTTTCCACTGGCAAGGCCAAGCCGTTTTACCAGCGCTTCCGGCAAATGATAGGACAGCGCGACATTTTTCAGACGGATATAAGAAGCATCCCCATAAATACCGTTGGAAACATTCAATTCTGTATTAGCAGCGATTATTGCCGCCTGATTATTGCCTGCAGTGAATTGCTGGATATTAGCTACATCTCCCGGCTGCTTCCAGCGGTTTAAAACAATCGTTGGCTGGTTTGCAACGGTGCCGGGAAAGCTGTTAAATAACTGGGCCAGGTAATTTTTGCCTTCCTGTTTTTTGAATTCAAAAAGGAAATCAATTTGGAATTGGTGGAAGGTGATGCTATTCAGTATGCCACCATAATATTTAGGGCTCAAATTACCCAGCACCTGGTAATCCGATGTATTCAATTTGCCATCTTGATTGACATCCTGAAAACTATAGATACCTGTTTGAGGATTTACCCCCAGGTATTTATAACCATATATGACCGATAAGGGCTGGCCGACCACATATTCATCCTTGTAACTTGAACTGGCCAATCCGGGGAAAGACAACAGCTTATTGGACGGTATAGTAGCATTGAATGAAGTTGTCCATTTAAATGATTTTTTATTGATGTTCTTTGTGGTGAGTACCAGTTCAAGACCCGTGTTCTGAACAAGAGCAGGCAGGTTCTCCACAACGCTCGAAAAGCCGGTTTCCCTTGGTAAGGGATAATTGATCAATTGGTTGCTGCTTCTTTCCTGGTACCAGGATGCGCTAAAAAAGATCTGATCCTTTAGCCATCCCAATTCAATGCCTAACTCTAATTTTTTATTCGTCTGCCAATGAAAATCGGGGTTATATAATTTTGCCGGTAAGAGTGTAGGCGATCCCTGATAGGTGTTAGGGCTGTTTTGGTACAAACTCAGGTAATTATAATCTCCGATCTGGTCGTTGCCTGTAATACCATAACTGGCCCTGAATTTGCCGAAGCTCAGCGAAGATATATTTTGCCGGATAAACTGTTCATCAGAAAAGATCCAGCCGGCTCCTAAAGCACCAAAATTAGCAAACTGGTTATTGGGGCCAAATCTGCTTGAACCATCCCGCCTGAATGTACCGTCAAGGATATACTTTCCCTGCCAGTTGTAATTCAGCCTGCCAAATATCGCTTCATAATGATAAGTCGTTTGTTCAATATCCGCTGTAACCAGTCCTGCTGCGGCCGGATTATTCAATAACAAGTCATTAGAATAATTTGTAGCCTGGATCACGGTACTTTTTGAATTTTTATCTTCCAGTGTACCACCCAGCAGGATATTTAAAGTGCCTTTACTGATGGTTTTTGTATAATTGAGCTGGGGCTCGATCAGCCAGCTGTTCAGGTCAGTATTGGCAAATGAAGATGATGCCGGGGTATAGGATGCAATATAAGGATCGATGGATGTTTGCGGGATAAGAGACACCTCGTCTGTTTGATAGTCATTATAACTCAGGCTGATTTTGGCCGATAATTGCGGTAGTATATTGTAGTTTAGCTGAAGGTTGCTGTAAAGATTCTTCGTTATGGCGGTACTTGTTTGTTCTAAGAGGGCGAGCGGATTCACTATATTATTTACTGTTGCGTAACTGACCCCTGCTTCCTGAAAAACCAGGTTGCCGTTCTGATCCCGCAATAAAAGGTTTGGCGGCAGGTTAATATATTGGGTTAAGTCCGTTGAGGGTAGCTGGTTTTTATCATTGGAATACCCTCCTGAAAATGCAATCGTGAATTTCTTGTTCTCAGAACTATGGTTAAGGCTGTAATGCAGGGATGCGCGGGCATCTGCAAAATCACCCGGAAAAACAGTGGTTTCCCGGTGATAAGCGCCACCTATCAAAAACTGGGTTAATTTATCGCCGCCAGTCAGTGAACCTTGTGCGTCCGTTGTCTTTGCTGTATTACCGATCAACAGTTTTTTAAAGTCTGTATATCTGCTAGTATCCCACAACATAATATCAGGAGCGTATCCCGGATCATTAGGATTGGCACTTGGGGTAATACCATCATCTTTAAAGCCCTCTTTTCGCATTTCGACATATTGCGGTGTATTTAGCAGGCCCATCGAGGAAGGCACCGTACTAATCCCGGAGTAAACACTCCCATTGAAAACCGTTTTACCGATTTTTCCTTTTTTAGTCATTATCAGGATCACTCCGTTAGCACCCCGGCTTCCGTATATAGCCGTAGCGGCCGCGTCTTTTAGTACTTCTATACTTTGTATGTCATCCGGGTTAATGCTGTTCAAAGGGCTCAAACCACCCTGACCCAATTGGTTGTTAGCCGCAGAGCGCAGTTGGTTTGAGGGTTGATTACCCGGTTCAAAGAAAACACCATCAATTACAATCAGCGGATCACTTGTTGACAAACTCCCGTCTAAAACCGTTTGGCCCCTGACCTGTACATTAAAAGCAGCGCCGGGAACACCGCTGGTCTGGGTAATGACAACGCCCGGAACACGTCCCTCTAATGCGGCAAGCGGGTTTGATACCGGCTGATCTTCAATCTCCTCTGCCGTTATTTTAGTGATGTTGCCGACGTTCTTCCGCTGCGTGGTTGTTCCATAAGCTTGAACGATTACCTCATCCAACAGGCTTTTATGTTGTTTAAGGGTAATGATAAGAGGCTGATTGTCTGCAATACTTTTCTCCTGACGGTCATATCCAACACAGGTAATAACCAAAACAGCACCCGTTGGTATTTTTAGATTAAACTCTCCGTTCTGGTTGGTGGAAATAACTTGCCTGCCAGCCTTTACAGATATAGTTGCACCGGCTATAGGCATATTAGTTTCGGCAACTACCTTGCCTTTTAGGTTTATATCTTGTGCCTGAGCAAGAGAACAGCACAACAGGCTTAATATTAAATAGTAAAATTTTAAAGATCTCATTTGATATTGGGTTTAAGGTTGAGTTTGAATAAGCGTATCCGTATCAGAAAGAATAAGCATTGGGATACTTCTTAAACATGGCTGAAGGCTAAGATGATAAGCCCGCAATGCTTCTTCCAATGCTTTTAGGCTTAATAATGCATCTGGATTTATGTTCAAATCAATAGTGCTGTCTGGTGGCAGATCGCTGAAAAAAGGAAGATTTATAAAATCGTGATTTAACCTGACCAGCAGGTTGTCAACTGTTATAAAATCCAATTGCCCGTTATTCGATGATATTTTCTCACCCGCTAATTTTAAAGACGGCGTTTGGGAAGTATCCCTGGTTAATAAAAAGCCATTCGCACTAACCGTTTCGATACTGCTTTTTAGGTGTAAATAAAAATCAAGGTCAAGCTTAATTTTTTCCCGGATGGCCTTTTCAGAAGTTGATGCGGGAAACACACCTTCATAACACCATGTGTTTTTGTTATTCCATACATCACGGTATTCCGGATTATGCCGATAAATAAAGCGTTGAGGATGGTCAGCAGCTATCCTGATATGACTGTATGGAAAATCATTGGGCTTATCCAATGTGAACCGGTAGAGATCAAGGATACTGTAATTGATAAGGTGCAGCTTAATAACATGGTTCACCGAATCTGTTTCATGGGTATAGCGGGTTGCCACCCCAGGTAAATGCCCGGTTAAGGTTGTATAATAAACTGTTGATGGGGTATGCTGTCCATTTAGATTTTGAGGGTTAATTACCAATAGAGACGAATGATAATCATAAGCGGCTAAATCTGTCTTGACCTCCCAGTTAACCGGAACCTGGTTTAAAATAACTTCGATATTTTTTCCATTAACATACTCAGCGGTAGTTATGCCTTTGACTACTCCATTATAAATCCAAACTTCATGAGGAACGAATTCATGTGGAAACAGACTGTTCAACGTCTTGTCACCAGCAACAAATGGCAGGGAAACTTCTTTGGCGATCTCATTATTTTTAAGAAATGCCTGTATCCGGGCCGCTGTTTCATTACTTACGACGATGATCTGCAAACGACCTGCATATTTTTTTTGTAATGAATCTAAACGGGGCAGTGCTTCAATACAACTGCCACAATAGGTATTCATAAAGTCCAGTATCAGCAACTTGCCTTTGAAATCAGAGATTTTAGCAGATTTACCGGGGTAGTTAATAATGTTGCTAATGGTGATTTCGGGAACCTTATCACCGATTTTAAGAACGGTGATGATGGGCTTTTCCTGCGCTCGTGTCGTAAAATTTAGGCAAAGCGCGGCCAATACTATGAATAGTAGAATTTTTTTCATCGAAATTTCTTTAGTTGAATTTGATTAAAGAATTAGTCAGATAAGACTATGAGAAGGAAAACGGCAACCAAGATGTGTAATTAACTATTAACTGTGGCTGCCGTTTTTAAAAAAGTTCACTCAGGAGAGCAAATGATATTCTTGATTGGGTTTTGCAGTGGACAGAAAATTACCACTCCTAAGAGCTGGGTAACAAAAGGTAGTGTTGGATATAAGCAATTATCATCAACCTCCTTTCGTTGTGAAAGCCAATGATTTTTATTGCGGCAGGAAAAACCTGTCGAGGGATTAAATTGCAGTTTAATAATGTTTGCTAAACGCCTTTTAAACTGCAACAAAATATCAGAGACCAAATCATTCGTGATTCGCCTGAGAAAAATTTCGATTCTAAAGAAGAATGTGGTTTTGGCTTGCTTTTTACTCATAAAATTTCAATTTTATGAGTCTCTATTGCGGATTAAAAACAATAGGGAGAACCCTATCTTCCGCTATTCGCAAGGTACTACCACTAGAACCAGACCATAGCTTTCGATAGAGCCCATCCCTAAAGATTGCGCGAATATATGCACAATTCCAAGAATGGGCATTACTCTATCTTCTCGTGGTCGTTAAAAGTGGTAGTTTTTGCGACGAGACTCCTGAATAACCCCAGGACACAATCCGTGTCCATATTTTAATACTTTTTTAAATCATTTTAATATCTATCTAGTTAATTAACATTTGTTTGTCGTTTATTTATCAACAAATATAGATATTTATTCGCCATTTGGCAATGATTTTTCTATTGATTTTTTTCCTCTGTACTTTTAATGTAATCTACATTTAGAATACAGGCTCGTTGGAAAAAGAAACATTAACTCTATTAGGATTGTATCTGTCTCGGAAACCTTTAAGTCAGGCTAAACTCGCAAGACGCACGGGAATATCAAAAGACAGAATGAGTAAACTTCATGTCGATATTAAATCACGACCAACAGCCGAAGAAATTTATCTAATAGCATTGGCTGTCGATGTGCCCTATACAGAGATAATGGACTTTCTTTGCAGGGATTTGAAGCTACGTCCCGAAGATGAGTGGGATAAGAAATCAAAAAAAGATTAAGCTTAAATTATTGATTTGCTATCGTGTATTGGTCCTCGCTTGTTTTTTCCTATGGCGATTTCTTCCATGTATAGCCTCATCGTCCACATCTTCTTTGATGTCTATATGGACAGAGCTTATATAGCCGTCAAAGGACTGGTCTATGGTGTCGGGATATGAATGAATGCCTGGTGCTAATTCCATGTCTGGCTGATCTTCGGCAAGGCCTATACCTGCGTGTATGGCTTCGTCTTCCTGATTGCGTGTTTCCATCTGCACCCGCTCGGCCAGGCTACCGTTTTTCTGCGCATTGGCATACGCCATTGTGTCTTTAAGTTGCCTGTCAAACTCAAATAATTCATCAAACAGCGTTTCTCCACACTGTTTAAAAGCCATCCGGTCAAACTGGCCCATCTTTTTAGAATGTTCCGCATTCTTTCCCTTTGATGTGTTCATCGGGCTAAGCTTAATCATATTGGTCGCATCTTTCCGACTGACAATAACTTGTACGTGCAACTGTTCGCCTTCCTTACGGTCGCCACGCTTTTTAATACCTTGTTTGACTTCAGCGTCATTATAGGCATAATAACGGTAATTCTCCAGTTTGGCGAACCATACGAGGTCTTCATGGCTGTTTACACCTTCACGTTTAAAGTTCCGCGCATAGGCATCCATCACCCGGACTGCAAAGCCTTTCATTTGTTCCTTTACACCGTCATCCCCATATTGCTCCCTTAAAAAAGCAATCTCTTTCTGGCTGGGGCTGATATTGACCAAAAAGAATTTGGCATCAGCCTTACCTAATTTGGCAATATTATTATCTATAGTACGCATAACGTGATAGGGGTCAATATTTACCTGCCTGCCATTGAACCAGTATTCTGGTTCGTTTTTCTTATCGAGCCTGTTCTCTTTTTCCAGGTAATGCACCAACCCGCTACTGCTTCCTTTATTGGTGGCTTCTTTGCTGTCACTGATATTGATGAACATATTTGCCTCCTAACTTATAATAACTTGATTTGTTCTTTAACCGTAGCTATCAATTCTTCTTTTTCCCGGCCAGATGTCATCATCGTAAATGCCTCCCTTGATCTGATATAATTATCCAGTATTGACATAAACTGAGCTTTTTGGGTATCCTTGCTTTTCTGACTTTGTAGTATAGCTTCCATCAATCGGCCGATTTCACCGAACATAGCTGCCAGTGCATGCTGGTTATTCAATACATCCACATTATGATTTAGCACTTCGGCATTAAAGCTTTCAATAATCTGCCGCTGCGATTCTCCGATCCTATCCATCAATGTCTTCATTGGTACCAGCAGCATGTTTTCCTGGGTTTTTATAAAGCCGATATATTGCTGGTGATTCTTTAACAGCGTGTTTTTTAGCAGCTCATCATTCAAGTCCACTGGATCTTTCTTGCTTTTATAAAAATAATCGACCATTTGAATAAAGACCTGTCGCTTTGTCCGGCCCAGCTTAAGGGCAATCTTTTCAAATTTCTGGTCAACCACAACAGGGTATCTTACAGATCTTACATTTATATCTTCCATCGCTTCATTTCATTTGTTGGCATAAGGCTGTATAGACCCATATGCCTTTAAATACCTATACAGGATACCGCCGGGTATCCTGTTTTCTTCTTTTTTGCCGGTAAAAATGCGGTAAAGTATCCCCGGAGGATACGCAAAACCCCGTAGCAATAGCGTAGGGCAAGCAAAGTAGGGCTCTGCCCAACTTCCGCTTGCTCCTTTTCTTCCAAGAAGAAAAGGACGTTTTGACGGCCGCATAGGCAAGATTGCCGCTATAGAAAAGCTGCCAGGCTTAGTAGCCTTGCTCATCAAAAAAGGATCTGAACAATTACTTTGCATAAAATTATTTGATTTACACATATAGGCTTATTGTATTAGGGGCGTCATCTTTTTTAAAGTCCCCTGGAAATAGTGTTTTGCTATAAGAATCGAAGTGTTCATTTTATGACTTCATTTTGTATCTGGTTATCAGCATATCTAACGATCATTAGATATGCTGATCTGACTATCATGCGATCGGTGTACCACTATAACAAGTTATCGGCCAATCTAACGATCAAACTATCAACCGATCTGTTAGCATGCTTATCATCCGGCCACTCAACCAGGCTACCTTTTATCGGGTGGTAAGATGGGTAATAACGGATATACCCAAACGCTTCCAGTTCTTTTATACGTTTATGATAGGTAGCGGTAGAGGCGATCCTGCTGTAGGACATCAGCATCCGGCGATTAACCGGAAAAGGGTTACTATATCCGCTCCGTTGCCAACAGACAAACAAAGCGGCAAACATGCTTACGTGGGTAGCAAGCAGGTGCGGGTTCTTACCCATTTGCCTTACTCGCTCCGCATAGGCAGTCATTTCTTTTGTTTTAACGATTGGTTTCAATGTTTACCTCCTTCCAGCACTTTATGAATGTCTTCCAGTTTGTAATACATCATGCCGCCTATCTTCGTATAACTAAGTGTACCATTGATACGCAAATTTTGCAGAGTGCCTGGTGAAATGTCCAATAGTTTTTTCACGTCCTTGCTCTTTAACCATTGCTTGCTTTGTGCTTTTCCCGGCTGAAGAATAATTTCTATTTTTTCCAGGAGTTTTTTCTCGAATACATCCAGATCCTCTTTTGTAATTAACTCATTTGTTGTCATTGTATTAAATTAATAGTAATAATGTGTCCCGTCAGCCGCTACTCAATGAGAATGGCAGGCTCTAATCCGCAATTCATTGAATTGCAGTATTTTTTATATAAAACAAATGTAAAGTATTGTTTTGATAAAATAAAATATGTCAAAACAAATGATTAGCTTTGACCCGTTCAATCAGAAAGCAACTTAATTTGGTTTGCTTATTTTTGATTACGCTTGATAAATAATTACAGGTTAATTAAAAGCAGGGACACCAAAAGCAGTCAAATCGTATCAAAAAGTATTTTTAAAAAAAGTGAATAAAATCAGTTACAAAACCTATCTGAATGACCGTTTGAAGCAGGTTGACTTTCATGGTCAACTGACCCATCCGTTATACGTACAGGTAACCTATGAGCGGAAGACCATATTTTTTAAAAGTTATTATTTCGAATTGTTCTCCAAATCCAGGTATGCCCTGGAGTTGCCAGATGGTAGTGTTAAAGGACCCAATATGGAGCAGATCATCGAAAAGGAAAACGAAGTGATCCGTTTTGTCATTGATAAACTGAAGGACGGATTTTCATTGGAGGCATTTAAAAAAATCTATGCCTACTTCAGTAAGGATCTTTGTGATGTAACTGAATTCGATTTTATCACTTACCTGTATCTATTCTTTGATGACAAGAAAATGCCACACATGGCAGAATTAATAAAATGGGGTACCCTTCATGTGGTAACTTATGATCTGATCATGGATTTTAAAAAAATACTTAAAGAAGCTTTATATGATGAGCTTATTGAGCAAGCATTTGAAAAGGCACCGCCATACCTGCAATTATATAGTTTTATGATGCACACCAAAAAATGGCCGATGGCATGCCTCACAGCGATGGAATGGGATAATATTGAAACTATCAGGTCTTTTAAGGAGTATGTGGAATTGTATTATCCGAAGTTGAAGTCTACTACATTGATTGGACAAGTGAATAGCTGGCCGAATTATCGGAGAAAGGTTTTTTAGATCAAATATTTTCACTGTCTTTGGTTCGAGCCAGGTGGTAATAGAGATGGTAATAAAGAAGTAATAGAGACAGTGGCTTTCGATTGGTGATGTTAAATTGCAGCCATGAATATAGATAAAAACACGCGTTTGATTGACCTGACCGTTGCGGATTTAATGGTCATTGTAAAAGAATGTATGATCGGGTTCATGCCAGCTGACAAAGCCTTAAATGACGAAGACGAAATTGGCGGATACGAGATAGCCGAAACCATAACTGGGTATTCCCGTCAAACGCTTTACCAGTTAAAATCTGCCGGAGAATTGCCTTATATAGGTTTACCCGGCGGGGGGTATCCGGTTTTCAAAAAAGATGTTAATGAGCTGGTTGCTATCCCATCAAAAGCTTACGCACCGGGAAATACAGGAAAAAGCGGAAACCCTGAAACTTAAGCGTAAGCTGCGAAGAAAATAATGGTTAGCTCAAATTATTCAGATAGTATCCTGTACAGTTCCAGGTTTAAGTAATAGTTGCCTTTACCGATTACTCTCTTTTCCAAAACTCCCATATCCGTTAACTGGTCAAGATATTTTCTAGCGGTATTTTCTGCATAAATATTACCGCCAACCAGGTGCTTTACCCGTGTATAAGGTTGGGTGAATATGGCGTTGACCAGCGATTCGGGGCGAGCGATATCAGTGTCTTCAATGATAGCTTTTAAAATGGCGTCTTTTGCACTAACGATGTCGTTGATCTTATCGTAGGTGATGTTCGAAGTCACCTCGACAGCTTTCAGCATATACAACAACCAGTTCTTCCAACTCCCTCTTTGCGTTACCCCGGCAAGTCCTGCATAGTAATCTTCTTTATGGTCCATAATGTAACGGCTTAAAAAGAGGATCGGGTAATCCAGCAAGCCTTTTTTGGTCAGGTAGTGGATGTTGAAAATTCTGCCAGTGCGGCCGTTGCCGTCCCGGAAAGGGTGTATCGCCTCAAATTGGAAATGACCAATGGCCATTTTGAGTAATGGGTCTATCGGATAAGTTTTGTCATCGTTCAAAAATTCGATCAGGTTGTGGAGTTTAGTTTCGACTACTCCCTTGCCTCTTGGTGGCGTATAGGAGACTTTACCGGCATTGGGCCCTGTACCGCCCTCTTTGATAACAATTTGGGCGATGGGTGTTCTGATACCATCGTTGAACTGGCTGACGATCCGGTACATTTTGACGAAATAACTTTCGTCAAAACGCTGTTCTTCCTTCAAATAGGCATAACCTTCCCATAAGGCCTCACGATAATACAGCACTTCTTTAGACGGGCCGGTGAGTTGCTGAATTTGTTCTTCACTGTAAGCCTGGTACAATTCATCATCAGTGGTAAAGATATTTTCTATTGCGCTGGATGCTTTCGCTTCCTGTAAACTAATAGAATTAATGAGTAGTCCTTGGTTGGGGATGACGATACTCCTACCCTGTAAGCGGCCAAGCGCGGCTTTGGAATTGCCCAATTGACTGTAAATTTCCACATCTTCATAGAGGTGTTTGTCAATCGGCAGTTCCGGCAAGGTATTCCAGGGAACGTTCCGGTCAGGGTTTACTCGGTAAGGCATAAACAAATGTACACTATTGACATTAAAAATCAAATATTTTAAGGTGAATGACTTTTGTGGCATTAAAATCATGCCGGAGGGTATTGATAACCTTAAAATTAGGGAATTTTAAGGTATAACTCGATTTTCGCTTTAATATGTTTTTGGAAACTTTATAAATGTAAAGAAGTTCTATTAAGCAATTACTTGTTTAGCACACTAAATTTTTCATGATGGCACGTACAAGAATTGCAGCAAAAAAACAAATGTCTATTGGTCGTATGCTTTTAAAAGGAGCGATCAATATTAGAAAAACTTCCCGGGAGTTAGCCATTTCCCGGAACACGGTAAAAAGTTATATCAAAAAATACAGATCATTTGCTGACGACTGTCCGGGTGGAGAACTGCATCAGGATGGTGGGATTCCCGTTTTCAAAAACGACTATCAACCGAACGAAAAATATCAGGAATTGATAAATGTCTTGCCACTATTAATAGGACCAGATAATCTCGTCAGCGCAAAGGATGTGTGGCTACGTTATTTGGCGATCTATCCAAATGGTTACGGTCACTCCGCGTTTTGTCAGCATTTTTCAAAATGGGTAAAAGAGAACAAAGTCGTACTTCGTAACTGTTCGCAAGTGCTTAACATATCTGCGGAAGATTTAAAAATATTGAAACGATGGCGTAATTCCTCGGACAGGCGGAAATGGGAACGGTCGGTAGTCATCACGGAGTCTTTTCATTCTAAATCGGCAGCTGATATTGCCATTAAGGTAGATCGCGGTGCCGATAAAGTATCGGATTGGATCAGGGATTACAAAGCAAAAGGCATAAAAGGGTTAGAAAAGCCGCCCCGGCGTGCGAATAAGGACATGCTGATCGGAATCAAGGACAAGCGCGATAATTTGGTAAGGCTAATTCATGAATCCCCTAAATTACACGGGATCAATAGGACATCCTGGTTTTTGGCTGATTTATCAACCACCTATCAAAAAGTATATGGCGTTTACATATCCGGTTCCACCATATCGGCCTATCTTAAAAAAGAGGGTTATGTTTACCGTAAGGCTAGGGAAGTGTTGACCAGCCCTGATCCCGACTTCCGGGAAAAGATGGACAAGATCACCGGTATCCTGCAAAATCTCGGATCAAAAGAGAAATTTTTCTCGGTAGATGAATTTGGCCCGTTTGCCGTAAAAATGAAAGGAGGCCGGTCATTGGTCAAGAGAGGCGAAAGAAAAACGTTCCCACAGATTCAAAAAAGCAAAGGCTGGACTATTTGTACCGCAGCATTGGAACTATCTCAAAACCAGATCACGCATTTCTATTCACAAAAAAAGGATACCGATGAAATGATCAAACTCATAAACCTGCTGCTGATCAAATACCAAAATGAGGAAAAACTTTACTTTTCCTGGGATGCCGCATCCTGGCACGCCTCTAAAAAATTGGTCAGCCATATTGAACAACTGAACGGCGACAGTTACCGGCTTGTTCACAAAACGCCGTTGGTGGAATTGGCCCCGCTACCGGCTTCTGCACAATTTTTAAATGTGATCGAATCGGTATTCAGCGGACTGGCTAAATCCATTATTCATAATAGCGATTATACCAGTCTTGACGAATGCAAGGCGGCGATTACCCTGTATTTTCAAACCAGGAACGATTATTTTATACAACAGCCTCAAAAGGCGGGCAATAAAATATGGGGCAAAGAATTAGTTGTTCCTATTTTCAAGGACATCCATAATTGTAAAGACCCAAGGTGCAGATAAACGGTCGCCATAAAAACTACTAGCCCGTAATCTACAAAACCTGAACTTTTTCGAGAGTGATTTAAGGCTTGCAGCAGCTATAAATGATGATATAATAGCTACTGAATAGCATTTAAAACCCGGTTTTAAAAAAAGACCGGGCTTTATTATTGTTGTTCGGTTTACGTTGTCAAAGGGTTGTTAGGTGATTTACCTTTTCCCTGTAAATGTTCTTCAACATTATTTAACTGCGTATTTCCCGACGCATAAACAGGTAATAAGCAAGCGCAAAACACCCTACCGTTGATGCCATTAAACCGCTTACTTGCGGCCAAACAATCATAACACTTTCCTTAAACGGCAGCGGCGCTGGTATGGCACCCGCCATTTGCTCCATTGTTACCGGGCCCAGGCTGCGAACCGACGGCATTAGCAAAGTGGTAACGGCATCTGAGTAAAGTTGATTCGGGGCGACGCGTTGCAGATTCAAAATAAGATCATTATACCTGATAATTTCGGCTTGGGTAAGATAAGCCGGATCGGGTAATGAGGACTTGACAATAAGGTTAATGATAATCTGGTAAAATATCGTAAAAAACAACCAGATCCCGATGGCCGTAAGCGCGGAAGTTGCCGCTTGCTTAAACAGGATGGAAAGCATGATAGATAAACTCAACCAAAAAGCCACATAAGCAATAGTGATCACAATAAACCCCAGTATGCGAAGCAGTTCCTGCGGCTCCATGCGCACACCAGTCAGTACTAATCCGCCGCCTATCATCAGCAGAGCCAATGCAAAAAACAAACCGCTAACGATAACCAAGGCGCTCACAAATTTGGCCAGCAGCAAATTATCCCGGTAGATGGGCTGCGCCATCAGACGGGTTAAGGTACCACTGTTTTGCTCGGAATTGACCGCATCGAACCCTAAACTGATACCCAGCAACGGTGCCAGAAAACTCAGGAACACATGAAATGGTGGGATGGAATTATCGGTTGTGGTTAACAACTTCAGATATAAAAAAAGATGATCCGGATCTTTGGTATTTCCTATTGCTGATTTAATATTAGCCAGCGATACGTACATCGCGGCGATAAAAGTAAGAACAATAAGCGCAATAAGTATGCTGAAGCGCCAGCTGCGTATATGATCCGCTATTTCCTTATGAACCATAACACCAAAAGGCCCTGGATCAGGAGATTGACTTTTCATAGCTTGTATTTTTAGTACTATTTGATTCAAAATATTTCTGGTAAATATCGTCGAGTCCATAATTTTTTTGATTGACACCGATCACGTCATAACCTTTTTCAACCAGGAAACGAACCAGTGCCGCCGTTATGTCGCGCCTGCTGGTAAATTCCAGTTCATTTTCGTGGATGCTAATCTGGGTAATGGCTTCCCATGCCTGGAGTTCCGGTTCCAGTTGCCAGGGCTGTGAAACGGGTTGTGCTAACCTGATAGAAGTGACATGGCTGTCGGTGCCGAATAGCTGATCGGACAAAGCACTGATGTCTCCCTGTGCCAGTAATCTGCCGCTGACAAAGATACCCACCCGGTCGCATACCTGCTGCACATGGTGTAAGTGATGTGAAGAGAGTAAAACGGTAAGTCCCTGCTGCCGGCTTAGTTGTTTGATTAGCACCAGGAAATCTCGTACCCCGGTTGGGTCTATGCCAAGAGTCGGTTCATCAAGGATAATAACATCGGGTTTTTTGATCAGTACATCGGCCAAGCCCAGTCGCTGTTTCATGCCACGGGAAAAAGCCGAAGTCTTTTTATGTTGGTCTGCAGCAAGGCCCACAATCTCCAGCACTTCGGCCGAACGTTTTTTTAGTTCATTTTCCGGTACGCCGTTCAGTCTGCCGATGTACACCAGATTTTCCAGCGCGGTCATGTTATCATAAAAACCGACGCTATCAGGCATATAACCTACTTTTTTCTTAACCAAGATAGGTTTGCTGGTAGCGTTATGCCCGCAAACAAAAGCGGTACCACTCGTCGGGTCGGTAAGCCCAAGCATCATCAATATGGTAGTGGTTTTGCCGGCCCCGTTAGGCCCTAGCAACCCGAAGATCTCGCCCTTGTTTATGTCAAGGTTTAAACCATCAACCGCTTTAACAGCGCCATACTGTTTGGTTAAGTCCTTTAATTGTATAATAGGATCTTTCATTGGTAAAAAATGAATTAGCTATTTTATCTTCTACCATATTTACGAATGAGGTAATACACGATGCCCACGGCCAGCAGGATGACCAGAACACCGATCCAGCCGGAAAGCAAGGACGTTTTGACAGCTAACCGGAAAGCGATCTGTGAGTTGGTATTGCTATTAGTCGCAGTAAAGTTGGCAGCATAGTCCCCGGCAATGGTTTTGTCCGGCACTTTTACAGTCGCTTTAACATCGATGGTTTTCCCTGCTTCCAGTTGTTTGATACTGGCGGGTTCAAAAGTAGATTCCCAGCCGGTAGGCAATTGTGCGGTAACCTGGAGGTCGTTTAACGGCAGCGTGCCGGTGTTTTTGACGGTCAGTTGCAACTCTTTTTGGCTACCCGAGGTTACTTCGTCGCTTAATCTTCCGGTAGGTGTGCTTAGTGTCAAGCTGTAGGAGCCTTTAACTACGGCTTCCAGGTTCAGCGATAGGGTATCGGAACTGGATACGGCTTTGATCGGAACTTTGTATTTTTTCGGGGAGGCGCTTGCGGTGGCATTGATCTCGATGGCGATGTCCTGTGTTTTGCCTGCGTCCATGTTTATGGAAGTAACCTGGCTGCCGTCCACCTTGTAGGCAATCGTCCAGCCAAACGGAATATCGGTTTTGAATTCGTAGATGCGAGCACTCGCCGAACCGTTATGCAGAGTTGTGCTATAACGGAAGGTTTCGCTGGTCGCAGCCTCGATGTTCATCAGTTTGGCGGTAAAGCCTGATTTGCCAGCCGGCCAGGTGACCGGCTGTTGTTGTGCTTGTGACAAGAAGGCGGATGCCAGAAATAATAAAAGAAATGCAAAGCTGCGCGCTGCGCTGAAACGGGTGATAGTGATTTGGGGTAACATGATCTAACAACTAAAATTTAAATGATAGCTTTCAAAAAATGCTTTTCGATAATTGGTTTTAATATTTAAAAATTGACGGCTCAAAGAAAAAAAGCAGTCCCAAAATTTCAAATAGTTTTAACATTTTTTAACAATTGGACCGTGAAATGAGTGTTGCGGAATGCATAACGGCGAAGGATTAAATATTTCAAGAAACGATAAAGGCCCTCAGAAGAATCTGAAGGCCTTATAAAACTTTTCTTTAAATACTCTCCCATGCTTATCACATGTATGGGAGAGTTGGTAGCCCGTAGGGGAAACTATTCGAACCCCTTTTTAGCGGATTTAAGACTACTGGCGGCTTGTTGGTTAATGTTAAATGATTAATTAACAAAGGTTTAATTGCATAAAAGAAGCTTTTGTAAGCTTGCCCTTACTTAACATAATATCAAATTATCTGATGATGTTTAAATTGTGCAATTGCGGATAATAAATAGTTATCCTTTATTGATTGTAGAAAAATCTTTCCCCGTCGTCAATACTTTCGATTCCAAAGATTTCGAGGTCATCGGCAATTTATATCAGGGACGTGAAAAGTAATACGTACGAGTTGGGTGTTTTTTTTGGCACAATCACAGATGTGCGCAACGCCAAGATTGTGGAAAACTAAGTTTATTAGCACGCGATCTTTATGACGACCTTTAGGTATAATTTTAAGGATATGGAAGATACGTTCGTTATGGATTTCCCCGCAATGGTCAACGGGCTGACTGAGCTGCCCGAAAGTGCGGGAGCTTTGTCTTTTTTGAATAACCATCTTCCGGTTATGGAAGCAAAGTTGTCGCTGGTTAGGGAATTATTGGTGCAGGTGGTAACAGATGAGTGCTTTAATGCGGCGATCAATGCGATCCATTTTATGATCGATAAGGTTCCGTTGTCCATGATTCGTTTAGGCGCCGGGGCACCGATCTTTCGCGGACGCGCTAACGGTGATAGATTATTCAACCGGCAGGAGGACATTTCGTATAACAAAGAAGTTCCTGACCGCATCACAGCTGGTCGCTTTAACCGGCCTTATGAACCGCTGTTCTATGGTTCACTGCGCGTAGAAACGCCAAAAATCGATACCGTACTGCACTGTGCACTCGAATGCTGTAAAGAATTGACTGATCGTGACCCAGGGCCGATAGTACAGGACATTACTGTCGGTAAGTGGATCAACCGGGGGGAAATGCCCGTGGTAAACCTTTGCTTTGATGAGCGCCATCTTGCGGACAACCCTGATCTGAAACTCAGCACGGACCGATTTCGCCGGGAATTGGCAGGCTTTGTTTCAGCGGACGCTTGTAGTTTCGTGTTTCGCTTTATGCAGTTCTTTTCAGAACTGGCCTGGTCGGTCAACAAAAGCGAAAACAGTTATTATATCATGAATGCTTTCTTTCACGCGGTACGCTATTATTACGCCGAAACCCGCAACACGGCCATACCTGGTATTATTTATCCAAGTGCGATGACTGAAGGATCTGGATTAAATATCGTTTTAGTACCACAAGCAGTAGACCGATTTCTGCGGCTGGACATGGTATACATGCAACGGTTTTTCAGGACCAGAGGAAGTAATCAATTTATTAGCGCACCCTGCAGTGAACTGGTCCATATTAAAGATGGCCGTTTTGAATTTCGTAAGGTAAAGCCTTACTTAAAGAACGGGCAGTTATTTACTTATGGCCTATAATATGATCAGTAACAAACCTACCTTCCTCGAACGTCTTTCCCAGCAGCTGGATGAATTGTTACCGGTCATCGATATGCTAATGGATAATTCCTCCGTGTATTACCATGATTCCAACGGACGCCACGGCGGGGTCATCTCCATCGGCGCCCCGGTTAATCATTACAGTAAAAAGGATGAGCGCACGCAGATCATCGCCCGCGAAAAATATCTTCGTTTCCTGACCCACGTAGAATTGATCCTTAAACGGGCCGACCCTTTGACCATTAAAAAAACGAAAGAAGTAGAAAAGCGACTGACCAGTTTTATCAGCCAGGAACCGCGCAGCGCACCCCGCACGACCGAGGGCGGTAAGTTATTTTTTCGCAAGCAAGCAGAAGCCTATCGTACTTTATTCGGTTTGTTCAAAAAAGATGAGCCCGAACAGATAATAGTGGCGGAGACCAACGCGTTATTGCAATACCCCGACCCGATAACCTACCGGAGCTTTGTAAACGGTCCCTTCACATTTTTGCTCCTGCCAACCGTGTTGTCGGAACTGGACAAATTGAAGATCCATCACCGCACCGAGGGTGTCCGGGATAAAGCCAAAGCTGCTATCCGCCGCTTCAAGGGTTACCGAACCCAAGGGGATGTGCTGGCGGGCGTAACAATTGACCGCACGATCACCGTAAGAATGGTCGCTACAGAACCTGCCCTTCATAATGCTTTGCCCTGGCTGGATCGAGCCAACAATGATGACCGTATCATTGCCAGTGTGCTGGGCTTACAGGTTCAGCATCCGGCGGATCGGATCCTGCTGGTCACGGGCGACATCAATTTACAGAACAAGGCCCAGGCGGCATTGTTAAGCTTTGCGGATACCGATGACCTGGAAGACTCCAACGCTTGATCATGGGGAAATCGGTCGCGCATCATTATTTGCCACAGTTCTACCTGAAAGGTTTTACTGGCGCTGACAGTTTATTTCTGATCTACCTCATCAGGCGAGGTTCCTTCAAAATGAATGGCAAAAGGTTTTCACCGGCCAGCCATTTCTTCGTACCCAATGATAACACCGTGATCTTTGATGGTGTTGAAGATAATTTTATCGAAGATTCCTATAGTCGGATGGAAAGCAAGACCGCTAAATTATTCGACAAAATCAGAGCTGTAGATGAGGACTATGACCTGGCGCAAACCGATATCCCGATGCTGCAATATTTCGCTGCGGAACTATTCTGGCGTTTGCCTGCTCAGCAGCCGGTGCTTGAAAAAATGGCGGAGAGACGTTCCTTAAAACAGCTCGGGATCAGTTTAAAAAACAAGGATACCGGCGAAACGGTCGATCATCCCGAAATGGAGCAACGCATCCTGCAACATCCAAATTATACCAAATTATTGCGGTCCATGATGCCCCTGATGACCTATCCCAGGTTGTTTGATTGCAAGTCGCCGGTAACTATTTTTACCTTTCCGAAGGGACTACCGGCCATTTGCAGCGATAATCCACTAATTCTGCGGCATCCGGAAAAGCTTGACCTTTATCAGGACGACTTTATCCTGCCGCTAACCGAAAATAAAATACTGATCAGGATCAAAAAATTGAAACCGAATTTCTGGTCCACGGTGAAGTTCGATATCGATATGCTGGTGCTCCTACAGGCGAATGAATACGTCTGTTGCACCGATGATCGCTACCCTGCGATGTTGAAGGATCTCTTTCAAAAAAAATACCAGTCCATTAACCGGCTCAGGACGGGCATATTTGAAAGCATTGATGATGAATTCCCCTTGGAACAACTTTAACCGTCTTGTAGCTACCCGTTTTACTGGCTGAATCTTCCTAATTCTTCACGGATCATCACTATGGTCGGTTCCGGGTGCCTGACCACATGATAGGCCTGTGTGGTCTCGCCCTGGTAGCGCTTGAGCCAGTACAACGCTTTGGTATCCTGTTCTGCCGCGATCAGCGCGTTCATTCCGGTGTTGATTTGCGTATAAGTATCCGGATAAGCTTTGACGATCAGGAGCAGTGGATCGGCGATGAATTCGCTGATGAGTTCACGACTGCGTCGACGCTCCAAACGTGCTTCAGGGGCGACAAAGGGCGCCATCGTCGGCAGTAGGATGTCAAGCACCACTCCGGGTTCCATTTCCAGGATATGCGGCACTATAGGATCGATGATGTTTTGGAAAGGCGAAGTTAGGTGCTGAAGCGTATGCGCGGACCAATATCGCAGGCCTTCGATCCGCCCCATAGTGATCAGGTTATGCGCAGCGGTCATCTGATGGTAAAACGCGCGGCTGGTATCATTGAGGACATCCAGCATCAGGCTAGCTACTACATCGGGTTGCGTCTTCATGAATTTATCCAGCAGGTACCATTCCCAAGACATGTCATTGGTAGGTACCGTATAGGGCGGCAGGACCAGCATATCTGCAAAATCATCGATTTCGCCGCCAAGCGCCAAGTATTGTGCAGTGACGTTACAACGGGCAGCCCCGGTAAGGTATGGGTTCTCGCGGATAAAACGGTACAGCATGGGCAGACATTCGGTATAATGCATTTGTTGGCAGATACCGAAAAGTGTTTTCTGTACATAGGTCGCCAGGTTCATTTGCAGATATTCCATCACTGCAGCCCGTAACCGGTCAGGATCGACCCGCGCCATGATGATGCTTGCGATGCTCGTTTGGGAATTATCGATTCCTCCGTGGAAATCGGCCGGCAGCATTTTTAAAAGCTCGTCAGCCGTCATCTCAGGCTGCACCCGCAGGTACAAACGGCAGACAAATTCCACGTTACGGTTAAAGCCGATCTGACCGCCGGGCCCGTCCGTAACGGCATGGGTAAAATCCAGTTCAGCTACCTTTTCGTGCAGCCAGCCTACCGCGAATGCCCGCAGTTCCAGATGGATATACCGCTCGCCCGATGGAATTTTTTGATCGTAGAGCCGGTAGAACGCTTCAATTTTATATAAAGTCCACTCTTCTTCTGTGCCGAGCAGGCCGGCAAAATAATGTTCGTCACGTGGCACCGCATCGGACTTACTGCGCAGCAACTGCAGGACGATCGATTGCTGGAAGGCTCTGAGTTTATAATCGCTGTAGTCATGGAGGTCGCGCTTCGTGACCTGCGTTAAGCCCTGCGTCTTGAAAATAGCAGCGATCTCCTGCAGATAGAGGTCTTTGTCCAGCAGCATGGCCTGGTTCTTTTGCGTATAGCTGTCCCAATGCGCCTGGTAATTGAAATCCTTATCAGGGATAAGGAACTCCTGGCCAAATTCGCTCAGCATAGCCTGGTAGAAATATTCAAATAAGGGCGGGTTAACGTGGCTCAAAACATTCCGGTATATAGTCATCTGCGCATGGCTGATCCGCTGTGCCTTATATTCTGTGATCAGGAAGTCACAGGTTGCTTCTTCGGCCAAGGGCATGACCTCGCGCGCTGCTGGGTCTTCCCTGTACGCACGGTAAAATTGCTGCGAAAGGCCGCCATTCTGCCGGAAGAATTCCAGTACCGGGCTCAGCCATTCGGCATAGATCGTAATGGCGCGTGCGTTTTGATAAAATTGATAAACCAACTCGGTCAGTTCCGGGTCGCCCGGGAATGCTGCCGACGCCTTTTCCAGGAGCGCTTTGAACTCCTCGGCGTCTATACGGGCATCGCTGCGGTCTTCCAGCGAAAGGGCGTCCGGATCGGTTAGGGCATAGACCAGCAGCCGGCGAACCGATGCCGGACGTTTGGCCTGGAGCAGCAGCACCTGTTTCAGGAACTGGGCAGAGCCAAGCAGGTTCATATGATTTTCCTGGTGCTCGAAAAATGCAAGGGTGCCGACCAGGAACTCCAGGTAATCTTCGAGGAAAGGCTTGCCGTTCAGCAGTTGGACCAGCGGCTGACGGAGATCCGCAATATCCCGATTCAGCGGGAGTGCAAAAATGCGCTCAAAGAACAATTGGTCGGTTAGTTCAAGCCTGTCCAGTGCGTGGAGGGCATTGATCTTGACCTGGTCATCAAAATCCCCGGCGAGCAATTCATAAAACAACGCTTTCAGCTGATCGGCATAGAGGTAAGGTTTTTGGCAGCAACCCAATACATCAGCGCCGTTGTAGGCATACCAGCCAGTGGCATCTGTCAGCATCTCGCTTTGGAGGTAAGCGATCATGGCGCTATCCAATGATATAAAATCCATCAGTTCTTCCAGTGAAAAACTGGAGGAGGCGTGTAAAGCCTTATTCTGTTGCCGGTACCGCGTCAGTATCTTTTTGAACACTTCCAGGCGTGCAGCAGGTAAGATCCGGTCCTTTTCGAAACGCACCAGCAACTCTTCCTGCTCACCGGTTAACCATTGCAGCAGGCCTTGGAACAATGGCCCTTTCGTATCAGCGATCAGAAAAAGAAAGGACAGCATATTAACAAATCGGGGCTGCACTTTCGTGCGGTCATACGGGTAGGTGACCAGCTCGTGCAGATCCGTCAATGGCAGCGACTCCAGTATTTTGGCGCAGAGATATTCCTGCAGGTTCTTATGTTCAAAAGACCAGGCGTCCGGCGCCGACGCATGCTTATTTAGTAGAAAGAACTGTTGGAGCAGTTTAAGTTGGGCAGGATCATTGATCAGTTCGGTCATCTCCGCACCGCTAAGCGACGACCTGCCGAGCCGGGTCATGGCATAAGCGATCTGCTGCGCCAGCTTAAAATAAACAGCGCGCAGGACCCGGTCGCCTTTTTTACGATTGTCGGCATCGAAACGCTCGAACAAGATATTTTCGAACAGTTGCGCCCGCGTTGCCGGAAAATCCTCCTGCCGGCCATGGAAAAACCGTACCAGCCGCGCGAGGTAATAAGGGCTTTCGACAAATTCCTGGAAGCGAGAGGCCTTGATCTTCGCCCGAAAGGCATTAGCCTGCTTTGGGATGTTACGTTTGAGATATTCATCGATATCGGCCTGGTTGAAAGGCTGCAGGATCAGGATCTCAAAACCACGCAGCGGCTGCATGACCAGGTCATAAAAATTAAAGCGCGTCGAAACCACGACACTGGTCTTCGGTCGCGCCTGCGTGAACTGGTTCAAATGATTGATGAAGGTCTGCCAATTTTCTTCCCGCATCTCGTCCAGACCATCCAGAATCAGCAGCAGCGCGTCTTCTTCAAGATCGCGCCAATTGGGCTGGTGCAGGTCCAGCAATTCAGCGATCGGCTGACCCTCGTAATCCGTCAGGTAACTTTTCACCGGGAACAGATATTGATTTTCCTGTGCGAACCAGGCTGCCGCATGTTCCAATTCGAAGGTCTTTCCATAACCGGCCGTACTCATGACCAGAAAATGTCTTTTTTCGGTGGGACTGCTCCGCGCGATAAGGGTGGTCAATTCCAGATGCCGCTTATTTAGGAAGAGGTGCGCCGGGTGGTCGGCTGACTGCCGGTGATCCTGGTAGGTCACCAGTTTACGCGGGATATAATTTGGGTCGAGCGGATAACCGGGTTTATCGAGGCGGCGGACGGATCGGAACCAGGCCTGGTATACCTCGCCGTAAAATGCGGCCGCAATGTCTAGCCCAAAATAACGGCTGACCAAATGCGGCGCCGGATGGTTCCGTAATTCGGTTGACAGGCCTTTCTCGTCCCAGACAATAAAGGATACGCCGATCTGCGACAGCTTATCGCGGATCGCCTGTAATTGTTGTTCATGTTCGCGATGCCTGCCGAGATCAAAGTTGGTACACAGAATGAACTCATGGCTTTTCCCGGCAAAATCGCCTGCCATAAAAAGATCGACCAGGTCATCGAGCTCCTTTGGGCTTAGATAGTTTTCCAGTTTGCACTGGGCGCTGATGAGGCCACCATCGAGACCGCCCGTAGCATAACAATCGATACCGTCCTGTAAACTTCCCTGGCCGAGGTAGTCACGCGCATCTTTAATACCGTAACGATTAAAAAGAATATCTGTACAGAAGGTCTGAAAGGACGTCCAGTCCAGTACCGCCTTAAATGGAAGTACCGACAATAAAGGATCGATAACTATAGCTTTCTTGGACATCTGCGAAAAGGCCTTTGGTCAAATGTAACTAACAATTACCGGCTTTCAAAAGCTGTAAATTTCGCAAGGTAACCAGTCTTTTTCGTTTTAACTGCACTGGCATTAGCTGGTCATTGCCTGCGGCCCGCGCTGTCCGCTGTATCTTTTTTCCTAAAAAGGAGGTCGCCGCCATCGCTAATGCGGCCCTGCCTGCCGGTCAGGTTAGCTGGCGCGCACCAAACCGCAGGCCGCACAGCAAAAGCCAGCCGCACGCTTTGCCGTCGCGCAACCCCGAACGGACGGTAGCGCTGCGCTATACCAGCCGATCTTAAGAGCCCAGCGTCCGGTTGGCTTTTGCCTTTACCCTTCAACATTCATTTCGTTGCAGTAGTTTTTTTCTACGGAAAAGACCGGCCGTTAGAGCTTTTTATGAAGACTTTCATCACAATCCATTCAATGCAATTTTAATAGGTGCTACGCCCTATACCTTGTGCTGAGGTTCCTTAATTTTTCTTTAATTGGTGCTCACACTATTTATTGGTAACTTTCTTTTTTTTATGTCCATTACACCGCAAACCAAACTCACCGATGCCGCCGAGTCGAACGCAGGCGATAATTATCACCTGGTTTTTGCAGTGCGTAAAGCTTTGGAACTGCTGAACTTCTCGGCAGACGGTTTGAAGGCCTTAAGCCTGGAGGGCGTCAGCAAAGACGATGAAAAAACATTTGATCCGCAAAGCCTGTTAGGCGTTGACCTGACCGAATATTATGGTGGTCAAAATCTCACGGGGGCAAAAGCTGTTGTCATCAGTCAGTTGAAATATAGCACCCGCCACGCCGACCGGGCCTGGACAGCGGCAGAGCTGTGTAAAGGTAAAAAGAGCGGCACCGCAGGTTCGGTGATGGATCGACTGGGTAAATTATTTTCCGAGCTCCTCAAAAATCATCCTGCCCAGGTGAAAAAGGTACGGGTCAAACTGGTGAGCAACCGCCCGGTGTCAACCGATTTGGAAAACCTGGTGAATACCCTCAAAGTCGGGAAGATGCCCCGATCCTTCGCTACTTACAAAAATAAACTAAGCGTTCCCGATAAAAATATTGCCGATCGCATTCACAAAGCAACAAGGTTGTCGGCCGACCAGATCCTGGGATTTCTAGCGGCACTGGATTTTTCGGACTGCGGTTCGGGATCATCGCTCTACCAAACTGAACGCTCTTATGAGGCGATCGCCCGGTTGGGTGATCTCGACGGCGCGACCCAGTTCGCAAAATTAAAAGACCTTGTCGGGGACCGGATGCTGCCCGGTAACAAAGGTAACCATACCCTGTATGTTACAGACGTACTCTATAAATTCAATTTCAGCGAACTCAGTGACCTGCTGCCGGTCAGAAACAATATCGAGATCCCCGACAAGCTGGTCGAACGGGAACAGTTAAATGACCTGCAAAAATTGATCCTGGCCCCGGCAACAAAAGTACTGGGGCTTCACGGCCATGCGGGCATCGGAAAATCAACCATGATGTTTTCCATCGATGCGCTGCTCCCGCCTGGTTCAAAAGGTATCCTGTTCGACTGTTACGGCGGTGGTGCCTATAATGACGCCGATGACCGTCGCCATACGCCGGAATATGCCATATTGCAACTATGCAATGAGCTTGGCTTGAAATGCGGAACGCCATTTTTATTGGTGCGTAATACGAATACCGGGCATTTATTGAAGGAATTAAAAAAGCGACTGACCGAAGCCGTAGGCCTGTTGCAGGCCGTCAGCCCCGGAGCCCTTTTGGCACTCCTGATCGATGCCGCCGACAATAGTGTTTCCGCCGCAGCGCAATTTCACACCGAGTGTTTTGTAACCGAACTGGCACGCATGGGTTTACCTGATGGCTGCCGGGTGATCTTTTCTGCCCGCACCGAACGCCTGTCGACCCTTAATCTACCGGCTTCGGCGCCTACTTTTCAGATCCGGCCGTTCACCAAACAGGAAACGGTTGCATTTCTGGCTAAACATTTCTCCGCTATACCGCCGGATACAGTAACAGAATTTCTGCAGCTCACTTACGGAACGCCGCGCGTAATGGCCTACGTCTTGGAAGGCGATGGCAGCAGCCTTCAGGAAAAGATCGAATTTTTAAAACCTAACGGTAAAACACTCGACCAGCTGTTCGGGCAGCGTATCCAGGAGGCCCAGCTGCGTTCGGGCGACGCGAGCGCGATAGAACGATTTCTTCGTGCTCTGGTTGCCCTGCCCAGCCCTGTTCCGGAATCTTTTCTGCAAGCAGTGAGCGGCTTAAGTAACGACCTGATGACGGATCTCAGGGTAGATCTCTGGCGCGGATTAGTTTACGAGAACGGTGTTTTTCGTTTCCGTGACGAAGACTTTGAGACCTTCCTGCGAACCACGTACCCGGTTACAGCAAGTGACTATAAGGCCATTGCCGGGATCCTGATCACGGAGGCCGCAACGAATGATTATGCCAGTATTCATTTGGGTAGCATGCTGGCGAAAGCAGGTGATAAAACGGAACTCGTCGATATCGTTATCGACAGGAAGTTTCTCGAACGGCCGGCGGATCCTATTAAAAATAAAGAAGTGTTTATCGAACGGGTACGGCTCGCCATGAGGATGACCGACCGAGCAGACCTGGAATTTTTTAAGCTTCAGTTCATTGCGGCGGAAGCCGCTAAATCCAACGAACTGATCGAAAATATACTCATCGGGCATGCGGAACTAGCCGCTGCCTATGGTGACCTGCAAACCAACCAAAAGCTATACTTCCAGTCTGGTAATCCGCGCTGGTACGGGCCGGCACATTTCCGTAATGCCGCAGTTTTTTCACGGGACAAGGGCACGCATGACCTCGCCCGCAAGCACCTGGAACGGGCCCGAAGCTGGATGAATTATCGCGCCCGCCTGAAGGAAGAAGAACAGGACGATTACGATTTCAGCGGAAAAGATATTGCCTACGCAGCGGAAGCTACCCTAAGAGTAAGCGGCATCGACCGCTGCGCGAAATTTATCGATAGCTGGACGCCTAAGTCTTTCGGATTCGAGGTTTTCGAGGAACTGCTGAAGTTGTTGATCGCTTCAGAAAGTAACCAACAGTTGAATAACTGGCTGCGCAAATTTCCGTTGCGGGCCGACCTGCGGATCGCGGCAGCGTCATTATTCTTTCGCTATGGCCTGAAAATTGGCTTCGAATGGCGCGACATATTTAAAGAACCGGAGAAATTTACCAGCTTAAAAAAACTACCCCTTGCTTTCCAATTCAAACTGCTCAGCTTCCTGGAATATGCTTTAAATAACGGCATAGCTTACGCGGACGCGCAGCCATTCCTTTCGCTAATCCCGCTCGTTTATCCTGACCGGCTGCCAGGCTTTTATCATGGTCATGACGATAAGGAAGTGGCCGAACTCGACCTGCTGTTCCGGGTAAAAGCCCTGCAAAAGTACCTGGATAACGGGTCATTCTTATTGACCGACCTGTACTCTGAACGCTTTAAAAAAGCATTAGCCGCGAAGGATCAAAAGCGGGACAACGAAGAGCAAAAAAAAGAGCTGGACCGGGTTTACCGGCATTTACTGCGCATCTATGATGTACGGGCAAAATACCTGTTGGGCAAGAGCAGTGAAAAAGTGCTTGCCGAGGAGGTGAAAGCGGTCGTTAAAGCGATCGGGGATGACTGGGAACTGCGTTATTATCATGAATACCGTTACTTGCGCGTTTACGACTTCATGCTGCAAAAACTTTCAGACGTTATCTTCTTTACGAAAACGGAAAAGGTCTTGCAAACGATCAGCGAGGGATTCGACCCAAAAAAAACAAATAACCTGGATGCGCGCCTTAAGCTGGCGGCCAGGCTGTCTCATCGCCGGAAATATGATGACTTTATCTTAAAATATCTCCATAGCATCGAACAAACGTTACAAAGCGAGTTGTTACCGGGCAGCGAGGTAGTGGGTTGTTACACCCGGGTAACAGTGATCGCCAGCCGGGTTTCGAAAGGCGACGGCAAATATTATTTCGATCAGCTGGTAAAGGCTTCCGGCGAAGTTGACGAAGAAGCGTACGACCAGATCAGGGCCATTGATGTCATTAGTCAGGGCTTCGATTTCCGCAAACCGCAACTGGCATTTGACTTCGCGCGCTATGTTGAATATTGCTCACTGAAGCTGGGTGATGGTGAAAACTTCCCCTGGGATGAAGCGGTGAAGGCCATCGGCGCGATCGATGCAACTTCACTGTGGCCCATCCTGAGCAGGTGGGATCACCGGAATATCCGGAAGCAAAAAGAACACATCACGATGGCCACTTTGATCAGCCTGGAAAAAAACATCATCAGCTATCAAACCGCGGCAGCGCTGATGCCGGTCAACCCTTATTTCGTATATGGCGTCAAAAAGCTGGCCGGCCCTATTATCGAAAAGGCCAATGCCGCAGCTGATACCTCATTTAAGAATGCCTTTACCCGTGATCTGCTTGCTGCTATCAAGATCCATAGTGCCCCGACCACCAGCTACGATTACGAAGAAAAGTTTTTTGAACTGATCAAGGACGGCAGATTCATCGACCGGAATATCATCGCGGAATTTCACGATCATCTCGCCGCTCTCCAACAACTAAGAACGACTACCAGGTCAAAGGAAACGCAATACCCCCGTATTAAAAGAGCACCGCTAAACGCGCTGTTCAGAAAACAACTGAAAGCCGTGAAGATCGATGGCGATCTTGACCTGCAAGAAGTATTGCGATCCCTCCGAGCGGCAGCCGAAAAGAAAAATACCTACCTGAACCTTGATGACGTTTTCGCCGAACTACGAAAACTTTCGCGCTCCGGCAACGAGCAGCATTTGTTAACTGCGCTCGCGGCGATGACTGATGAACATATCAGCTACTCGGAATTCGAAGACCTAATTAAAACAATTATAACCGAATGGGCGCACCTCCAGGTGTTGAAAGAATGGAGAAGATCGGCCTTCGGCACCATCGTTGTAAATTGGTTTCCCATTCTGGCGGCATACCGGTCCATTGACCACAGCTCGCTGAAAAGATTACAACACTTCTTCGGTGCCAGCGACGCCGAACTGGCAGCGGTCATCAACCGCCATTTCCCGGAACACCTGGATACCTTGCCTGCAAATGTATTATATAACCTGTTCCGGCTGACGCTGGTCAGCCTCGATGCGACTGGAAGAGATCAGTTGTTAACCTGGATCGTGGCGCGTTGGAACGAGTCGGTGGCGGACGATATGGGCGACGGCACCTGGTCCGCCGGGTTCGCCCCACCGAAAGAAGAAAAAAAACTCATTACGAGCTATCTCGAATACCTGCTGGGGCATCCGGTGCGGAAGTTACGGTGGCGCGCCCAGCACGCCCTCCGCCGCGCTGTGAACTATAAGCAAACGATGCTGATCGACGAGCTGATCACAAACTCGCGCAACCCGGCAGCCACTGCATTTTATTATCGCGGGTACACCTTTTTTTCTTTATCAGCACGTTTGAATCTTTATATCGCGGTCGAAAGGATGGTTAAGGAGCAGCCGGACCAAATGATGCCATTTGCAGCAGCGCTTCTGTCAGAACTGACCAACAACGATATACCGCACGCACAGATCAAGTTTTTCTTGCGATCGGCCTGTCGGTTCCTCGACAAAACGTTCCCCACGATCTATACCGCCGACGAAAAAAGCGCGATCCAAAAAGAATTGGCCCCGCTTAAACGAACCGAAAGCAGCCGTATTCCGGGCTACTCCAGGCGCCGGCGTGACAATCAAGCTGACGGCATCCGTTTTGATTTTGATGATACGGATACCATCCCATATTGGTACGAATCGCTAAGCGATGCACTAAACGTATCGATGCTGGACCTGCTGACCGTGATCGACTATTTTATCACTGAACAGTGGGGCTTCACGGGAGACCCGTACAAACTGGACTATGTGAAGTCGGATTATGGCAACACCCAGAACCGGCATGGCGCAGAGCCTCGGGTAGAGAATCTGCGCAGGTATTACGAATATCATGGCATGTTCTGTGCCGCATATGAAATCTTGAAAAAGCGCGGCGCCAGTAAAAATGCTTCGCGGGAATCGTGGGAAAATTGGATAGCCGGCTGGGGCCTGGCCTGGCCGGATCAGTGGCTTGCCGATCTGCGCGACCCTATTCCTTTGGAGCCGCGGTTCTGGACGGAAAAACAACCCGGCAGCGAATGGGAATTCAGCGTACAGCCTGAAGACTTTCATGAACGCGTACGGATCAGTCCGAGCGAGGCATTCCTCACATTAGAAGAGGATTCGCACGTTTATTTCAGCAAGGACAGGGAACATGTGCGGATTGAGTCAGGCCTTGTCCATCCTGAAACCGCGCCTGCACTGCTTGCCGCGTTGCAATCCGATCTTGGCTTTGATAACTACTTGCCTCATAAAGGAATATTCATGGATGAGATTGAGGATGACTTGAAAGACCTGCAAAAGAAATTTGTTTTGGAGCACCTTAACATTCAGGTTAATAATGAAAACGAGGGTATCGACGATCGCGATGCCTTCTTTAGTGACTATGATAAGTTCCGACAAATTCCATCGCCCATGGTCGTCAACGTTTTGGGCCTGACAATTAGTGACGATAAGCGCACGGCCTATCAATCAAAAGACCCGGCAGATCCGCTAACCCATTTCGAGGTCTGGAATAATACGACGAACGACCAGCACTATGATGATTTTAAGACTTCCGGCCGCCGCTTCGCTATGAAGAAAGCAGCATTACTCGAATTGCTCCAAAAAAGAAAACGCTGCCTGATCATTCATTGCCAGATCAGCCGCGATCTTGACCGGAAACGGTCCGGCGAGTATATGCCGGATTATTGTTTACTTTATTTAATTTATCCAAATGGAATCGCCCATACCGTCACAGGAAGTCATCACATTAGGTAAGAAGATCGCTGCAGAACTTGCTAAGCATGACCGAACCTCGCCAACCATCAAATGGGTTAGTCAGTACCTGGCTGAGCTGATCCATCGCGCAGAAGCGACCAAAGACAAGACAGAAAAAGCAAAAGCCGAGCAGGTCTGCGTTGATATTATACTGAAACTTTGGAAGCAAAAAGCGGTCCTTCCACACGCCGCACAGCCGATGAGCGGACTGCGTGACGCACTGGACGTGTTAAAGGCACTCAAAGAATATAAACCTACGACGCCCTATTGGCAATTGGGTCGTGATCTGGAAACGTACTCACCCTTTGGCAAATTTATTGCAAAAATGCGTGAGGACCATGAACTGACCTTTAAGATCGTTGCACACCTTGTTCTCGCCGGGGATGCCCTCAAACGGGAAAAGGAATGGGCCAAATTCCCCAACCTCCTGTCGGAAGATGAAAAAACATTGATCGACGAACTTGATTGGCTGGTATCCCAATACAGCGCACCCGCACTCAAAAGTATCGCTTTGGAGATCGGAGATTTTGACCAGCCGCCGGCGCCGGAAGACCGGATCAATTTGGCATTTGACAAGATGGCTAAATTATATAAAGAACAGCTAGCCGCCCTGGAAAATTTAAGAGCGCACATGCTGAAAAAGCCATCAAAAAAATCGGCCAAAAGCCCGGCTAAAAAAACGAAGGCCGGGAAGTAGTTTGGTATACGAACTTGGATGCTGGAAACGGCAATAAAATCGATTAATTCCTGGGAATATTACCTGTTCAACACCGCTGTTGTTGGTGAAGTTGATCAATCAAATAATTTATCTTCCAGTGCTAATGTCCGGCCCAATTAGCATTGACAGACAAGCAACTAAGAAATTGCGTAAATTCGTGTTTTATCTGATCAAACTAAACAAGACCAACCTTACCATTTATGGCAACACGCAGTAGTTCACCCTCACAGCCAACCCCAGGTCATTACACCATTAAGCATGAATTGTTGTGGACGATGCTCCTGGGTTTAGGTATACCCTTGCTATCCGGTCTATTCTATGTCGGTGAGCGGATCGGCAACGCTAGGTACGATATGGCAACAAATGAGATCAGGGAAAGCAATAAGCAACTGAAAGACTCGCTGGTCAGGAAGCAGGCGGTTATAGAACGTATGAAGCATGTCTCAGATTCGGCCTTGAATATCATTGCACATATGCCCTATGACCAATTAAAATTAGATACCGCGCAATTTCATAAAGTACAGTCCACCATTGAAGCGGCCGGAGCAGCTTTATACTTAAACATCAACTACAAAAAATGATAGACAGCGATTCGGAGTTTAAATCACTGATCGAAACCGTCAAAAAGATAGCGGAAGCGGATCAGGCGCAGGATCTGCTCAGTTTGCTCGCCAGGTCAGAGATCACCATCCGCCAGACTGGTTACGACAACTGGAACGGAGGTATTTATTTTTATACCGTGTTTCTGGCGGTGGAGGTCTCCAAATTCATCGAGGTCCGTAACGATCTCGACCACTGGGAAAAAATATTGTTAGAACATTTTCAGTTACCGGTCCGCCATCTTGAGAGTGAAGAAATCAGCAGGGTAACGTTGGTACCCAAATCCGCGATCGCGGTAACCCCAGAGGCTAATCCCGGCCGTCCCTTGTCATCCGCCGAGACGAAAAGGAAAGAACTGTTGACGCATTATCTGGATAAAGTGAGTGAGAATGAATTGATAGAATTGATCCTGATGCCATTATTTCGTCATTTGGGCTTTCAGCGTGTAACCGTAACCGGCCATAAGGATAAGCAGTTGGAATTCGGTAAGGACGTATGGATGAAGTTTGTACTGCCGACACAGCACCTACTATACTTTGGCATACAGGTGAAAAAAGGGAAGATCGATTCCTCCGGAATTACAAAAACAGGAAACAACAGCGTGGCAGAAGTCTACAACCAATCGCTGATGTTATTGGGCCTCGCAATTTTCGACCCTGATATCGGCAAAAACGTTTTGGTTGACCACGTCATTATACTTGCCGGCGGCGAGATCACCAAAGCGGCAAGGCTATGGCTCGGTTCACAGCTAGATGCCGTTCAGCGAAGGCAGATCATCTTCATGGACCGTGAAGATATACTCAACCTGTATATAGTCAACAATATACCGCTTCCGGCAGGTGCATTTCCGCCTGCCGAGCCTGAAGGCGACGACCTGCCGTTTTAGTATCAGAAGTTAATAATTAAGCCGCTGCATTGTTCGCACGGTAATAATCCCAAAAATAATCATACCCTTTAAATGTATCCCAAGCACTTTCTACAGTGAAAAGCTCGACGAGCTTCATGTCGTCGTCAATCGTAGGCGAGGTCGAAACTGCATTGACTACCAGGTGCGCTGTTAAAGCATCCGAATCACTTGCGTCCACATTTTTGATAGCATCAAGGGTCAGTTCAGACTGCGCGAACAAATACCAAAGCCTTCGAACATTTATTAAAACACCCTTATTAAGATTTAGAATATCCAGGTATTCGCGGTTTGTGATTTCAGGCATGTAAACAATCGTCCCATCTGGTAGGTATTCTATCGAACCTTCCATGAGGTTGAAAGGCGGTATAAAATCATCCTTACGAACCCGGTTACAACAGGTAAAGTTATCCGACGACTCAAAGGTTCTTCCATTACAGGAAGCAACTATATTTTGATAAGCAATATGATGAGGAAATGGTGGTTTATTTAGCTGCGCAGTAGCTGTAGTAAAAACACTTTGCGGTATGACATTCGTTCGCAAAATATCACTCAAAATATAGTAGGGCTCAAATTGGTCAATTTGAGATCTCGTACGCGGTATAATATGTTCAAGTTCTGTAGTTTGATTATTAACTATGTGGCGACAGCAATAACAACATTTGTAGTTTTGCTCACTGATAAAGAGAAGTCGAAAAGGAGCAACAGGATTTTTAATGTCACCATAACCAATATTTTGGTATCTGTTTACTCCTTCCTCCCGCCAGTTACTATCAATAAATTCCGAAACATGATCGATTGCAGTTTGATTGGTTTTAGTTAAATAAATCATACTGGTAATTACCTGTTTTTAGCAATCCTTTTTTTAATCTCTTCGTCAATATATGTATTGTTATCGCCAACAATTTCAGCTAATTCTTTTCTCACCTTTTTAGCTTGATCAAGTTTATCAAATTTGGTCAGAATAACCACGGAATCGATTAGTTTATCTAACTGAGATTCCCGATAGGCTGCACCCATTATTTCTGTGAGACCTGTATTATAATCAATACCGAAAATATTATCCAATGGTGCCTGACTGTATTCATTGCCATCATGGTCTAGCCGGATCAATTTATTATTATCATTCGACTTGAAATTGCTGATTATAAGCGGTGAATGCGTGGTAATGATAAACTGGATATTCGGGAAGGTGTTTCTTAATCGCTGCAATACATCCTGTTGCAAAGTAGGATGTAGGTGTAACTCCAACTCATCTATTAATACGATACCTGGACTATCAATTGCCTCGTTTAAAATATAGGAGCGGTAAGCAATGTCCAAAACAATGGAAAACACCCGCTTATAACCCATTGGCAGCGTATCAAAACTAACTACACGGCCGTCCTGAAAATTAAATTCCAGTTCGAAGGATTTTTTATCAGGCCTATTTACCGCGATACGAAAAAGCTCAAATTCTTGATTAATGAATCGATAATTATCAGAAATCGGCTTTGTAAACTCCATTAGTTTATTTTCGATAAACTGACGTTCACGGGTAAAGGCAGCCGAGCGTTCGTCACTACGCAGATAAGTAATCCGTTCATTTAACTTTAAAAGCGTTTCCCGCGGTGAGCCTGAATGAGGCCTTGCAGCATTTCCTTCTTCGATTGCGGCCGCTCTCGTTTCCCAAAGTTTGATTTGAGTTTCCACGGCTCTGATCTCGTCGTTCAGATCTTTTTCGAAATTAGAAACTTTGTAGAAGCGATTTAGCCAAAGCTCTATGCAACTCGTTCTTTCATCCCAGCCATAGTAACCTAAATCACGTGGTAGGATATCACTACCCACTGTTTTTTTTGCTTTACTACCGAAATTAATTACCTCGTGAGGAAAGGAATCCGTAATGACCGCGAGCACGGGTAGTTCTGCCCTTAGATTTTTGTTGTACTTTGCTAGTACAACATTCAAAACTTCCTGATATCGAGTAGTTATATAACCTCCATTTTGCGACATCTTTACCATTGCCCACTGCAATATCTCACCTTCAAATTGCGCAGTGAAATTGTTCTCAATTGGATAATTATAAACCCGAGAGATTGGATCGAAATTCGCCTCGGAGGCGCTAAATGATCGTACCTTTGCATTGTTAGAGGTAGCTAAATTCTTTTCGAAGTTTTTAGATCGAGCAAACATGAAACTTAACCCACGTCTAATGCCGGAGAGTACACTTGATTTACCTGTTCCGTTCTTACCAATAAAGACAGTAGTTTGAGAACCATATTTAATCTCATAGTCTTTAAAGCAGCGGAAGTTATTAAATCTCGTTTCTTTTAATATCATAAAAAGGGGTAAAATTCATTTGTCGCAATTTACGATAAGTATATTAAATTTGGTCAAAGATAATATTCTTAAAGCTTTAGTCAATTTGGTAAACCGAATGGACACCTGATAGATAACATCAGGATAATCTGGACACTTTTCGTCGATAGAGGTAAATCACATCAGCCAGTTTTTCGCGCAATCAACAAAGGATAACTGAACATTATCAATTGGTGGAGTAAAGCAAGCCATGTTTTCATATGGCAAAAACGGCTTGCAGTCAAGATACCGGAATACAATTTCCATGTTTTCATCCTGATTATCCAGTTTGGTTTTGATCTTTTCTATTTCCAATCGCAGTTCAGTATTATCAACAAACATTTGTCGGATTCGAGTGAAAATCCTCATAATTTGAATATTAACATTGATTGCCCTGTCACTTGATAATATACCTGATAACATTGCTACACCCTGTTCTGTAAAGGCATTGGGGGCCAAACGTGTTCCACCTCAACTTGCTATTCCATTTTGGAATAGCAAGTTTTTAGATTCCTCATTAGTCAGTCGGAACATAAAGTTGCGGGAATCGTTTAATATTTCAGGCAACAGCCTTGTTTAAGTTACCTGTTGTTACTTGATATAGTTCCGCCAAATCTTTATCTAACATAACTTTTTGACCTCGTATATGGTAGATTTGGTTCATGATGATTTCATCAGGTATCAATTGATTTTCCATTTTTCTGATTGTTTATAAAATTTTGATTGGCTTCAAGGTGCCATTTAGGCACCTTGAAGGTTAATAGTTTAAACTACAGCGTACTTCTTTCTTAGAGCAGCCATATCCCTGCTCACCTTCAAATCCAAAACCTTTGCGTAATGTTGTGTAGTTTTAATACTGTTATGACCTAACATTTTGCTAACGCTTTCAATCGGAACACCGTTGGATAGAGTCACAGTAGTGGCAAAAGTGTGCCGTGCCATGTGAAACGTAAGTGTTTTGGTAATACCGCATACATCAGCAATTTCTTTTAAATAACTGTTCATCCTTTGATTACTTAAAACTGGCAAAACAAGGTTCTTATTTACGCATTGTGGGTGATCTGCATACTTATTCACAATGTCTACAGCTATAGTCAGTAGAGGTATCCTCGAACTTGTGTCTGTTTTTTGCCTGGTAGTAAATATCCATTGTTCACCGTCAACACCCTTAGTTATTTGATGCCGTTGAAGCTTCTGAACATCTCCATAGCATAAACCAGTATAACAACAGAATATAAATATGTCTCTTACCTGTATCAATCTCTCAATAGTAATACTCTTGGTGGTAATTGCTTCCAATTCTTCGGACATTAAAAACTCTTTCTCTTTGGCTTTAGCCTTTGACCTGTAATTAATAAAAGGATTATCAGTTAGCCATTTATTGGCTAAACAGCTATTGACAATTTTCTTTAGATGTTTTACGTATTTAGCAGCAGATACCCCGCTGCATTTACATACGCTCTTTAAGTAAAATTCATAATTGACGATAAACGCATGGTTCAACTTTTTAATATCCATATCAGTTTTTCCATATTGATGCTGTACGAAAGCCTTTAAATGCTTAAAAGAACTACGGTAACTTTTAAGGGTATTAACTTCAAAGCCATTGCCAATTAAAGCTTTCACCTGGTCATTGTGATCATTAAATAATTCTACGATATAATAAGCTTTTTCTGCACGTCCAATAAATTGATCCCTTAACCTATCGGCGGTGATGCTTTCCCCGGCGCCAATTAGCTGCTGGTGAGCATTCATTACTTTAGTTTGTAGGGTGTCTAAA
>Ga0116227_10002964_pt1 | contig 38133 bp, 32 predicted proteins | sample S1TSphgellanicum_FD_89693 | JGI IMG/M metagenome (GOLD analysis project Ga0116227, IMG submission 89693) | Host-associated microbial communities from peat moss isolated from Minnesota, USA - S1T2_Fb - Sphagnum magellanicum MG | ecosystem: Host-associated > Plants > Peat moss > Unclassified...
TAGTCTAGTACCAGCTTTGAGAGAGCTGAAAGGAACAATGCAGCAAACTGTTGGAAGCTTGAGCTTGAGCTTGAGCAGCTGGAAGTTCTTAGAGCTTGCAGAGTTGTACATACAGCGAGAAAAGTTCTACCAGCTGGAGCCCTTATGGGTTTGTTGTTAGAATCCTCTCAAGAGCTCGACATCGTTCATAGCTTGAATGTCTCTGAGGGAAACTATATTATTATTGGTGCTGGGAGTGCCAGCTGCAGGATAGTAAGAAGAAGAAGCGCTGTGAGTTATGAATGGGAGAGGAGTCGAAGCTGCAGGTGAAATGCAGCAGGAGCTTGTGGTGGTGGTGGTGTTCAAGCAATCCAAGAAGGATGGAGACCAAATTGCGGCGTTGCAGCTTGGTGTGAGAGCCGGAAGATGAATCATCATGCAATCGCCGGCCGTGCAGCTGAGACCCGGCGACAAATAGTTTCCTGAAGTTGATGCAAAGTTCGGGTAGCTTACATCGATGTAGCTGGGATTTAGAGCTTGAGAAGCGGCTCCTCCAAAAGCTGCCGATCCGGAAAAACTCATCATCTGATCTTGATGCTCATGAAGCTGCTGAGACCTTTGAGAGCCCATGAGTCTGGAGGTCGAGCTGCTGGTGCTGCAGCAGCTGGTTCTTGCTGCCGCGTCGAACGTCCCCGGTACTTCAGCGGCCAAGAATGTCAGGTCGCCGAAAGAGAAAGTAGGACTCAGGAGATCAGCTGGCTCGCTCTTGATCCCGGATGTCACTGGAACAGCTTGCTGGTCGAAAGCTCCGGCGCTGAAGAAGACGCTGGAGTTCAGAAACTCGTGACCCAAATCCTGCAGCTGGCCTGCAGCTGATCCGTAGCTGCAGCTCGGCAGCGGGCTCTTAGGGGACGTCGAGCGGCTAGTATCATCGTACTGTAATTTCATATTCTTCTTCGCTGTTAGAACTCCTGTTGAGCTCGCGAATCTGGAATACTCATCAGCTTCAGAACTTGATGAAGGTGATGAGAAGCAGTCTGAACGTCCTGGAGAAAGTACACACAACTGATCAGCAACCCAGCAAACGCAAATCAACAGAAAATTGAGCTTCATAGCAGATGATGCGAAACCTTGGAAATTCTAGAGTCCACATGAGCTTCTAAGGCCGGATCAGCAGCAGCAGCTTACCAGTAGCAGCAGCTTGTCGAAGCTCGGACTGAAGCTCCTGCAGCTGTTGCCGTGTAGTCAATTGGGCACCCACGGCATGATGAGATTCATTCTCCTGTTGCAGCAGCAGCTGCCGCAGCGCATCATGATCATTGTCCTCAGGATCTAGTACTAGTGGCTTACAGGAAGCTGTTGAGCTTCCTCCGTCTGCATTGAGGTGGCGCAATCGAGTGTCGGAGGAGCCTGTGAGCTTCTGCACCAACGACATGAAGCTCTCGGGCTCCGTGTGAATGATCTTGGGCGAGTAAGTGTGAATGATGACAGGCGGCTTCAACTGGATGGCAGGTAGCGGCAGCGACGGCTTTCGGATGCGATGCGAAACTTTGCTCACCTTCAATGCCTCACCCAACACGCGCAGACTAGTCTGGTCCGCTTGAGTTCCAGAAGCCGCCACTTTCCTCATTGCCCAGCTAAACTGCGAAGCTGCATCAGCTGCTGCTGCCATCCGCCTTGCGCCTGCTGCTGCTGCTGCTGCTGCGAATCCAGCACTCCCTGTGTCTTGAACTACTGCTGCTGCTGCAGCAGCAGCTCCGAGATCCTTCAGATGCTTGGTGCTGCAGCTAAACATAAGCTGATCTCTTTCAGTCTTGGTAATGGTATGACACATTGTACGCGGCAGATGGGTGTATTGCAAACTCTAGTCTGAAGCTGGTGGTGGTGGCTGGCTTGTACTGTGATGCAAATTTGAACTTCACAAAATTGGACTAGAACTTGAACATCATTGGATCTTCTTTTGTGAACTGAAAGCTGCAACTAGTAGCAGCAATATTATTGCAACACTAAGTATACAACTTCACAATTTAGCTCTACAAGAATCTACCACCACCTGCTGCGCTCACGTGCTACTCTTCTTAAAACCTGTGTTTTCTAGTACCCTGCTGGAGGCTGAAATTTCTTGAAGAACGTGTCAAATGAAAGAAATGTGATGATGCTCAGCCTTCTTTTTTGTCCCTGATCGATGATCTAGATTCTTCAAGAGTGGAATCAATTGATCAGTCTTCCTAGACCCTCATGATCATCATCATACATTCTTCAAGAATGAATCAGCAGCCTTAAGTTCAATCCCTGAATCCATTCTTCAGGAATCAACCAGACCTTGAATGAGAAAAACAGAGATACCACAGAGAGGGAGAGAGAGAGAGAGAGAGAGAGAGAGAGAGAGAGAGAGAGAGAGAGAGAGAGATAACAGAGAGTAAGACTTAAAGACTCTTCAGAAATGAAGAAGAGAGAACTTACATACTAGTCAGAAATTGCAAAAGCTTGTAATGAAGGAATCCCAAGTGCTTTCTTTCTTATAATTGTCAAATAGGTAGAGAGAGACAACTCCCCCATTTGTAAACTTCCAAGACAAAAAAAACAAGACATTGTGATGGAATGGATTCCCTTTCCTTTCCTTCCCCCAACTTCTTCTTCTTCTTCTTCTATCTTTGGGGGCTACAAGCTCCCTAGAAACCAGCTCCTGTTGCTGCCTTCTGCAACTATACTCAAATAGAAAAGCTTTCACCTGTTAAGTATAATTTGTCCTCCTCACTACCTGAGCTGCTTAACAAACCTCCTCTTAAATCCTCAAATTTATTTTTTATTTTTAAAATTTTTTTGGCCCAGGGGGTCAGTTTCAATCTGCATGCACTTGAGGAGTTTGAATGAAAATTAGGGAACTGTAGATTTGCATACTATTGTTGTAATTTCCAACAATTTTGTACTTCCAACTTTGTACTTACTGTGATTAGTGAGTGATTAATTAATTAATTGTGGGTGGACTCATAGTTCATCTTTTGTTGGGTTTATATTCATGGGTCTTATTATATTGATTAGCCATGTGTATTACTCCCCCTCCTCCCCCACCAAAGTTCAATTTTTTTCCTTCTGTGATGGGCTTTTGTGATTGGCTCATCACAAAAAAATAAAAATAAAAATCACACTTTGGACAGTTGTAATCTTCTTGTTTGGGCCAGCCTTTTTCTTGCTGGCTATATGTAACCAAAATGCTATATTAAAAATTGAAAGTACTAGATCATATGGTTTTTGAAATTTTCAATTATCAGAATTCAACCAAAATTATAAAAAAATCGTCAAATTAATGTACATCGTTCAAGTAGTAGTAGGTAGGCAAAGAATATTAAAAAAAATAAAAATAAAAATTACCTTCATATTTTAGCTTGTAATCAAATTTGGCTAAATCTTCCTGTAAAACATCCTCACTTTGGCTATAACACAAAATTGCCAAAATAAAATACTGCTTAGGGCTTGTTAATTAGGTTAAATGAGGACAACTTAGGGCAAAGGATATGGGATAATACCAGAAATTGTGTGATTGAAAAAAAATCCTGAATATTGTGATTACCAATGAATTAGTTTTGTGTGCACGTGCACCCAAAATTAATTTTTTTTCCCCTTTTCTGACATGCTGGGTCTCTTTGATTGGCTCATCACCCCAAAAAAACAAAAAAAAAGGAGACAAATTTGTTCACTCCCAAAATAGATAGGTTGTTTCTCTTTCCCTTTGACCTTCCAAATGTTTTTTTATCACTTGGCTGGTGGGTCAAGGTAGGTCAAGGTGGGGAGGGGGGTATCTGTCACAAATTCCCTGTTAAAGTCAACATACAAATTCTTTATTAAAAAATGCCAAAAATCGTCACAATTTTGCCTACAATATGAAAGGGTGTTTAATATTTTTCTGTTTTCATATTTTGGCTAAATATTTAAAAAAATGGCTAAATATATACTATTGGATGCTCATCACTTGAGCGACATCACAAAATTGAAAAAATCACTGGTTCGGGGAGGAAGAAAAAATGCAAAAGAAGCAAAAAAAACCATAATAGGCTACATACATACAGAAGACAAGACAGGGGAAAAAAACTTCTTGAGTTCCAGTCAGCTTCCTACTCAGTCTGCTTGGCAATTGGATAGCCAAAAAGAATAATAAATGTGGAGTTTTAAATTGTTTCTAAAATCCGAAGTTCTTTGCTGATGATTCCATTAGCACCTGCTCATATGAGAAGTGGCAATACGGATCTGAGACCCGAGACCTCGTATATTGAAACTTGTTATGTACCAGGCATATAAGTATCAACAGGGATATCATTGGATCACCGTATGAGAAAATAAGGGTATCAAATGAATATTATAACAACAATGTTGTATCCATTTGGTTGGTTTCCTGATACCCGGATCAGGATAGATCTATACCAGAGTAACTCTTCGGGTTCAGCATTTGGGTGTCCAAAGAATTATTTTATTTTTAAATATTCACTTCAGTAGTAATTTTTTATAAAAAAATCAAATTTTGGATCTAGATATGAGCCAGCTGAATCTTTGGTACATCCTTTTGTTGCTCCCCTTCAAAAACCCTCTTTCTCAAACTCTCTTCACATTAGTTTCGTACAAGACAACACATTGACAATCCCCAAACCCTAATCACTATAGAAAGAAGGGTAGGCAGTGTAATCTAATAGAGAATGTTCGCACCATAGAAAAACTAGAGCAATTTTGATATTCGAGATAATAATATCCTTAAATTTTGACATTTCAAACAAATCATTTCTTCAAATTTTCAAATTTTCAAAAAATAATATAATTACCACTAAACCTCAAAAGGCACTACCAGATACCAAAGTTTTATTAACCCACCCAACAATGGTTGGCACAAATGAATGGAAAATAACCGTTTTTTATACAAAACCTAAACTATACATAAAACCTAGAAAGTCACATGTACAAGAGTTTGAATGGGATTATTGTTGATAGCTTTGGAAGATACATACATGCACAGAATTAATTTGCCCTCAAAAGGAAACAACAGCCAAGGATTATAAAGAAATAGTTTGAAGAAAATTGAAGGTGGCTTTAGGGTTGTGGGTTTAACCCTAGACCTAAACACTAAACCCAATTATCAGATGAGCTAATTAACTTAACTCTGGTTCCTTTTAACCGAGAAGCTAGTTTAGGAGCCTCCCTAGTTTAGGAGTCTCCCTAGTCTCTCAAGTGTTTAGATTGGACCTTTTTGTACACCGGAAGTTGTTGTAAGTAGCACTTATGACACTTGATAATTGTCGGCATACATCCAAAGTAAATAGAGAATTGGGGACCGAATAGTGGCCATTGCAATATTAGGCCAGACAAAGTGAACAAAACCCCTTTCTATCAAGTTGGGAAGCTTTCCAAAAAATAGAAAACAAAATTTCTACTTGTGCATGATTCTCTCTACATATGTTTTTGCTTCTTGGAGAAAACAACGGAGAGGTGAGGAAAGATGTGAATTATGGGGGTATCACAAAGTGTAAACAAATATTTCCATGTGTCTACTATACCCTAGTATCTCGCAATTTTGTCTTTTGGGTTTTTGTTAAAAGAGAAGGATGTAACTATTGAGAAATTATTGAAGAATGATTGAGCATTTTGTATTGTTAATAAACCGATTTGGATGAATGAAGTTTTGTTTGAGGTGGCTATGGGCTCGATTTCTCTCTCAATAAGTCATATCTTGTGAGGACTAGGAGGAGCCTCATATTCTCTCAACAATAGAACACTCATGCTTAATCTTCAAGTTGGGTCTTATTACTAGGACACTCCTAATTATATCCGGATTAACCTTAGGGAAGCCTAGGTGAATTTTATGGAAACGAAAAAATCACAACACATTGTAGTGGGTCAAGAGTTGATGTTAGAATTTTGGCCATCTTGAGTTCTCCATAAACAATTTGTTCTTCACTTGTCAAAAAAACATCATGATGGGCAAGATGTGCATGTCACATTTAGAAGCAAATGGCCAAAGATCTAATTAGATTTAGATCTAATGGCTACTTATTTTCATAACAACTTTGGGGCACAAATTATTTTGTGGGTGAAAGGTTCCATGGAGGGAATCAACACCACATGCATAGAAGATCCTTTAACACCAAATTTGGAAATCACCCAAATTGTCCTACACTGAGTGCTCCCTTTGGATTCTCAAGAATCCCCAAGTGTGAGTGAGAGTCATAGCCCCATGAGTTTATCAAAGTGAGAAGTTGCAAAAGAAATTTAGTAAAACAAAATGGACCAAGACGGAAACAAAAACCTATAAGCCTCGAGTCAAAGGTGAGGGATCAAGCAAGCAAGCAAGCAAGCAAAGATGAGGGTCAAGCAAACGTGTATTTTAAGAGGAGGGAGAAACTTTATAAAAAGTTGGGGACATAGGTATCCCCAAAATGCTCGCCGGGGATAATGCAAAAGTCGGTGATAAAAATGTAATGTACCATACAAAATAGACACACTATTATTGCACTTGTTTAGCATGCTTCTCGGACTTCTCATCCCTACGTCCCCCAATTGGGTTCCTTCACGCAAGAAAATAGTCTTTTTTGCAAGGTTGGCAAGGCCTTTATTTAGGGCACCCAAAATTTCAAGGATGTGCCCTAAATAAAGGCCTGGGATGGGATTATCCTTTGTCCAACCATTGCATGAGATTTAATGACAAAAAAGCACAAAGAAGAATCCAATGCTGGGCGGGGGGCCTAATGAGATATTAGATACTATTATGATGTGCATCCGAGTGAGTGGCTCCAACTCTCTTCCTTTCCCTAAAAAGCACTACCACAAATTTCCTTAATGCATTTGGACAAAACATCTTACACCTAATGCATTTGGACAGCACATTACAACTTGTGAATAATGCCAATGCCCTTACCTTTAGGCTTAACCATTATAAGTTTAGCTAATACATGTTCCTAATTAAGAGTGTGGGTAAGTTAAGTATCTTTGATTGGGATTAATATGATATCAAACAAGTGCAAAGCTTGTATACTTGTAAGTGTGAATAATTTTCTTTTGGCGCTTGCTTTTGGTCTAAAGTCTAAACTTGGGAACCTTCAATTCAGCATGTTTCAGCCTTGTTTGGGGGGTGAAAGTCTAGTTTTCTTTTTTGAGAATATTTGACTCATGAAACTAACACGCATTTTATGTGAATTTGCTTTGTTGGTGGAATTTTTTTAATTTTCTTTTTTGGATTTGGATTCTAGGTTGGTGAGGGGGGAAGGAGGGAAAAGGAGGTGATTGCCAATTTGGTCTAGATTTGGAATTTGGTGGAATCCTAAGGAAATGGAGTGTAGTCTCCTTTTAAGGTGTCAATTTGAAGTGGAAGGTGATTTATGCTTGCGAAAGGCTCCTCGGGTGGAGGCATTCTCAGCTAGGACAAAGGGAAGTGATGGTCGGTCCCACCCATTTTGGGAATGTCCCCTACCCATCGGTCGATGAGCTTAGACATACCTAGAACGTAGAAACCTTGGGATGAAAAATTGGAGTGTAGTTTGGGGGACCACCCCCAAGCACAATTTCTTTGCTCCTGAATCTTTCAGTTACCCTAGTACCTTGGCCAATTCGACGTTAATTATATTATTTTCAGAATTGTTGAATTTTTCAAAAAAAAAAATTCTTCCAAATCAAAAAATATTGTCAAGGATAATAGTGAATATTTAGGAATGTTTCATTTGTTGAAATGAATTTTTCAAAATTAATTAATTAATTATTCGATGGACATTTGTTGAAATGGCCAAGGTACTATGGTATTTTCCTTAGAACCACGGAAAATTACTTGTAATTCCCTTGGGACAAGGAATTAATTTTTTGGTATAGGTACCTAGGGCTTGGACCATGGCCTATAGAACCTCATGGTACCCCCACTTTTTGGATGAGACCATAAAAACTCCATGGGCCTTGGCTCAAAGGCCCTTGTTCATAGTGTAAACCCAATTTGGACCAAAAGTATAGATCATGCATTTTTGATAAAAAAAAAATTGTTAAAAAAAAGTTTGAAAATGTGGCTGCCTTAAATTTTTATTCATTTCTTATTTTCCCTCTCATCATAGGTTTTCTCTTTGGTTTTCTACTATTTCATTCTATTTTTTAATTTTTTTTTGCATCTTTTATAAAAAATTACATATCATGGATGAAAGAAAAAAGTGAATATTTCTTGTGATGAGTATGTATTGTTTTTTGTATATATTGATTCCACCAAGTTTTGAGCATTCAAGTTCTAGTTTTAGGGTATGAAATGAATTGTTTGTAATTATGTGTGAATTCATGTGAAAGAAAAAACAAATTGTTTGGGCTTTTGAAAGGTAACATGGATTCACAAATTGGTTTTTGCTTGGTTTTTACATTAAAAAACATGTTCAAGCAAAGGGTTAGGATTTCTCATTTTGATGTTTTTGTGAGAAATTGGGTCCACATTTGAGAAAACTACATCTATGAAATATCTAATTTCGGTGAAAGATAGAGTTGTAATTTCTTTGATACGGTTAGGAAGTGAGAATAGTTTACAACTAATGGATAATATGTTTGGAGTAGCAAAAGGTGTTATTTCAATGATTGTGAAAAGGTTTTGTAACATAGTAAGGTTGCATCTTTGAAAATTGTTTGTCCAATTTTCAAGTGAATCTCAATTAGGGTTTTGTCAAAAGAGTTTGAAGCTTTACATGGACTTCTCCACACCATTGGTGTAATAAATGGGTCACACACATCCTCGTTTTAGTACTTGGTAAGGCACACTAACACATAATTAAAGAAAAGGTCTTTTAAAGGCCTCACTCAACTTCATTACAATTGTACTTTTGCAAAAGCACAAAAAAATGCACCAGACATTTTAGTTTCATTTTCATAGATTATTCACCTTTCTCAACTTTCTCAGCCCACATAATCATCCAATAGACTTAACCTTTGCAAAGAGAGTTCCAAACAAAATTCTTTTTATACTAATTCAAAAAGTATTTTAACATATTTCTTCAAAATATTTGACTAAAATTTAAAATAAATAAAAATGTAAGTGTTTTCTAAAAAAAACATGTCCTAGACTTGTTTTCTATGCACATAATACTTGATATAAATTTTCTTTTGTGCATGGATATTATTAAAAAGCGTAATTTTCCTCCTTACCTTTTAAAGCACCTTAGTAATCTATAAGGTGCTTACAAAGGTTATTAGAATCATTTAAATAAATAAATTAAAAAAAAAAAAAGGGTGAAACATGTGCCAGGACTTGTGGCTGCGTGCTCCGTAGAAACAACGCAGTTGCGAACGTGCGCTGACCAGAAATTTTGGGGCACTTGTCAGCAAAAAAACGTTGTTGCGAACGTGCGATAGCACTAGGTAGTAGTACTAGGTACCCACCCTATCATGGGTGGTAGCGTGATTTAGGGTTTAGAGTACCTTATCCACGAAATAAAACGTAGATTTCGTTACACATCTATCAAAATTTGAAGATTTCTGGTCCTGTAATTTAATGTGCTAAGAGCATCTCCGTCAACGTTCAGTATGTGACCCTGCAATGGAAATCTTGGATGAGGTTCAGCAGTCGAATCGAATCCAATGGGAAGACTGCCCCCAGGACCCTGAAAACAACCATAGCTTTCTTTCAGAGCCCTGGAACAGTTTAATAAACACAGTGAAAATCGTATTTTATTGACTACTCCCTGTTTCTGATTGGGTAGATAGTTTGATTGGTCCAAGTGGTTTGCTATTAGTAATCTCCCCCCCTCTCCCCCCCTCTCCCCCCGAGTTTAATAAACACAGTGAAAATTGTATTTTATTGACTACTTCCTGTTTCTGATTGGGTAGATAGTTTGATTGGTCCAAGTGGTTTGCTATTAGTAATCTCCCCTCCCCAACCTACTTGCATGTGCTGGCACTAGGTACCAATGGGTAACGTGATTCTCCACGAAAATGTAGATTCCGTTACACATCTAGCAAATCTTGAAGATTTCTGGGTCATTTTGTTTTTTGTTTTTGTTTTTTTTTTTGGGGGCTAAAATTGGAAGGTTGCACATGAAAATATCCCATACACAAGTATTTGTACGAAATATCAAGATTTACTTACCCGCTTGGTATCTCGTATTTCTACTCTTCACAAATACCGGTTTCAAGCATACGGTTGAACATGCTAGCACTAGGTACCAATCAGTAACATGATTCTCCAAGAAAACGTAGATTTGGTTACACGTCTAGGAAAAAATTGAAGATTTTTGGATCCTACGAAAAAATTTGGGCTAAGTTGGATGTGGCGTATGCAAATACCACATACACAAGTATTTGTACGAAATACCAATTTTTCATATTTCTACTCTTCTTGAATACCGGTTTTAGTTGAACGTGCTAGCACTAGTTACCAATCGATTCTACATGAAAACGTAGATTTCGTAACATATCTAGCAAAATTTGAAGATTTGTGAGTCCTGTAGTTTTTGGGCTAAAATTGGATGTTGTATGTGAAAATACCTCATACATACGTATTTGTATCAAATACCAAGACTTAAGTATCCGCTCTGTATTTCGTATTTAGACACTTCTCGAATACCAGTTTCGAGCATACGGTTAGCGAGACTGAAGGGGGCGGGGGAGAGACTCGAGAGATGTCGTGAAACGGCATCACGAAAACTGGTGGTGCTCGCGCAACATACATACATCTGGACAAGAAGGAAGTTGTTGATTGCAGAAGTGTTGATTAGGATTTGGTTGATGAGGAGTGGAAGTGGTTTCTTTCTTCCTCTGGTTTTGTTTCGAGAAGAGGGGAAACAAAAAAACATTCGGGTAAGCGAACTGGCAATCGTGCCAACAAAAAATAGGATCTCTATAGAGCCATTGGGGAGGGAGAGAGAGACAGAGACGAGACACAGAGAGTTTTGCACAATCGTCATATTAATTAGGGTTTGGGAACAGGAGTACAGTAAGGGATTCATGGAATAAGAGGTTTGTATCACTGGCGAGTGAATTTTGGGTTTTGGTGTCGTGGGTTCTTCTTGTAAAAGGATATGGAGGAGACTTTATTGAGTTATTTGGAGTATGTATCGTAATTTGGGCAATCTGAAGAGCATTTGAGGGAGGGAGAGACAGTTTTGATTTTGTCTAATTTTTTTCAGAGAAGTTTAGAGAGGAAAAGAAAAGGAGGAAGTTTTTGTGTGATGGGTCAAGGAAAGATCGCACAAGATGGAACTTCACAGTTTTTGGCGTTGGGGGCAGGCTTCTTTGCATTGGGTTACATACTTGGGAGACAGAGAGCAGGCCGTTGCAATCAGTGTTTTGCTGATTCTGGTGCTGCTGCAACGTCCAAGAAAAGATGTAGCCAAGATGGAAAGAAGGAGCCGCTCTATATCGACAGGCTCGCAGAACTGCACTCAGATTTCAAGATGGTACGTTTCTCTGAAACAAACAATTAGGGTTAGGGTTAGGGCTGGATTTAGGGTTTGAAGCCCAAGGTTATTTCGTTGATGCACTCTGGTTGCAATTATTGTATTGGTGTCTGATAACATTCATTTGAAAAGTGAAAAATTTGCCATAACTTGCAGCACAGCTGTGCACATTTGCAACTTTCAAAATCAAAGCAGAATCATGTCCTGTTTTTACAGTCTGATTCTTGAAGAAGGTTAGTACTCCTCTTTGCTAGAGATTTAGTGCCCCCTTCTTTCCAAGAGTACTTGCAAAGAAGCATGTGAAAACAATGTGTAGCTTGTGGTTGGATGGGTTGTGGTCTGTAGGTGCTCGTAGTGAGAAATGACTTGAAAATGGGCAAAGGCAAATTGGCTTCCCAATGCAGGTCTGTTCAGCTCTTCAATTTTTTTCTCTCTAACAAAGCAATTGTCCTATTACCTAGAGTCTCTTTGCCTCACACTTCATAGCGCAGCTGTCTGAATGCTATAATTTACTGGCAACTCAACTGGAGTTTTGTGTTAGGGTGAAAATGCAGCCATGCAACTGTAGGGTTATATAAGAAAATTTGCAACAGAGCTCCCAAGGCACTTCAAAGGTAATCTCTGAACACAAAATTCTCTAGACTCACCCTGGAGTCTTTGCTTTTCTGCCTTCTGTTATTTTGTCTTGATTGAAATGGCTGTGGATCAATTTGAAGCATACTGGAGAGTTTGGGTTAGGGTTGACTTGTAAGCCTATCAAATTCATGTTTCAGTTGTGTAAATCCAGTAGATCTTAAGGCATGCAGTGTATAACTGGATCATGCCATTTGAACCCTGGCCTTCAGGGATCTCAAACTCTGGCTCTAATGGCTGTTGTCTGCAGGTGGGAGATATGTGGTCAAGCTAAGGTGGTTACAAAAGTTGAGAGTGAGGCTGAGTTGCTCTCCCTACAGGTCTTGTTCCTCGTCCAGATTTTTTCTTTTCCAGGACTTCTGTTACAAAGTATCCTCATTCATGGTACTTTTCATTGGCACTCATTCCCCTTTTGAATGGACCACCATAATATGTCTAGAATTTGGATTTTATTTCTAAAAGGATCACTTGTGTGGAATTTGTGCGGGAACAGCGCCAAGCAAGGAGATTGAAGGTTCCATCTCACATTACGACTGATGCTGGGCTCACCCAGACAAATCCCAGTATGTGTCTTGCCATTAAGAGGCAATTGATCTTCTTCACTCAGTTCAAAGTTCTGATAATCCAAAACCCTAAAAACATAGATGGAAATTCTGGAGTATTGTATCTCATCTCTGATTCCTGGACTTGAAACTTAAAAGTCCCAACCTTTTCATTATTCAGATATAAATTTCCAGGAACCCTTAATAATGCCTCTTAATTTGTTTGTCATGTGGTCCTATTTCCTTGCAGACTCGAGGACTGTGATGGCTCTTCTAGGTGAATCCTTCAGAAAAACCTGTTGATTTGTTGCTTTCAGTATAGCCATTGTCCATAAACCTTAATAGTGTCTGCTTTGTTTCTGAGCGTTATGGTTGCAACTGCTGTTCGCCATCATTTCCTGTCTGGTAACCTGTCACAAGACCTTGATGCTTGAAATGGCTTTCAGGAAAATCACAGGAGAAAATTAACAGTGACTCGTTCCAGAACTGAACCCATGATATTTCTACATATACAGGCCGCATCACATGATATCATCTATTAGGTGTGCAAGTATGAACATAGGTAATGTTATTTTGTTGTGAACAGTATCCTTACATTTTCATTCATCTCATTGATGCGATGTTGGTGCACTGCTGTTGCAGGACCTGTTGACCTTGTTGATCAAGTTACAGGTCGATTAAAGCTTTGCTGATATACAACACAAATTTCTGTACTTCTCAAATCAAGCCTGAAAGATTGAACCCTTGGATGTGAGTATACAATGATGACTTTTTTGAACTCAAAAGAAATTGGTTTTTTTTTTTTTGGCCCTGCAAAAAATTCCAGCAGCAATTGTAGAAAGAAAGAAAAAGAAAGGAAATTTCTCCAATGACACTTTCTATTACTGATTTTTATTGTATCTCATAATAGGGGTCCATTGATTGTATTGTGGGCAGTGTATTTTATTTGACTTCAAGATCAAACTAAGAACATAGTGGATGGTAGGTACTATGTGATCCAGCACCCACTAGCACAGCATCCATTAGAAACCTGTTATGACTCACTTGTGGTTGCGACTTTGTAACCTATCTTGTAAACCCTCCTACTTCTGCCCCACACTACTTAGGTAGCAACCTTTGTAACTACCTATTTACATGGGTGAGTATCATGGCTTAGTAGGTCGGGAATGGAAGTGGTTGCAATGAAGATAAGTAAGTATGTAAGGTGCATGGTGGCTACTAGGTAGGTAGAGGCATGTGTATGGTTAGGACTAGGGGTTTTTTCTTTCAATGTTGTCAGGTAGGTGAACTGGTGGGTGCTGGTTCACTCTGGCAAGATGGTAGTGGGTTCAATTGTACTCATGAAATCCAATTGACTTGTTATACACTATGTAAATTGAAGGAGCACCCATGGTTGTGGAACCTTGAGGATTTTGAGCTCCTGGGGAAAAAAAAAGAGGGTGACAGTGTTGGGCCGACTATGAAGGTTAAGAGAATTGCCTTGATAAAATGGTAAACCTAATCCCTTGAACAAGTTATTGGATAATCTTTGCCCAAGTAATTTGCACCAGTTTTCTTGTTACCATCAACACTTACCTAAACAAAGTTACCCATTTTAAGTTGCATCAATTAATCCATTACCTCAACCATGGAAGATGAAGTCTTGATTAAGAAGATGATGTTTCCATTTAGTTTTGCCCCACCCAGTTAGATTCAAATTATGGATTTTTTTTTTATGGTTTGTGGTAGAAGAGGTAAAGGTGCATAGCTTCTAGCATCAACACTATTTTAATTATCCATCAGAAGTCCCCAGTTTAAGACAAATTGAGAACTACACATACATGGGTAATGTTTTGAATAAAATTGGACAAAGTAAGAACAAAGTTTGCATATCAATTGTTGAAGCTATGGGGTCTTATTGAAGGGCGACAAAAAGATCCACTTTTATGCCCATGAAGATGACAAAGAAGAACATAGAATTGTATAAAATGTATCAACTGCCCACTAGAAAGAAGATCAATATTCACACCCTAGAAATCCAACAATTTTTGTTCAAATTATGGACTTGTATCACAACCGATTGAATCTTTTTTTGACATAAGTCACAATGGTGTTATTGGGTTTGCATTGAGGCTGGGAATTTCAATGAGAGGTCATGTGGACCAATCACACTAAAACATTGAAACAAGCAGGAAAATGCAAGGAATAGACAATTTAACAAAAAAAATTTAAGTGTTCATTATATCATTTGCACAACACTTTGGGGTATTCTTTGTTGCCTCTAGAATTGCATTTCTTCCATGTATTGGACCCACACCCCCTACTTGCGCCTCTATCAGTGTTTACCACACCCAACATATATTCTCCCATGGGTGGAGATGCTGGAGATGCTTGTACAAGTACTTCGTTGTTGCAAGAGGGCTCTTATAAGAGTAAGCACCTCTTGCTCCCATCACCTTGTGATCTATGTATGTTTTTAAGGCTTGTGATAAGCGATAACGTCTACCTTATGCTTTACAATGGGTAAGGCCCACAGTTGGGGGACATTCTTGAGATGCAGAGGCCAAACTCTGCCTACCCATTCGTTGAATACAGACATTCTTTTACCATGAATACAGATGTTTTGATGGTCCTTCCTTGGAGTTGACCATTTCAATCCAATAATGAACCCTCGGATCAAGTTCAGTTGCATTTGTTACTTCATCCCCATTGTTACATATTGCCATGGTATGTTAATTCCACAAAAAACCACAAATCTATGTGCCTCCATAAAGTCATTACCCTTTTTAATGGTATTACCTTGATGGGTAGTTGAGATGCATTCACTTCAACGGCATGCCAACACTATTCTATAATGCAACCAAGCTAGAAATTTAGTAGCTTCATTCACATGTGATTGTTTATGTTGGTTTAAAACAAAGGAAGGCATCTGATGTTTGCCTTTCAACCAAGAAGTGGGTGTGTTTGCACCTCATTCACCCAACAATAGAGCAAGAGGTATATCTCATCATCAATATGGTTTCCCCAAGTATGTTCCATTGAAAGTTGAACTTGGAATGTTTCAACAAACATATCTAATTTGTTGGATGAATTTTCGTTTTCTACTCAAATATCTTACATACATTTCATTTCTTTTGACATGTTATAGATAGAACGGTCTTTGAAGAAGTTTTGGCTAGTTCTTTACACCGAGTAAGGCCCATGGGAAGGAAGGAGCTTCCCAAAATTCTAGGCCTTGCTCATAGCTCCACCCTATAAGTTCTACACAAGTGTGCACACAAATGAGACTTTAGTTTGTGATTATGTTCATGAACTGGTGTTTCAATATGCTAACTCCAATTTATAACTTTTCAATCGAATCAACTATTAAAAAAGATTAATGGCCTCAAACATGATGTCAACCTGCACAACCAAGAAAAGAAGGTGGTTAGTGCAAATCGAATGGAAGTGGTGCAATGGATTTGGTAGGGACAACTTCAAGCACAAGCTTCAAACAACCCGCAACCTTTGGAAGGAAACACCATTCCCCTCCCTATAGTGTATTTTGTGCCTTTCCGCAAGGATTACATCTAAATGTCATTTTCCCTTGGGACTCTGAAGTGGGAGTCCCAAAACTGGGACTTTTACTGTCCCAAAACTTTGGACGCTTATATTTTTATCAAATCAAATCTATTTTGAGAGTTCGAGGAAAATATCTTATAGCTTTTGAAAATATCTTTCCAACGATGTGTAGCACGTTCCAATCGGACCTCATTTGACCCTTTCTTTCAAGAGATTTGTGATAAGGAATCAAATTTTCAATTTGACTTTCGCCCCTTCTTTTGATCATAACTCATGAAAATTAGGTTTAAATGAACAATTCAAGGGCATTTTAAGCATTTACACTTCAATACTTTTTTAATGGTATCTGGGGGGGCCATTTAGTGCTTGTTTGCCCTTCCAACCAAGGCTCTAAACATTTGCAACTCCCAACATGAAAGTGCACTTGGGAATTATTGGGCTTCATCCCTTTCACTCTCCTTCATTTGTGAGAACATGTTTCACACCTAAACACATTCTCGTTCTCATGGGCCCTTGGACTTCACTTTTAGTTGCGAACCTAATGTTAAGGTTGCGAGAAGTTCTAATTGGTATTCTTGGAAAGCCTTTGATGATTGGAATTTCTAGAAGAAAATTTCATAAATTTTAAACATTTAGTTAGGTAAATATTGAATTTTGAATATTTTTTTCCACTAAAAATTAATTAAATTTTAAAAAATAATTTTCTCACAATTTGGATTTATTGTTAGGGTCATGTTCACATTTGGAATAATTACACAAAGTTGTTCGAATTTGGGCCAATGGCAAAGGTCACATTAATTACATGTATTTGAAGTATCCTTGAAAAGAACCACCATCTTTGCACTATGCATTTTCCCCTAAAACCCACCTCAACTTATAATATCAAACATATTTTGTTGAAAAAAATAAAAATCTGACATTTTTTTTCACAACATAAAAACATATATCAAAATAAGAACACAAAACTAATTTTGCATTAACTTAATGAATTTTTTAATGAAACAACATTCTTGACATTTTTAAAAAATTTATTTTAGACAAAGGCACATAACACATTGTTGGCAATCATGTTCAACTTTCAATTCAAAAACATGATGGTCATTTGAAATTATGTAGGCAATTTTTGCTACTAATCAAGTTGTTGTAAAATATAATTCAAAGGTTGTGTATTCACTTCTATTGCAAGTTCTTTTCTATTTAAACCCTAGAAAGGCACTAAGGGAACAACGGTAGTTGAAGACAATAATTTCTTCTTTGGATAGATTATATTTAGTGATTATGCAATCAAATCTAGCCTAAGGAATGAACTATAGTTGTTTCATTGATTATGTGTGTGATTGTCAAAAATTATAAACCTTTTGGTTTAATTTGGTGAGGGAAAAATGCATTTCAATTTTCACACATTGTGGCTTTCTTGGCTTGTTAATTGCTTCATATTATGGCTTCATAAATTGAAATTGAAAAAAAAATTAATGTTGTTAAAGTCATCATTAATTTTTGGCACCCTCAGTTGGGGATTGAGAACTTGGATTGCCTCATTTAGGTTGTCAAGAATTGGCCTAAGGATGCTTGTGCTTAATGTGTTGGTGATAAACATAAAAGCATGTTGGATTTTCTATCATATGAGGCTACTTTGATTGAGGACCACAAAAAGTTGATTTAGGAAAATCAACTATTTGAAGAGGATTATGATGAGATTTAGAATTGGCTTGGTGAAGAACAAGAAAGGAATTTCCATCACAAGGTTGCTAAGTGTAGTTAATGTATGTCGTACTTTTTTTTAATGATGAAACAATTAGCAATTTGAAGGCTTCATATGTTTTTCAATCAAGGTTAGGTTGTGTTTGTCATTTATTATTGCTTGTCATTTTTTCATGCGTTTTCAAATCATTGTTGTTGCATGTCCAAATCTATTTGCTATCATATGTTCTTGAAGGTTGTTGAATGTTCTTGAAGTCTATCACATGTCATTGATGATTTTGTCCTACGTTTTGAAATTTGTGTTTGCTATTGCTTGTAATTTTGTCATGTTTTTATTTAGTCAAGTTAATGATGTAGGAGTATGGGTTTTTTGTGAATGCTTTGGATTTGCTCATTTGCTTATTTCGTCAAGTTAGTGTTGTTGGAGTATGGGGGTTTTTTAATGGTTTTCATTTTGTCATGTGCTTGAAATGAAGTCGATGGTGTTGGATTATGGGGTTTTTAATGTTAGTGATGGTTATTGTTATTGGTGTCCTGAGGAAAAGTATATTTTTTTCAAAAATTTACCAAAATTTATTTTCAGTCTAGATGAAAGTTCAATTTCTTTTCTTCATAGCATCCCACAATGTGCTTCCCAAAGTGTTTCCTAGTCCCGCATTGATCGAAGGAAATATATATATATATATATATATATATTTCAATGTCTCTCAACATACTATTGAATGACCTTGACATTTTTTTTAATGTTGCCATCATCCCTTGGTGTGTTTCTCAATATCCCCCATCACCCAAAAGGAAAATTATTAGCATCATTTAACATGTTTTTCAACGTTGCTAGGCATGCTTGCTAATGTCACAAATGTGCTTTTCAATATTGTTGTTTGATCATGTCCTTTGGCACCCCTTGACGCTTGAAATTTTTCTTTTCCTACTGTCCCTTGGTGTTAGTTGGCATGCTTCTTCTTGGTGTTATTTCCTCCTTTTGCTTGATTTGTTATTTCTCCAACACCCCCCAATGCCACATTGTTTCCTATTGCATTCCCACCATTTTCTTATTGTTCTCGCCATTTTTTATCACTCTATCATTTTTTCGACATCCTTTAGCATTCCTCAATGTCTTTTGTTATTTTAAACATTACTTGAACTTGGATGACATGTCCCCTAAACCATAAAAGGCTAACTTGAACAAAAATTTCCTAAGGACGCCCTATTTCATGATGTCCTACATGTCAACACAATGTCCCAAAGATGTTCCAAGAAAAAGTGAGGTTGACAACCTTGGTTTGCAATCGTGTCATGTGGTTGAAGTCAAGTGTCAAGTTGGTGGTGTTGTTATGTTATGAGGATTTATTAAAAAAAATTGTTATTTGTGATTTTGTCATGTGCTTGAAGTCACATACTACTACTATTTGGATTGTTGAATTCGTTTGATCATGTCATTTGCTTTAAGTTCTTGAACATAGTATGTTGGGTTAAAGTTTTAAATTTATCAAATGCCCAAATGTAAATTTTCAAGGAACCATGTTGTAAATATTAGTCTTTAGTTTGTAGTTCAATTATGTTAACATGTAGTTTGATTTTAATCTTCTATAACTTGCAATGCAAAAATACACTTTTAAAAATGTCATATGTTTTTTTGCATTGTTTTTTTTTTATGAGATCAAAAACTTTTGAAATATTTTGGGTCACTTTTAATTAATAATTGTAAACCCAAACGGGAACTAAGATCACCTCCCTTGGAAGAAAAAAAAATTGAAAATTTTTATACTAAAAAACAACTCTATTTACAAAAATAAATCAAATTCTCACCAACCCAAAGGTTCCATGAAAAACTACATGTCGCACATTAGGTATCTTCAAAAAGCTTTCAATGAATAAGGGTCAACCGATTAGGTTTGAGACTATTGGGAGCTATGGTGTGAGAGTTATGAATTATCGCACCATTTTCTTAATGAAAACTAAATAAAATTGAAACTGAAAATTGTGTTGGAATTTGGGCATTTTTGGTGTTGGTGGAAAGCCCTTGGTGAGTAAGATTTAATTGAGTTTATTTCACAATTTTCGGAGCCAAGGTGTGGAAGATATTGATTTTTTAGTAGATTTTGTTGTGAAAAATTCAAAAAAATATACAATAATTATATTATGTATCTACAATAATTATATTGTCATACAAGGAGTGGAATTATTCAGATTGTAACTTGCCAATAATCACGATGATTTTCAACACCTCAACTTCATATTTTTGCGAAAATTCATTTCACTATTTTAAAATTATTTCATGATGAAACTAAACCTAGGGTAAAATATTAACCTAATGAAAAAAAAAATTTAATGAAGCAAATTGTGTTCCTAGACTTGGGTTTTGCCTTTTATTTTATTTTATTTAAAGAGTTTTGGTCTCCAAAGTTTTGCAAAATTTTTCCAAATTTTTGGCAATTTATTTGAAATTTACTCTATTATAAAACAATTCCAAGTTTTTCCAATATTCGCCCCAAAAGAAAAAAAAACCGATGCTCTAGTTAGAGACTCTTTAATTGACCTAATTGATCTAATTATGATCATTCTAATTTTAATTAAGCTAATCACGATTAAGCTAATTACGTCTCTCCCGAATGTATTTGAACAAATAATTTCGCCAAATTCTTTTCTAAAATTTTTTTTGTCGACACAGTACGAAAATTTATCCCAAAAATATAATAAAATAAAATAAAATGTGCTCTACGTAGGGACTCTTTAATTAACCGAATTGGTTTAATTATGTCCATTCTAATTATAATTAAGCTAATCGTGATTAAGCTAATTACGTCTCTCCCGAACGTATTTGAAGAGCTCGTGGGCGCGAGAACACCTGTTTGCACTTTTTGCGTGTGTTTTTGTGCGTTTTTGTGCGTTTCTGTGTTTTTTGGGAACCAAAAACTCACGCGAATTCCATCTCTCGCCGGCAACTTCTTCGCCCAGAGAGACTACCTAATAGTAGTAGCAATGCTCGTGGATCCTCGTTGCGTCAGAGAAAATTACGTTACACTTTAGATCAAAAAAAAGACAAAAACAAAAAAAACAAACTAGCTCGTTCCTTTGCCAGCAACTTTTACAGTAGATCAGAAAGTCTTGCACATTGTTTGTGTCTGTCAGTCTTAGAGGTTGTTTTGTCATCAATTTCATGTTTGCAATAGAATTATTGTGAACATTTTTGTTCGCACAAGAATTCGTGTTATATAGACCCATGTACTATTTAAATTCTTGAAGTTGCAGAAGATTGAAACATGTCGTGCATGTTGCAGAAGCTATAAAGCAGTTTTGTACACAGTCGTTGTTGTTGTTGTTGTTGTTGTTGTTTTTTCTTTTCTTTTCTTTTCTTTCTTCCCTCCCCCTTGGAAGATTGTCATTTGTTTTGATTGATAATATATTCTTCTTCTTGGGTGCGAGTGTGGCGTGAGAATCATCAGATCATGATGATCTCTGTGGAAGATATGGCAGAATATGGGGAATCCATTGCCGCTGTAGCACCCACAGCGCCAGTGATAACTGTGTTAGACTTACAACTGTAGCGATGGCGGAGGAGACTCTGGAGAAAAGTTGCATAGTACCCGCTGCTGCTGCTGCTGCTGCTGCTGCTGCTGCGGCAGTTTTACATGGAGATGGTGGTGGAAGAGCTACGTACAATCCGCGTAGAAATGTGAGAAATCTTGGGCATGCAACAGGGAGGCCGGACGACGTGTCTGTGGGAGCAACAAAGCCACCGGCGCTGGAGAAGGCAGCAGAGGAAGAAGAAGAAGAAGAAGAAGAAAAAGAAGAAGACTTGTTGGGAAATTTGTGGACTGAGATGCAGGAGCAATGCTGGCTGGCAGGTCCCACGACTCTCATGCTCATGGTGCAGTATCTCACGGGACTCATTGTCATCTCTTTCGTCGGTCTGTTGGGTGCACAATATCTTGCTGCCATCAGCTTGACCAATTGCTTTGTGGGTATCATTGGTTTCGATGTTCTGGCACGTATGGGTCACGTTTGTTTCTTCCAAGTTCCCCCCACAGACACAGAGAGAGAGAGAGGAGACAGGAGGACTTTAGGTTGTTGTTGGACAGTACTGATCAGGCCATGATCATCACTCTGTACTGGGATTTCTTTTGCAGCAAGGACTAGCAAGTGGACTAGAGACTTTGTGTGGACAAGCCTATGGAGCAAAGCAGTACCATCTGGTGGGAATCTACTTGCAGCGAGCAATGTTTGCCCTGTTTCTGGTTGCCATACCCATCTGTGTGGTTAGCTTCTACATGGCACCCATCCTTGTTGCCATTGGAGAAGACCCAGAGATTGCAGCTGGTGCACAAGCTTATGGCAGATGGCTGCTGCCTTGCATCTTGGGATATGCTTTCATGATGCCACTCATCAAGTTCTGTCAATCACAGCACATTGTGCTTCCATTGATGTGCTGCGCAGTTGCAGCTTTCTTGTTGCAATTCCCTATGTGTTTCTTGCTCATCACTAAACTCAAATTGGGTTATCAAGGAGGTGCCATGCCAGCAAGCATTTTGATTGTACTCGATACTGGCATTCTTGCCACTTTCCTGTGATTCTCATCCAAATGCAAGAAATTGTTGAAATCGATCTCAATCGAGGCATTGCATGATTTGACTGGGTTTTTCAAGGTGGCTGTACCCTCTGCTCTCATGCTGTGGTAAAATCCCTTTTTCTGACTGGCAGCTAAGACAAGTCCTGAATTGAGATTTTTTTTTTTTTTTGCATTGATGCTGATAATGGAAGCCTGGAGCTACATGGAGCTTTCAGATTCTGATCTCAAATTGAGATTTTTTCGTTTGATCTGGCTTTTCAAATGGCAGCTTGGAGCAATGGACATTTCAGATTCTGACTCTGCTGGCTGGGCTGCTACCAAACACAGAACAGAGATGGCAGCATCTATCATTGGGTATGTATGTATGTTGTTTGTTGTTTCTCTTGTTGACGTTTGTTGAGAGTTTGCCACAGCTCATGGGTGTTGCAGATCTGATAAACAAGATTGAAGTAGACTTATGGTTTGAAACACAATGAGGGTTAGTAGTTTGAAGAGAATGATTTCTGACAAACCCACTGACACATTGCATAAATTTGGGTGTTATGAACATTTCAGTTTGTCGCTGTTTATGCTCACCAAAATGATATCAATGGGTCTGAGCATGGCCACCAGGTAAACATTGATCACTCATTATATTAACATCCTTCTTCAAGACATGGACCTCTGTGTGAAAGATTAGGCATATTCTGAGCAAGGATGTGTTACTCATGGTGACATTGTGATCTCTTTGTGACACTTAGGACACTCTCATTACAGAGTGATGTAGGTGCATTGTGCATGATTTGTCATCCTGTGCACAGTGCCATGACAAGGTGGTTGCCACAGCAAGAAGCATCATCAGTAGCCTTGACATGGCTTCATTCATAAAATGAAAAATTGGAATAATAATTACATAGACATTGAATCACTGAATTTGGATGCAGTGTGAGAGTTTCCAATGAACTGGGAGCAGACCAGCCACATAGAGCAAGATTTGCAGTTGTTGCCTGTACAGCAATGGTAATGAACTGGGAGCAGACCAGCCACATAGAGCAAGATTTGCAGTTGCCTGTACAGCAATGGTAATGAACTGGGAGCAGACCAGCCACATAGAGCAAGATTTGCAGTTGTTGCCTGTACAGCAATGGTAATGTTTATGGGAATTATAATGGCTGCCATGGTCCTGCTCCTGCAGAATGTGTGGGGATGTGCATTCAGCCAAGAACAAGAAGTGCTGGTCCGTGTTTCCAGGACTACACCGTATCTTGCAGTTCTTGCGGTTTTGAACTGCTGTCAAACAGTTCTTGCAGGTTGATAATCCAACAAAACCTTGTATACTGAAGTTACTAGGATGATCTAGTCCATTAAGCATGTGTGTACACTGTTGGGTTGCAGCACTGATCTTGAGTAGATGTGAAACCTATGACACAGTGTGACACAGTGCTAGCTAGCTAATGGTTTGGGTTTTTCAGGTTTGGTAAGAGGAGTTGGATGGCAAAAATGGGGTGTGTGCCAATTTGGGAGCACACTATGGTATCAGTCTGCCAACAGCCATCATCCTGGTGTTGGTGTTCCACTTCGATGGCAGAGTATGTGAAGAACACCATATTACCTTTCTGTGAGTCGCTTTGTTAGTAGACCTTTTTCTGAGCTCAGATTTGTAAGCAAAGAGAACCTAGATGAATATTGTTGCAGGGGCTTTGGATAGGGATGTTATCTGGTGTGGCAGTACAGAGAGTAGCCCTCACCCTTATCAGCCTCTCTGCCAATTGGGAAAACTTGGTACAATTTCTTTCCCTCCATCTCTCTAATCTCCCTTTGTATATCTTTCTCTCTTCCTCTCCAAAATTTTTGTAGCTGTGGATAGAAAGCAAAGTAAGTTACATGCAATCCTTTGATGATGACAAGTGGATGAGGAGCTTTTGAACAACATTTTTCTTGTTGGAGTTTTGTTACTGTTCCCTTCCTAACAGGATGAGTGGAAAATTGCAGTCCAAGGAAGCTTTGGACCGCATATTTTCATCACAATCCAGCTTACCTTAGTACCATAGTGCCACTTCTTGATGACAAGGTAAAGACCTCTGTTTCCACCAGTTGATGGTGACATCAGCTTTGCTTATTTTGTTAGTTCATTTTCAGCATGAATAATAGATGCATAGAATGCATGCACAGGAGACATAATAGATTATGTCAGTCATGGCTGCACAGTGAGTGATTTACAATCAATTATTGCAGGATTCCAATGCAGGATGCTATAGGTGTCAACTGGAACAAGACAAGCAATGCATCCATGGTGTGACAGAGCATGATTCATGTAGAATGCACCAAGTAGTTGAGATATTCATGCCAAATTATTAAATTTCAGCATCAGATCTTGAGGCAAAGCTAGCTGTACGTGATTGTCAAGTGAAGAAAAAAGCTGTATATGCATTTTCAACAGGAAAATGTGATCTAAAGAATAACTCCCTTGTTCCACAAAGCTTTGAAACCTCAAGTTTTGAACCACCTGTACATGACTAATTTGGAAGACATAGTGGTTCACATGAAGGCTTTAAATTATAGGCTTCTTCACTTGTTCATTTGCATGGGTCAGAAAGGCGATAATAAATACAGCATGTTCTGGTTAATATCCTTAGCTCTTAAAATTTCCTATTCAAGCAATTGAAGACATTATACCAGCTGATACAATTGGGCAATTTGCTAAAGCCTAAAAGATTTGAGCTCCTTGTGGTAATATGCAAGTGGACATTTATTATTAACTTACTGAAAGAAGACCATTGATGGGTATTGTTGTATAGTGCAAACATCCAATTTTGAAAATCAGATGGAGCCTACGCCAATGGCAACAAATTATCCACTACAAAATGTCTTTGGTTTAACTTTTGCTGTATCTTTCATGTCCTGGTTGAAAAAAAGATTTAAAGAAAGCGAAGAATTCCAAAACACCCAATTTCTCCTATCTAAACTGGCAGGCAAGGAAGGGTGTCTTATGATCCTTGTTATTCATTCTGTTTTCCTGCAACTTTGGTTTTTAGTTACTGGCAAAAACTTTTTAAATGTCTGTGCCAGAGGCAGATCTACAAAAATTGAGGATGAACTTGGAGATGAAAACTCTAGAACCCCAGCAGCAGCAGCAGCAACAAATACACACGATGATTATCAAAAACCTGGGCATTTGATTCTGACAATGTACCATCACCATTCTCATGAATTCTGACCTGATATGTCATAGCTACTCAGATCAGGATGAAAGAAGAACGAGAAGAACAAGAGACAAGCTACTCAGACTAGAAAGAAAGATGAGGAAGATGAAGATACTCAGATGAGAAAGAAAGCTTTCAAAGAACATATTCAGATTAGGATGAAAGATCTGAAGAAGAACAAGCTACTCAGATAGCAAGAAAGACGAAGAAGAAGCATTACACCTCTGCAGTAACTCTGAAGGACTCCAGATAACAGTTGAGGGAACAGTACCATCCAGTTTAAATGGCAGCTATCATACAGCAGCAGCAGCAGCAGCTGCAGAACAACAGATTTAAGCTAATGCTGTTGAGCTGCATAGATCTTCCAGGGCCAGAAGCATCCAGCTGCACATGCGGTCTGTTTTAATGCTGCCCTGTGCTAAGCCGCTCTCTGAGAATCTGGACTCCCATGTACCTGCAGACAAAGCGAGAAAAGGAGATGATGATCAGATCAACCAGCATTACCACTGGGTTTGTCAGGAAATCGTGCAAGACTCTCCTCATCACTACCCACAATGTCATATCCAAGCTATAACACCCTAAACAAATGCAGGGGATATGCACGCGTGCATGCACATACCGTCCAAGCATCATGACAGTAGCTTGAGGATTGGTCCCGGGAGAATTCACGAAAGTGGAGCCGTCGATGACGCGAAGCGCATTGGTCCCAAGCACACGGTAATCCGCGTCTACCACCTTGCCCACAACGCATCCGCCATGGTAGTGCCACATGGTACGCACTGTTCGCTTACAGTAGGAAGAAAGCTGGGCATCATCGTTCCTTACACTCGGCGACAGACCATACAGAAACTCCAGAACTGCAGGCAAGCAGATAGCATCTGTCACAAAGGGCGCCAGAGCCCTGGAGTACAGAACATCCAGCATTGTCTTGGTACCTGCAAGAAGAAGAACAAGAAGAAGAAGAAGTCACATTCTGAACTCTAAACCCCAAACTCTGAACCTGGCGAATGGGTAGCATCGGAATGGTTTCCTCTGGTGGGTGTGGTGACAAAATCAGACAAGGAACAAGTCCAGATTGAATCCCCAACCCTTAAACCTGTGTAGTAGCTGCAGGAGCTTGCATTGAGCACAAAGTCTACTGTAGTACCTGCAACACAGGAGCGAAGATCCTCCGCATCCGAGTAGTAGTTGAATCGAACAGAGGGAGTGGTGCTGAACTCGGAGCCGTTGAGCCTCAGCTCGCCGCTTGATACCGGACCTGCGACTTTCTGCAACAGAGCAGCGAAGTTGGTGACAGTGTCGAAGTTGAGAGAGATGGTGGACATGTTGCATGGCGACACAAGAGCGGTGGGGACTTGCAGACTGATGGAACTGGCAGCGTTCATGCTTGCACTTTCAACGAATCCGCCAAACGTTTGTGGGATTCCCACCACTTGGAGCGCGGAGTACTCGATCGGCTGCGTCAGAGGAATGCCCAATGCATTCATGGGATTGTCCCGCATGCCTTGTCCCACATTCGGTTGGTCGATGACTACAGGAATGTTAAGCGCCGTGAGCTGCTCTGCTGGTCCGATTCCACTCCACATGAGGAGATGAGGACTCCCCAACGCTCCTGCTGCGACTATGACTTCACTCCCAGCTCTCTGCGTCAAGTTTGCTTGATGCTCAACTCCGTTCAGATCTGTGTAGAGTACTCCGAATGCTTGTGCACTTCCATTGTTCGCTGATCACGCGACAGCAAATTGAGCTCAACCAGTTAGGGACCATCAGAAACAGGAGCAGGACATTGAACCCATGACTCCCAATACCAAGCTTGAGTTCTCCTGGAATTGATACAAACGTTCGGTGGAAAACACGTTACCAGTATGCGTGAGAATGCGGTGGGCAGTGGCGAAGAGCAGGACTCTGAGATTGTTGGGATCTGCATACTGCAAAAGGTTAGCAGCAGTGTGTCTGTGACCATTGCGGTCGAAGAGAGATCCTCCGATTTTGGTCCCATAGACATGCTCCAGAGAATCGCCGTTGTCAGGGGTGACACCCACTTCCAGAAGCCCATTTTTCACTGCTGTTTGCCATGGACCCAACTGAGGAAACGACGTGATCAGCCCTTCCACCCACAGATAAGCCTCATGCACAAGTCCTTCGTCCCATCCTGCAGCTCGAACAAAGGCTCTACTCGCATGGGTGAAGAACCCAGCGTTCAGGCATGTGCCACCGCCCAGGACCCGTGCGCGGTGGTTGAGAATTCCATCCTCGGAAGTGAATGCCTGGCTAGGAGAGAGAGGGCCCTCTCGCAGCAGATCCGTGGCCATGTTGATTTGCTCTGAGATCATGGGATCCCCGTATGGACTGCCTCCACGTTCCAGCAGCAAAACAGAGTAGTTCTGCGAGAGCGTAGCTGCAAGAGGACAACCCGCTGCGCCTCCACCCACGATGATGTAGTCGTATTCCGACATGAGCGGCGCAGACGTTGCATTGTACAGGAAAGTGTATTGCGGATCTGCTGCAACAAGGTTCACAGATCCGGTCACGCTTTCTTTTTGTCGAATCTGCGCATACAAATGGCAGGATGCAAATGCCGCGAGAAAACGATGAATCTTCAATTGGGTCTCAACAAAACGCTACCAGATCATGACTCATACCTGTTGTATTCTGCGCTCCGCAAAACCAGGGAATCTGGAAGGAGAGCCACAAGAGCATGCAGGTGGCATACATTCCATGATTCAAGCTGAGCGCTAGATTCATGGGGTCCCGACTTGGTGCCAAAGACCTCCGCAGCTGATCACTTGCTGGTCTGATGCTCTGAATGACATGATCATGGGTTCCAGAGCTGCGCCGCTGCAGGTTCATGATTCTCCTTGCCATCATTCCTGCAGCTGTTGCAGACTGTCCCCACTCCATATATAGATCTCTTGCAGCACAGAAACGTTGTATATAGTTTGATGATTTGAGTCTTGACCCCTCACAGAACAGTTCAGAACATTACCCTAAAAGCAATGAATCCAGGACTTGATCTCGCAAAACTCATGCATGCAGATTGCCGCAGACAGATCACTGATGAGTCTGGTATATGTCAATCACAAAACTGACCCAGAAACTGATCGAAATCCAAGAATAAAAATCTCTCTCTCTCTCTCTCTCTCTCTCTCTCTCTCTCTCTCTCTCTCTCTCAAGCAAACTGATCTAACTCATATCATACTTCATGCAACAATGAGTTCTGATATCAACTCCTCTCAAACAACAACATGTATAACAAAAGAATTTCAAACTAGTCTGCTCATCACCAAAGTCTACTGGAATTTCAACAACTCCTGCAGGAACTTAAGGAACGCGTGGCATCTAGTATCATCTGATTTGATTGAGCACCAAATGCCTTCAAATCACTGCAGGAAGAAAAAAATCCCAAACCCAATTTTGAATTTTCTGCAACTGATGATTCTAGACATGTGTACAACAACAATTTGTACCGAAAGATTCAAAGAAAACCCAATTCAAATCTCTTCTTCCTCTTCTTTCTATCATCAATCCTAGTACACGACAAACACCCAAAAAATCTTCCACCAAAAAATTCTTCAGCGACGATGGCCAGTTTTCTTCTTCACCACTGAGAAACTGCACTCTCCCTCTTCGTCTGGCGACAAAGCTAGCTTTATAGCTTAATCACAGATTAGTGCTAATTAAAACAACACTAATTAATCAATTAATTAACTAATTATCATTAATCCTATTAGTGAAAATACTCTTTAACGAACCTTTATAGCTTAATCGCAGATTAGTGCTAATTAAGCAACACTAATTAATTAATAAACTAATTTATTATTATTTTATTATCAATCCTATTAGTGAAAAGACTCTTTAAACGAACTCATTATTTAAACGGTTGGATTTTACGGAATTCTTTTTTTGAAATTGGGCCAATCACAGAAAAGAGAAATAATAAAAATGCATTATTATTTTGAAAATTTCGATAACAGTAGTAGTAAATCGTAAATACTTCTAGTAAGTTCTGCTGCCTATTTTTTCCCTGGGTTATTTTTTGTATGGCCAGGATTTCGCCACATGCGACATTTTCTCGTAAAATGATTGACGGCCGCTAGATAAAGCCGCCTCGTTTTCGTCGTCTGTTTGATTTTACCGTAATGCGTCAATTTAATATACAGTAGTGTTAATAAGTAAAGAGGGTAAAAGTAAGTAAATTAGTGAAATCGTGAGTATGAGAATTCGGAGGTTGGATTTTCGTTATAAAATATTATTACTTTAGAATTAAATAGAGTAAAATCAAGTGATTTTTTTTTTAATTTTTTTTTTTTTCAATTGTGATTTCCATAAGTGTATTTGGCGGCCTAATTTGGTGATATTCGAAATATGAAAGTACAAAATCTTAAAGCACGCACTTAATATATTCAATGTGTTGTGTAGGCAATTGTGGCGATTTTGGGATTATTTTAAAATTTTAAAAATTATTTTTTTTGGCGATTTTTTTTGCCAGAACAACAGGGAACTTGCATTCCTTTTTCCAAAAACAAATTCACAAAATGGCGAAAATTCTCTACCAAAAAAATTAATTCACTTGGCTGTCTCGTGTTCACACGATTGTGGTGCTTCTCCACATCTAAAAGCAAACCACCTCGACCAATCATTATATTTGACCAATCAGAAACACTTAGCATTAGTAGTCAGATCATACGAGTGTGAACCCCGTGCCTAATGCATAGGTCTGTGCCACCTAGGATGCCACTGGACGGATGGACAGAGGAGGGATGACGGGACGGATGACGGGACGCGCGGGTTCAGGGGCGGCTTCATTTCTCATCCCGACGTCCTTTAATGTATAGGATTAGTTACACTCTTCTCTGGCAGGTGCAGAACTTTGTTGTGCCTTGTTCCAGCCTCTACTGCTAACTGTGCAAATTTGCTAGGCCAAACCCGCATGTTTTGACTTTTTTTCATCCAATTTTAATCTGCAGGTCACATATACTGAGCACCGCTGGCGATGATGCTCTAACTTTAAAGGGTTACCATTTGCAAAAAACTAGAATGATTCCCAAGTTTCTTGTAGATCACCTTCACAAGATGGGTTTCCACCAAAACTGCAAATGGAAAGCATTGTCATAAATGAAGTAGTTGCAAATGAACATGATCATATCACAATTTGGGTACGGTAGGTTTTCATGTAACTCATCAAACATACTTCAATTTGGGTATGGTAGGTTTTCATGATCATATACCTCCAGTACTGACATCATATTAAGCTCAGATATCGTGTTCCTCAAAATCAAAGCTCTGATTCTTCAACTTGCTATTGGCAAAGTTCCTGTAGAGAGATCTCATTGTGGGTTACACAGTCAGGTCTTCTCCAGTACTAATAATTTGACATCCAATGATGCACTTATCGGTACTCGCTAAAACATGCATCGAATGAAGTTGGTTCAATGTCACATGCAGTCAGGATGCAATATTGTTGAAGCTTTGAGCACCTCAAGAATGAGATGGTATGACCTTAGATATTTGTATACCCGCAAAGCTCTCACTGTGCATAATTGTATTGTGAACCAAATGCCTGGACTGAAAAATGAACAAAAGAATCTTAAATGGCACTTACACAAGTTGAAGATTTTGGAAGCCTGAGATCAGTTCAGCTGGAAAAGGATGACTCAAATCATTACTCTCCATTGTCTTTGCAATCCATTCCGTAGATTGAGTCTTTGACAAGGTTCTACAAGCTGAAAATTTTATACTGTGCAGACTATGGAGCTATGGACCTTCAGAAGTATCAAACAATGAGCACAAGTTTGGTATAAGGCTAGCAAATCCATGGGAAAGAAAACTAACCACTTTGCATAGTTTTTGAGCCATGATAGACATTCATAACATTGTTCCTTGATCAATTGCACTTTGACTATGAGTCAAAACAATAAGGCAAAACAAATGTAGTTGCTTAGCAAAAAGGAGCTTACAATTGTTGAAGAGATGAAAGCTTGGCCATGGTGGACAGAAATGTTCCAGAAAATTTGTTGCATGATAAGTCCAACACAATGACCTCTGCTTGAATCCCCCAAAGTTATTAGGAAGCAATTCTCCAAATTGATTATCACTTCGGTTCATGGCAATCCTCGCAACAAAATACAAATAAGAATAAATGAATTTTGCTTTCATTGAAGAAGATCTCCACTCAAGCTTAAAATTGAGTTCAAAGAGGTTCAAGCTAATGTGGGTTCCTTGCCTCACTTTGTAGCTATGGGAAACATCAAGAAGGTTAAGATCATGAAGATCAAAGACTAAGTGGGATTAAGTAGCTTGGGTTAGTGAGTGGTTGGGGGCTAATCCACTCAATTATCCAAGGGATTTCTATGAAGGGATTAGGATAAGGGCCCTATTTTCTAAGGGTCAATGTGAGCCTTGTGTGGTGTGTGAAGAAGGTGGATTAAAAGAGGTGTTGGGGGACTTTTATGGCATTCAAGACTTGTGTAGAATGGGAGGAGAATGGAGAAATGTGTATGTACTTTGTGTGTGATTTTAATGGAAGATGGTTGAAGGACTCGAGTTTTTTGTGTTATATTTTTTATTTTATTAAGAAGTGTGGAAGGTAGAGTAGTCAATAGTGTACACGTAAGATGCTTCTTTGAGATGTTATTCTTGCATTTCTTCTAGGACAGAAAGTAACAAGGCATACCACTCGGTAGCATGTAAACATTAAATTACAAGTTGCCACAGGAAGGTTGCAGCTAATCCTTGATGGTGGAAAGCAAGGAAAAAAACCCAAGAAGTAGCCGCCTCTAGACTAAAAGGTATTGTTGCAAGCAATAGGCATTAACTATGGGGGAAGGTAATTAGTTGTAGACAGTAAAAAGTAGAAGGGGAACCTTCTAAGGTTTTGCAAATAACAAGCAGATTCATTCAAAGACCTACAAGAAAGGATGGACAATAATGTTAAAAGATCTATAAATCCCACTAGGCAATATCTAAGGGCATTGAAGGCCATGCAAAACCAGGGAGAGTAACTATTCTCGAATTCTAACCATTTTTCATGTTGCACTTTTCTATTATCGCCTTCTACCCCCTAAATTAGACTACTTAGAAAAAGGTATGTCTATTCTTGGATAACAAATCCTTGCCTTCCTTATTCCTCTTTGTGTGACTTCTTATTTACTACTTAAGTAATTATAATAAAGTGAGCTAGTAGTTTCTTTTTGTTGAATAATAAGGTGTTGACCTTGTCCCCTTAGTTTCACCTCCTAGAAGGCAATAATGATTAGGGGCTACAATCTCACCCCTTAACAATTATCCCATGGGCTACCAAGATTTGTCAACAAAAAAAAAGACTAGATAAATGATTATGAAAAATAAACGCCTCCATGGATGAAATGATAAACATTCTCATATTACGATTTTAGCACCATATTGTAGCTTACAACATCCAATGATATTACATATAACATTTCACACATCCAATCATTAGCTGTTAATGTACTTTATGCCGTTGGCCCAAGTGTGAACACATTGAGGTTTCCACTGATTTTTCCTTTTTAACCCAATTTTTGCAATTCGTTTGAATTTCCAACAACAAAATCCACTCAAATATCAATATCCACCACATTTTAGCATATACATACTCACATCACAAATTGCTTTTGAACTTGAAGGTAATGAATACAAACTTGAGGGGTAGCCACCAAGATGAATGTGGTCAACATAGGGCATTCGAAAAGAAATAGATAACCCCAAGAAATTTTGGATGGATTTTAAATTAGATTTCAATTTCAACAATGTTCAAGTGATGTTGAAAAAACCTACCAAAAAAGCATTGACCATACTCCAAGGGACTTGCAAAAGGTGCTAGTTGTTTGTAAGTCTATAGAAAGAAAGGAAAAAAACTTGAATTCTAACAAAAGAAATTGCAACTAAATCAAACTTATGTGAAATTGAAAGCTTGACATATTAATTTTTAATCTACAAAAAGACTTAAGATTTTGATGAGAGAGATTTTTTTGTGCAAGACATAAAAAAAATAAAAAGATTTTAAAATATATGCATTTCAGTTATGTACATGAATTTGACCTTCAATCTCTAAAAAAATTGTTGACATGCAACATCAAATCTATTGGCAAGTTTATATATATATATGACTTGTGTCATGATTTCAACAATATCATCATCATATTGTAATTTATGGTGTAACTCAATGCATGTGAAAAAAAGAAGCAATAACATTGCAATTCCGCAAATGCTCTAAAAAAAACCAAACCCATATTTTTTTCTCATTATTACAAGTCAAAAAAAGTACACACACATAAAGAAATGTACCCACTGTGCCCGCAAAACTACTTCAACCATTAAATTTCAACTTCAATTACTAAATTACATTTGGAATTATCTTTTAAATCATTTTAAAAATTGTCTACGAACAACCATATTACAAATTTTGATAAAAAAACCCCCATGGACAATTTTGATTATTTGGCATTGGAATTTCCAAGAAGGAAATGGATGTCACTTAACTTGGGTTCCATGCTATTGTGCACTACTGATGATTATCAATTATGTGAATACATTACATCATGTTAGGATGTGAGTAATTGGGGATGGAGTTATGTTTAATCCTATGTGATATTAATCTATATATGGAGATGTTGCATATTGTCAAGTGATTGTTGAAGGTTTATGATTAAATGTTCAAATGTTTGTCCTTGCACTTTGAAGTTTGTGAGATAGAAAGTTTGGGCAAGTGAGAGTTGATATCTATTGACTATAAATAGTTTGGAGGTGTTTGATTTTGATATGTGATGATGATATTAGAAGCTCCCTAATATGGGTACTTTTGGTATGACATTTTTAACAAGCCCCTCAAATCTTATGTCTTGTAAATTTATGTGTTATTCTATGAATTCATTAAAATTGACTAAAGCATTAATGGAGGGATGCATCATACAATCTTTCTATATTTTTTTGGCATCTTGGAGGGATATATTTTCAATGTAACTAATGCTTTTGTTAACAATCCCAATCTAAGATAATAAAATTTCCATTGTAATGATTTTCCTTTGTAGAATTTTTTTGTAAATATTAAGTGTTGAGTTTTACTTATGGACATTTTTTTCCTTATAATTTATTTGACATCGTTATGTATGTAACATTTTTTTAATACATTATTTACAACAATAATGTAACATTTTTGTTTTGATGTGTTTGGATGGATATCCATCATGTAATGGTTATGGCATTTTGTAATTCATTGTGATGAACTATGAAAGTTGTGTCTTCCATGGATCATCATACAAGTTGACATTTAAATTAAATAGAATTTTTTTTCTAATTTAAAATATTTTCAATTTGAAGGCTTTTTAATAGGGTACATACCATATTGAATGTCTTTGTTTTGTTTCATATACTCTGTGAGGATAACACTATTTGGTTTAATGTAATTTTCCCAAATGCTTTTCCATATGACTTTGATTTGAAATAATTTTGTGAACACAAAAATCAATTGAATGTTTGCTAAATATAACAATACATGACATTAATTAATGGAGATTGAAAAAAATATCCCATGAACATTATGTTAATTCCTCTAAATGGGAAATATTAAATTTTAATTTTTGCTATTTTAGATGTCTTGTGGCAAATAGAGTGCAACCTACCATTAATATTTCATTAATAATGATGAATTGGAATTGGGCCGTATTTTATGATTGAATTGGGTTTGCTTATATTGAAATTGTGTTGAGAATCTCAATAAAGAATGGATCATTGTTCCATTTATTAATAAGGTTACATTTACAATGTATGCTCCAACTCAAAGTTTTTATTTATTTATTATTTTCATACTTGGACAACTCTAATTTTTTTTTATTTAACTTTTGCTAATGCATGCAACTCCTCTTACATATTGCAACAATTGCATATTTGTTGTACTTCCAATGATTTTTTTGAATGAAAAAGCTTGTAAAGTATTTTCTTTTTCTTTTGTCATGTCTTTAATGGATAATGGAAAATAAATATTTTTTGATCAATGAAGGTTATAATTTTCCTACTTTTCAATATCATATGATTGCATGTCATTAAATGGCAAGTGGTGCAATTTAGTTTCTGAATTTTGATTTACATTTGCAAGGTGAAAATTATTTAAGGTGTACCACCAAGGACAAAAAAGGCCTAATATTTACTACAATATATTTTTCCTTTATATTTTGATCTCTATCAAAACTAATGAATCAAAATGTGTCAAATATTTCGTAAATACCATATTTTGGACCATTACAATCTTAGATTCCATCATAATCATCCATAAATGTGTTTTTACATGATAGAAAAGGACTATGTAAAAAATACAGAAGATGGTGACATTATGTCATGATTTTGGTACACCTTAAAAAAAATTGGACCCTACACGGGTCTTGTTTGAATATGGATGTGAAAGTTTTAACATTATTATATTAGGGTTTGGCCACACTCATTAAAATGGACATGATACACCCATTTTGTGTTGGGCATCATGTCATCATCCATCTTAATGCATTGGTTTTGTCCATCAAGATGAACTCCAAAAAAAAAATAAAAAAATACTAAGGCTACCCATGGATGCATGGTGATCCAAAATGAATTTAGTTGTCGTAGTTACGATAATTGAAAGTTTTCAATCATCAAACCTATGACAACTAAAACTTGTTGGTCACCATTTTTAGGGCAACTAAATATTTTTGGTCACCATTTATGTGGCGACCAAATCATTTCAATCACCAAATTGTGTTGGGTAATAAAAATTATAACATGCATTCCAATCCACTTTTTCTTTGGAAGCATGTGGGTTTTGCGTTGTTTAACAAGTAATGAATACCATATACCTTGGAAAAGAAAGGTGAAACTTTTATGAGTGTTTGAAGTTTTAAATTGTCCTATATTGAATTTGCAATTAGTGTTGAATTTCATTTTGTAGCCCTCAAGTTGGAATCTAACCATATTATATATATTAATCCCTTAATCAAATATACATTTGTTTTGTATCTTCGATCGACAATAGGTGAAACATGTGGGATCCATAGTATTTGATGACCTTGGACAAGTCAAAGAAGGTGGACTATAAGTTTTACAACACTTAGTCATCCCATACCACAAATATAATTTTTTTTTCCATTTGGGTTATCAATATGATGATAGTGGGTGAGCTGGTGTTGCAATATGTTCAAAGACACATGCACAAATGAAAGCATTATTTACTAGTTGTGGGGGAATTATCCTTTGACCACTAGGCAACATGTTTATAATAGCCCCTAACAGGTCCCTAGAAAATGTGGCCATTGAAACACCAAACCCCTTAGTGGAGGGAAAATATATTTCAAGGTTTCAAGTGGAAGGGGTTCAAATTTCCACCCCACATACAAACAACACAAAAGGTCTTAATAGATCCACAAATAATGGCACTTGATTTTTCCAACATGTTTCATTATTAGGATTGAACTCAACCAAAAAACAAAAGTTGGACAAAAAGCAAGCAAAAAACATTTATCAAGCAAACATCACTTTCAATGTTGTGTGACACTGAGTGTTCATAGAAGCTATGAAAGCAACCTTCAAATCTTGAACCTACTACAAACCACCATCATTCTAAAAATTATTATTCGAACAAATTATTACAAAAACAAAATGGACAACTTTTGTTAACACATTGCATGGCACCTATCATCACATTATCAAATCATGATCAATCATGACATGGGATTATGAGAGAGCAAATGCCATATATTTGTTAGGTGAGGAAAATAGAATATATCATATGGATATTGCTAAATTACCAAAGGACTTGTTGTATAAAAACATCCCCATGACCTACATCATGAATGAATGTGTCATGAACGAGGAGCAAGTGTTCATAACCTAGGATCACAATGGTGTCAATGTCAAATATCTCCCATGCATGTTTGAAGGCCTATATATTTTAAATGTCATGAATATGCTTGAAAAATTGTTATACAAGGATATCCCCATCACCTTTTATGTCATGGATGAAGAGCAAATGTTCATAGCCTAGGATCACAATGGTGTCAATGTCAAATATCTCCCATGCATGTTTGAAAGCACATATATTTTGAATGTCACGAATATATTTGAAAATTTGTTGTACAAGGACATCCCCAAGGAACTTCATGTTTATGACACACGTGATTACTTCAGCACAATATGACCATTGAAACAATGTCAATAATAAAACACATAATTTTTTTATGAATGTACAAATGCACATTTCTATAAATAAAGGATAGTGGTATCCTCACATGTTAAACAAGTGAACCATGATTTTATTTTTCAATTTTTTCTTACTTGAAAACTTGTAAAATCAATTTGAATGATTTTTCAAAAACATAAACCATTTTCTATATGTTGAGAAAGTATCCCATCCCCTCTTCAAAAGAAGGAGGAAAAAAACCCTAAAAAAATAATTAAATAGTAATAATAAATAAAGAAGACCTTGAGAAAAGGAAATAGAAAAGAAAAATTAAAGGGGGGTGGGGGGGGGAGATAATGAAGAAAAAAAATCCAAGCATATTATGTTTGGACATTTTGTGTAAATAACAATTAACAATCAAATAAAGGGGAAAAAA
>Ga0116227_10002965_pt1 | contig 38131 bp, 19 predicted proteins | sample S1TSphgellanicum_FD_89693 | JGI IMG/M metagenome (GOLD analysis project Ga0116227, IMG submission 89693) | Host-associated microbial communities from peat moss isolated from Minnesota, USA - S1T2_Fb - Sphagnum magellanicum MG | ecosystem: Host-associated > Plants > Peat moss > Unclassified...
GTTGTAATATAATTTGTTTTTCTTTTTTTTTTTTATTTTAACTACACAACTTATTTTTTTTTAATATTAGGTTTTTGTAAGTAATTTATTTAATTCTGCCCCCCCCCCCCCCCCCCCCCCCCCAAAAAAAAGTGTTTAAATTTGGTGTAATTTGACATAATTTTATTGGCCATATTGATTTTTGTATCATGTTACAATTGTTGTGTTCAAGACTAAAATTCAATTTTTAGAAATCTTAAAGGCCATTAAAAATTTTTATTAAAATAAAAAATTAAATTAACCTTGTATTTATTACAATTTGGTTTCTTTTAGAGGATTTTTTGAAGAGTATATTTTTGCATGGTGAAATATTTGAGTTTCCATAATTCTTCTTTTGCCTTAAAATACTTTTTAATGTAAATGGCAAGGCCAAAGTGTGACAAACCCCTTGTTTAAAATAAAACCACAGTCAAACCATGTGGCAAGGATACATAGTCCAAGTGCACACAATGTGCCACACTTACATTGGGAGGGATATGTAGTGTCCTATGTCTCACTTTAGGTTTTGCCAATTCCTCTTGTGATATGAACCAATAGTGTGGGAACGCTACAACAAATTAAAACCAATAGTGGACAAGACCGGTTATGCGTAGGATAGCCCTTGAAATTGGGGGCATTCCCCGCAAATTAAAGGGGCCCTTGAGGTGGCAGTCTAGGGAAGGACCTCAACTTGGAATGCACCCATCTGAGGGCATTATCCCACATAATAACTTGGAAAAAAAAAATCTTGTTTTTCCCTATGATACCCATTGGATATCATGGAGAAGACATGACCGAAAGTGTCTTAACAAGCAAACTACCTTCAAAGCGGTAATATTAGGAGGCAATATCACCATAAATTTGCCTAACACTAAAAACATTTGCTAGGTAATTAGTTATTATGCTATGAAAAACAAATTACTGACAAGAAAATTTCCAAAAAAAAAAATTTCATTTCCAAAGAGAAAATTTCAAAATTCAAAAAAGAAGTGATTTTGGAGGGTTTCAGTTGCCAAAAAATGAGGGGTAAAAAATAAAAAATAAAAATCACCAAATTCATATATGTGGTCTCATTGTGTAGCCAAAGATATACAAGGATGATGAAAAGATTAGTAGCCTACTCTATTTCTGTTTTATAACCGAATTTGGTTGAATCTTCCTATGGATGATTAGTCACTTCTTTTACATCTTCCTATGGATGATTGCCATTTTGACTACAAACAAGGCATCACAAACACGCTGGCCCTGCCAATAGCTAAAATGTTGTACATCTTACCTACTGTGTCCACAGTCTGAACACCAAAACAATCTGTTCCAATCTAAACAGTCTAAAAACTTTCACCAAAGAAACTAGTTCACCTAATGTGAAACCGATTGTAATAAGGTAAAACTTTCAAAAGTTGGATCCAATGCGATAGTCCCTGGGCAGGGCCCAACAAACAAGAATTCCTAACAAAACCACTTATCAAAGAGGAGGCACTGGTAGAGAGCCCATTAGGTAGCCTACTACCATCTGATGAAATAGTAAGCATCTTTTGCATCAGTGGTGCTAGCTAGGCTAAATCATGAACCTTTTGTTTTCAAATGGGTATTCGAGGGAAAACAGATTGGTACAAGAGGACAGACCAAAGTAACAAATGCCATGAGAGGAGGGAAGAACATTAATGAGGCTTCCATTTGTGATCATCACCCTTGGAAGTACCTACAGAAACATAGATAGGAGCCAGAGATAGTTTAATTCAGTCATTAATGATGATGAGCATGATGCTAACTTCCAGCCCATAAAGCACTCTGAAGAACAACAACAAAAAAGTAGCTGCCTAATAAAACACTCTGTAGGTAGTATGAACCTGTTCAAAAGTTTTTTTTTTTAAGTTAAAATATTTTTTTTGAAATAAATAAATAAAATTTTAAAGTCCAAACCATACCTGGGTCACTACTCATTACCATAAAGGTTAGCTAAAGACTAACTAAGTTAGGTAGGTGGCAACTTTGAGTACCTATGCCCCCATACTGTATTTGCCAAATTGCCATTTTTTGCCTGACTACTTTCTAAAGGCTATTGCAAGCCATCAACCTACTAAGTCTTAGCATTCTCACTGAGCTTTTTTTTATTGCTGAAACTAGAAATTGAAATGCAAAAATGAAGAGATTTTTGGGATTTTCAATTTTCAGAAACTGAAAGGAGAAAAAATAAAGAAACTCCTTGGATTTTTATACATGGTTCAAGTAGGTGGCCAAAAACATAGAATGATGTTTAAATTATTTTATTTTCATATTTCATTTTATGGCCAAACTTGGCTAAATCTTGCTATGGATGGTCACAACTCACCACTTTGGCTACATCACAACATTGACCCCAAAAAAACACTAATTCTCACACCACACAACCAAGTTGAAGGGGTTTATACAGCCTATATAGCTCAGATAAAAATTCCCAGATTTATATAATTATTTTTCAGTGTGTAACAATAAACATAAAAGGTTGATTAAATGTTTATATTTCATATCTGGTTTATAGGGAGATTTGGCTAAATCTTTCTAGGGTCAATGGTCATTTTTTCCACATCTTCATATGGATGATTACCAATTAAGCTTCATAATAAAATTCCTAAAACAAACACAGTTACTTACTTGCCCACATAGAAACCACTTATGTTCCCTATCTACTAGATAATGTTACTCACCCACTTATTTAAGGTGCATTCACACATGGTGTTAAGGACTCTAGTATTAACTCGCCTAACACCAAGCTAGTCATTTAGAACCTAAACCTATTTACCACGAAGATTTTATGTGAAGCTAACATTCACTTTATATTAAATAATCACCCATTTAACATTGGGTGCCACCTAAGATGCCACCTAGATTTTCACTTATCACTGACTTAACACTAGATGTGAATGCACCTTTAAAATATAAGTAAAGATACTTAGATAAAATTTCCTTACTTTGCAGACCTCACTCAAAGAGGGGATAAGGGGGTGAAAAGAGGCCCAAAGACAGGGTGAAGACAGGATGACTTTAAGGAACACTCTTTAAGAAAGGTTGTTTAGTCCTTGTGTGCTTCCATGGAGTTGTGGTACCTATGTACATCTCACTTGCAATGGAATGATTGATCTGAAGCTGTTGATAGTGCTTTATCAACCAATCCACAGAAAGATGGTACTTACTACTCACCCAGCTTCTGCACAAACAATGAAATATCATATTGTCATAAAGGGCTGTAAATAAATACTTTGCCTGACAAAAAAAAATTTAAATAATATATTAATGTCATGCAAAAAGGAAAATTTGACATTTCTGACCAATTTGAAAGTTTGCTTGCAAAAGCTGAATTTTGTCATAACATGTCAACAATAGTCGCAACCTGTGGAGAGTGTTTTTTTGTAAAAGCTATTTATTTAGCTACCACAATTTTTCAATGTTGGATGGTTATCTCTTTTCCAAAGAAAGAACCAATGGGTAAGTGTTGGGTAACCCTTTGATCAATGATTCTCAAGAAATTAAAGAACCAGTTCTAATGCTCAATTTGTGTTTTGCAAGAATTATAGAACTGGTTTCGACTTTTGATTGGGTAATTATCATAGGCAAGTACCTAGGTAAGGAATGTAAGTGTTTATTACATTACCCTCATGACAATTTTGTCATTAAATAATCTTTAAAATAGTGGAATAACTTTTGGACAAAATACGAAGCCGAGGTGTTGAAAACCATCATAATTATCATACACTACAACCTGAATGATTTCACTACTCATATGACAATATCATATTAGATCATGAAAAATAATAATCTTAAATTTATGAAAGCGAATTAGTTTTTGAAAATATATATATTCGTTTTGTCCATGTGGAAACTGACCCTAGTCTAATAGGTAGACAAGTAGGTAAGGCATTTCGTGACTACCTAGTAAGTAGGTAGTTGCATGTGGATGGTTAGAACATGGTTAGAACATAGCTAACCACCATGGTTACATACGGGATATCAAAAAGTGTTCCTTGTAAATCAATTTTGAACTAGGTAGTGGTGTATTTGTTACTAGAGTCAGTTCTTGATTATAGAAGAACCACTTCCAATGAAATAAGTAGGTTCTGCTGCCTAATGAAAAATACTTAGCCCTAGGAATGACTTGCCAAGAACGGCTCTCTATTTTTCATGTAATGATTTCATTCAAGCAGGTCCGATCTTTGACATGCTAAGCTCACATTAATGCTGTTTAGAGTAGCTCATCACTTCCTGACAAAGGATAGCAGAACTGCAACATGACAAGCATTTATTTAAAATTTGAATAGAAGTGTTCATTTAGGTATCAGAAAAAGGAAAAAATTTATGGAAAGAGTGTGCAACGCAGGGTTTTATTTTTATTTTTTGGGCTAAATTTAGTCAGTTAAGTTGGTAAAAATTTCCAAAATGGCCAAAAATATGTGGTTTTCTCTAAAGAAAATTATTTTATGAACAAGCGCCAGAATTTTCTATGAGTTTTTAGCATATAGCCAAAAATGTGAAGAACATTTCAACATTTTTACTTTGCTATCGTATTTATGGCCAAATTTGGCTAAACTGTCTGACAGATGATGGCCACTTCAGCTACATCACAAAACTGGAAAACAAAACAATGAGAGGTCTCAGAAAGTGCTCTTAAATGCCACATCATGTTCCCATGGAATCTGCTATCATTTTCCATTATGTATGAAACTAGACTTTTGCCACTTGAGCAACATTGAAATGACAGACATGTCTATGGAAGTTTATACAACATGATTTGCTTTAGTATGGATGTCAGAATTGCTGAATTGGGTAGGTGCCTAGCCTCTGTATCCCTTGGATTGTGGAGAACAAAATGTCTTTTCAAAGTCTGGAATCCTTGAAACAAGTCTTCAATCCCTTGTAACTAGGTAGGTCCCCCTTCTCCCATGGTTGCAAGCATGTCTTAGGCCCACTTTAGATGAGGTCCAACATACAAATTCCTAGGAACCAATTTGGACTCATTTCAAGCAAATTGAATCCTTGAGTTGGACCCTGCCTTGGACTTCATTCCCCAGTGTAAATCCCTTAAGTAGTAAGTAAAGATGAAGGCAATGAGCTTTATGGGGATAAGGGCGCATCCAAGGCAAAGCTTAGAGAGGGCCCAATTCCAGTGAAGCCTGCGGCCGAGGGCTTTACCATACATAAAGACCCATCAGATTATTATTTTTAATGTCCCCCTGACACTTGGTGGGTATCACAAGAAAAACATTAAAAATGAATGTAAACATTTTGAAATGCCCACCCTTCATGTAGGAAAAATTATGCTTAAAAACATGCCTTCCTAATACACTAGAAACATTTGACAAAATCTTAACACTTTCATAATGTTGATCATGTTTTGTGCTTCTGGTAGAAATTCAACTCCACAATCGGCCACCAATGCCAACAACTCCGAGACAATGATTGCTCAAAATGCCAATCACATTGCCAGCACATTGCTAATTCCAATACCCAAATAACTACTTTTAAAATTATCTCTGGGTTTTTTAAGTTGTTTTTGTTTCGCTTTTAATTTTTTATACTTATTATCTATGTATTTGTGTATCTTGGATTTTTAAACAAGTGGAACACATCCATTGTAGAAAGGAAAACAAGACATCAAAAGCCAGAGGGACACCCCCAACACACGGCAATGGCCAACAATACAGTAATATTTATTGTCTGAGGTAGAACACATAACCGCTTATCAAAGATTTCATGCTTCAAGGATTCTCTTTTTTTATTGAGCAGCATTCTGCGTTTTTCGGTTATGTAATCAAGTAGGCTAATGGCATCTCATCTTTCCAACACCATTGTTCTGGATCAAATTTCAAGTCCTCTAGGCACCCATGGAATAGGTGATAGTGATGCCTTAGTTGGGCCTTTTTTCAAGGAGGAAACACGAACTTTGTGCCACCTACTAGTGACCAGAAGCTAACTCTTCATACCCATTTTTTTCTAGCCGCTTATAGGGTGCCAATACTCACATTGAGGTAGTACACTAGAATGTCCACGGGGATGGTGAGGGTTTCAGTTTCACCAGAACATATGGGATGAAACCTGACAGAGGTGCACCTAATCAGATCAGGGGATGAGCTTGTGTTGTCAAGATAGAGAGCTAGCCATTCTCCAGACCCAATTTGCTATGTGGGGGAGCATTAGAGCTCGGTTTTCCAACATTCAGGCAGTTCTATTTTTTCCCAAATGAAGCATCTGCTCTACTCCATTTGGTAAGCTTAGTTGGCTTCAATCCAACTGTTGCATCAATTGATTTGGGAGCTCCAAAGGTCTCCTACACATTGCAGGCCCCTTCAATGTAGTTGCTCAACTTTTATTACCAGAACTCCAAATTCCTGGCCTTCAAATCTTGTAGACTACCAAATTTTCACCTTCTTGATCACTTCAACCAACATGGGGGGTTTGGGTGGATTGAATTGTTGAAGAGCTTCCAAGCCCTAGCTATTCAATTCGAGATCCTAAAGCCTGCTATAGAGTGATGTCTTTGAACAAAAAACCATTGAATGTCAAGGGCCCCTTTCGTATGTTTGGAAGGCCATGTCCTATTCATGCAAGCTCTCAAGAGTAGTTTGAGGTTCAACTCACCAGGTTCAATTGCCAAGAAAATCCATTTGCATAGCAAGATGTTCATGGTTTCTTTTGGGTCTAAGAAGTTCAGACCTCTCATTTTTTACTCACACAACAATTTGCCCAACAAACTATGGTGCATGTACAATGTTCCATACATAGTTCGTAAAGAGCTCCTTGCATTTGCAGATGGCCTTCAGTAAACAAGCTCACATTGTGATGAAAAAACAGAAAGAAGAAGAGAGCACTGAATTAACCATGGTACTTTTGCCTACAAGTGGAAGGTGGATTGTTCTCAAATATTTCAAATTTTTTCCAAATCTTGTCAATGAGGAAGGTATCAACTTCTTGAACTTCCAAGTTTAACCCAAAAGCAGTCTCAAGCATTTTTATGAGCTCAACATCCACAACCCAATTCCACATGTGCTTACCCAATCATTGAGGCCTAAAGCACAAAACATCAAGCCAATAGGCCAAGTTTCTTTCCCAATTACGTTTTAGCCTTGAGATCTACAAGAAACTGTCAAAGAAATTAGATTAGATTGATCATTCTGTCAACATTTCTTTCATCTATTGTGAGTGATAATGTGGTGTTGTCAACATATTGAAGAAGAATATGTTCTTTCACACTCCTTGGCAATTAATTCCTTTTACCTCTCCCCTTATTGCAGCTTGGGAAATAATGATGTTTAGAACTTCACCAACAATCAAAAAACGGTAGGGGGCAAGTGGGCAGCCTTGCTTTACCCCTCTTTCAATCTTGAACACATGAGTGATGTTGCCATTGAAATCAACTCATGACTCCATATCTCGAAAAAGGAGCCTAGTTATGCCCATAAACTTTTTCACCATGCCCAACTTTTCCATTGTTGAGAACAGAAATTCCTAAAAAACTTTGTCAAAAGTATTGCAAAGTCTAGCTTGAATAAGATTAGATCTTATTTGGACCTTTTAGCCCAATCTATTGTCTCATGCATAAGAAGCACATTATTTGAGATGTATCTCAAGGAAGGAAGGCCATTTGGTTGTTGCATATGACTTCCATGAAAGCCAATTGCAAGTGTGGTTGGAGTGCTTTCACCATAATTTTATATGTATTGTTCAAGAGTGAAATTGGGCACCAATTTCCCAACATCTCTTTATCACTAGATTTATGCAAAAAGGTGATCTACCTTTGTGTGACCTCTTTTGGAATCCTTCATGTTTTCATGGAATCATTGATCATGCTCAAGTATAATATAAATTCATAAAGCAAATGAAGGTTTAACATATGAAAGATATATTTTATTTATTCTTGTACTACCCACAATTCATGTGTTTGATTTTTTTCCCCCCAAAGAATGGTCATTGAAATATTATTCAATAATAAAATTCAATTTTTTTCTTTTGAAATATTTCATACACACACACGTGTCTGTGTACATTATTGAAGGAAATTTATGACTAACTTTTTCATTTTTTCATTTGGACAATTTATTAATAAGATATGAATCATCAAATTTGAGGTTGTGTGTAATTTTTAAATGAAGTATGGTCTAACTAATAAACATTAAATTGTCTACACAACAAATGGGGTGGCTTGGTGGTAAAGGAGTTCAATTCCATCCTTGGGGTCCAAGGATCAAACTTCACAAATGACATTGTTACGGTCAACAATGGAATATTGATTGCATATTCCATACCTAATTAAACTACCTAGGTTAGGTACCTACCTAGGTAGATTAGGTGGTCTACTTAGACATTTAAACTATTTTTAACCTAACTTAAGTTGTGACACGTGTCAACAATTGATAGGATAAAAATAATGGAAATATAAATTTATTTTATTATTTACATTATAATAATATCAATTATTATAATTTGTAATAATAAAAAATAATTACACAATGATTAAACTATGACTAATGATTTCACATATGTCTTTTATGACTAATGAATGAAATGTGCCACATCATTAACACATCATGTACTAAATGACTATTGTCCTCAACAACTCGGCGTAATGACTTTAAGGCTATTAGTCATTTTAATCTTTTATGACTTGAATACTAGTCATAAACTCAGTCATATATTTGAAGATTTCTTCCAGTGTTACCAGACATTCCTTTATGGATTGAAAGAATTTTATTAGCATTGAGGCTAGGATTCTCTTACCACTTGGTTTGGGGTGGCATTGTATACATTCTAGAAGGAGCAACATGTTTCTTCCATCTCTTTGGGGATGTTTATGGTAGTTCCATCAACATTTTTTAATTTAGTGATGGTTATGTGTTTTCTCCTTCACCCATTAATTAAAAAATTATTTTGAACCCATGTTGCTTTTGTCCATCCACCTAATATGATATCACATTCAATTGCCTCCTACCCTAATATCTTCCATGCATTTCACTCCCTCCCCAAATCTCCTAGCTTTTTATTGCAAGTGAAAGTTTTGGACATCATTTTGTAACCTTTCGTGGATGGCTTCAAGATCCTTCTTGGCTTTCACATCCTCAAACTTCGAAGTCACATGCATTCCTCTTATATAACAATTTGTAGAATTTTACCACTTTGTGTCTTTGCAAAAAGGTTTTCTTAATGCCATCCTCAAACCAAATCCATATAATGGCCTCCTCCACTTGATCAAAGAACCTCATGTTCATTTGCCAATAAAACTTCCTTGGGAGGGTGAAAGCACACTACAATGACCTCCTTTGGGGCACTTTTGGGTCTAATATTATAATAAATATAGTATAATTGTTCCAAAAGCATGGTGCATTTAATTTTGGGTATCAATTTTTATTTTTGAGTCCTACAATAATTATTTTTACAAAACTAAACTGAAAAAACTACACAATATTTGCATGTTCCTTTAAATTGTATACATTATCACTTACTTCAACATTTCATTCTCAAAAGCTCCTTGAAGTACCAAGTAACAATCGTCAAACATCTTATCCATTTTCGATTCCTTTCAATTGATGCAACATAATGTCAACACATAAGTCAATCAAGGATTGAACATTTGACTCCACCTACTTGGTTGGAGTTCAAAATTTATGCAAACCTTTGTTATCGTGAAGTAAAAATCTACAATTGTCACAACCCCACTTTGAGGGAATTGTGAGGTCGCCACTCACACTCCTGAAAATGGGACTTGAGAGTCCTCCAGGACTTCCGAAAATTTAGGGCGCAATTGCAGGGGTCAAAACACCTTGCATTGGGGCGTTCTTTATACCGTTGGAAAGGTCTTGAAGTGTAGATGTCCAAAATGACCTCTCATGAGCCATTTGGACATCTGTAGCATAATTTATGGTCGAAAGAAAGGCCGGGAGTCAAACTGGCAATTTGACTCCCGACCACTAAAAGTCATGAATCGACACGATTCCGGTGCGTGCAGGGGGAGTGCGACACACCATTGAAAAGATCTCGAGGAAAGATACAACTTTGGTTAAGACCTCGTCCCAATCCGAGTTCAGGGCGAGGAGTTATGAGCGTCCAAAGTCCCGGGAGTCCAAACCGGGACAATTTCGGGACTCCACTTTGGGAGTCCCGGGAAAAACAATCATTTGGATGCAAGTGCGGCGGAGAGCTACAGAGAATACTATATGGGGGAAGGTGGTGGCTTCCCCCGAGTCCGGGTCGTGGTGAGTCAAGTGAGTCCAAGTTAGCCCGCGGCTTGTCCCAACACCAAAAAGGTGCAGAATAACCAACTTGTTGGTTGGATTTGGATGCGGGACCGTGTAATTGAGTAAGCTTGTCCCTCTTCCTAGTCTATCCCGGAGCTTTCGGCACGCCCCTCTCACCCCCTTTAATGTTGGAAGCTGGGAGCGTGCCCCGAATCCCAGAAATTCCGCAATTTGAGTGACTTAATTCCCACTTGGGGCTAACTTGGGACTTGGGAGCGCGTCAACAACCTTGCTTACAATTTATTTTGTATAACATGTATGTCGATCTAAACAAGCCAACAATCTTGTACCATGTTGTTTCACAAATGTTTATTTTCTAAATTGTGATAAAATTTCACTATTTCATGTCTCCTTTCACATGCAATTTTCTTGGAATATGAATGCCATGGCCACATGTTTTGTAGTTTTCAAAAGACAAACCCCAATTTTTTTCTTTCAACAACGTTTTCTCCTAAAGAAAGTATTGACAATAATTTTGTGTGCAATATTATTTAAATAATAATAATAATTTTCATTATCTATATTGAAAGATCCATGTGTATATTTATAGTATACATTGGTATAATAAGGCCATAGTCTCATTTTGATTGCTTTAATTTTAAAGTTTCATTAATCATTGAAATAATCAATTTTAATGGAATTTTTTAAATGGCCCTTTTAGCTATGCTTGTCATTTTTTATGTGAATGTGATTACTTGTCAAATATTTAATATACCACACATTTATAGCATCTTTGATGAAAAAATTCATTTTTGGAAATAAAAATTTTCAAATTAATCATATGGTATCCAAACATGGTTCATATTATGTGAAATGACATGGTTCAATATACCTTCAACTTTCATGAAGATTAAAAATCATTTAAATTTTTTTTGAAATATATTTGTGTTTTTGAGTACATAAGTACACTACATTCATTTTTACAAATATATTCAATCTCCCATTTTATAAAATGAAATGAAATTTTAAAAAATTTAATCTCTTACTTAGGTTATATTCTAACATAATATGCAAAAAATTATGAAAATATTTTGAAAGTTTAAAATGGGATGCACTCAAACATGCACATCCCTAGAAAGTAGTACAATGTGACATCCCAAAAGGGGTCACCGTAGTGTGCTTTCACCCAAGAACATGTTGTATATATAATTCCAATTCAAGTGATATAAGGTCATGATCAGACCTTATGTCATCACTTTAAATGACATAGTTATTTAATTTGAATGTTCATCTAACTAGATTAGCTAATGTTAACTAAACATAATTTGAGCACATAAAAAATGGTTTGCCCTATTGTTTCATAGGGGATTATGGTGCATCAATGAGTTTTTCCACCTTCTCTTCTTCACTATGGACTCCAATTTCTTAAAAAATTGTAGGCTAATGTTTCCCCGTGTTTTATTTCCTTCTATTGAATAAAAGGTGGTTAGACATTTGGGACAGGATTAGGGTTTTTCACCTTGTGTCACTAAAACAATTGGGGCAACTACTTGAAGATGTGATGAAATGTTGGATGTTCCATTTGAATACTTGATTTGGGTAAATGTCAAAACAAAGAGATTGGTGGGATCACCAAGTGGGACTTGAAAAGTTGGAGTTGTTTCAACACCTTAATTTTCATTATAATAATCACCTCCCAATTCCATAGCTCCTTTCTTTTGTTCCACTCCATGTTTTTATTTTTGGCCAATTATCGCCATTATTTTACATTTCAAAATCTGTGGCTACCTATACAAAGGAAAAAAGGGTGAAATTTATTTTTTCCACCACAAAATGGACATGGATGGATGAGGATGAACCAAAAGGCGTCAAGGGACAGTTTGGATTCGCTGACCTAAACCCTAAAAGTTTTATCATTGTCGTCAAGATGCAACAATGATGATCATTGATCTCACCTTATAACCCTCCTAAACCCTAACTCCTAGCTTGTTCACAAATATGCAAGCATTTGTTTCGCCAAAATCTTGCAATGGTTGTGTATGAGAGTTCGCCAAAGCTTTCTTCTCCTCCTTTTTGGTCATCACCAAGGAGCTCATATTTCTATTCTTTGTCGCCCACTTGCAATGGCATTCCATTTGTAGTAACTTCTAGTCACCAATTACATTTTCAATGTTTGGAAGTTCCAACTTATGTCTTGAATGTTTGTGTTCATGCAAGTTTCCAAATTCCAACGACTTTTGCATTAATGTGTTGTTAGCGAGAGCTCCACAAATTCATGATCCTCCATCACGATGAGCGTGTGTTGAAGTTTTTCATTTTTGTAAGCGTCACAATTGCTAAGGAGTAAAAATTCAAGTATTTTTTAAAATTTTGTTTGTTTTTTGTGTTTTATAATTCTTCAAATCTTCGGGGATCTTGTGAATCTTTTATGTGTGTAGACATTGTTAGGGATCTTATACAATTTTACACTATTGCAAAAGTATCCATGATAGCATGCTCAATCTTTTAACAATTTTTTTAAAAAGTACATAATCTAGCCATTTCCCTTTGAATTCCATACTTCTACTATTTGTTCCAATGGTGTTTCATGAATTTGTGTTGGTGCTACGTCTTCAATGAGTATTTTTGCTTCAGTGGTGTAGGTGTTTTATGGGTCCAAACTTTTTAAGGTGTATCAAAATCTTATCACCACATCACCTTTTTTTGTCTTTTTTACCTAGTCTTTTTTACCATGTAAAGACACATTTATGGATGATTATGATGGAATCTAGAATTTTAATGGTTTAAACTATGGTCCTTTTGAAAATTTTGACAACTTTTGACTCATTATTTTTTATGGAGATCAAAATATAAGGTAAAACAGGACTACAATAAGGACTAAACCTTTTTTGTCATGTGTGGTACACCTTAAAGGATTTTCACCCCTCTGTTTTTTTGTTGGCTTTTCTACCTTTTTGTTTCTATAAACCATTCTACCTTAGTAAACACTTTCTACTTCAATGATCTGTATAAGGGTTCTGTTGGTTTTCTTTTCTACTTTCAATGTTGTCTTCAATAAACCTTTTGTTTCAATGCACTTATTTGCTTCAATGAACTTTTCTATATTTTTGTTTCAATAAACTTTTCTACCTCAATAAATTTTTTTGCTTTAATGGTCCAATGTGGTGTTTTAGGGTTTTGTGTTGGTCGTTTTTACTCAATGAGTTTATATGTTTTAGTGCCTCTACTTGCTTCAATGAGGCTTTCTACCTTTATACCTCAATAAACCTTTCTGCTTCATTGAGTTGTAGTCTTCTAGGGTTATGTGTTGGTTTTCTATTCTACTTTAAGTTGTCTTCAATGAGCCTTTATGTTTCAATGACTTTTTTTTGCTTCAAACAACCTTTCTACCTTTCTACTCAGTTTGATTCCATGGATTGTGGTATTCTATGTTCCAAAGTTTTGATTATTCAATGAGCCTTTCTACTTTAGTGGGCATTTATGCCAACGAACTTTTTTGCTTCAATGGTGCTTTAGTGGTAACCAATGTTTTTATAAAAACCAATGTTGTTGTCTTCTATATTCAATGTTATTTTCTTCTTCAATGGGGCTATCTCTAGTGATGTTCTCTTCTACAAACTTGGTACATTATCTTCTTCAATGCAACTATCTTTACGACATTACTATTTAATGAGCTATTGTGCTCTCTTAGCACAATGCCACCACTATTGCCACATGGTTACAAGTTCAAATATTTCTTCTCCTCCAGGAATTCTAAGGTAGGTGGGCTTCTTGTCATTCCTACCAATGACAAAGCATATTCATCTCATGGTCCTGCTCTCTTATCTTCTCCTCCTTTATTTTCTAGTTGTAGTTGTGATCCTTCCAATGCAAATCACATTGAAGATGTGCCCATGTCTTTGCTAATGGGTCTTCCCCAAGTGATGAAGATGATAAGCCCATCCAACCTAAGGTAGGCATCAAAAAGAAGAACTATGATGCAACAAGAAAGTTCTAAGAAAAATGGGCTACAAAACTCCCATGGGTAGAATTGTTTGTAGCGGAAAATGGAACTTTGCACACTATCAATGTAGGCTTTGTATTGAGGTAGAAGGGAAAAACAAAATATTTATTGCTAAATGGGATTCCTTTTGTAAACATGTAGGTTGTTAGAAAGTTGTGAGGAATATGGGGTCTAGTGTGAAAAAAGGGGATTGGTTTTACTCCAAGGTTTGTAAGCATCCCAAGAACTAGAAAACATTTACATGTCATAATTAGAAGACTATTGATGCCCAATTAGCACATGGGGTGGTAGGAAAGAAAGTTCGGAAAGTTGTTCAAATTTCCATTGTGTTTCATTTGTTGTAGTAGGGTTGTCCAATGCTAGAATATGAATCTTTGAGGCCGTTGTTTGAATTTTTGCTAATGCCCAAAAACAACAAAAAACAATGGAGTGACTATTGTGACTAGACCATGGAAAAATTCATGCACCAAGTGGTGATGAGGGCCACTAGGGCTATAATTCACGTTGCACATTACGTTGCTTTGAGCTATGATAAGGTCTCCACAATTGACAACCGATCATGGCTATCTATCCATTTCTATGTGATGCAAAATTGGGTAAAGATTCCCATTTTAATATCTTTGGATAGGGTGGTTGTAGGTTCAAGGAGTGATAACCTAATTGAGGTTATTATGGGGGCACTTATGATAAGTGGAGGTTTGCCATGAAACCAAACTATCCAAAAGCTTATATGTTTTGGGGCAGATGGTGTTAATGTTTTTCAAGGGACAAGGACTAGTGTCATAAAATAAATCCATGATAGTTATGCTCCCAATTATTTGGGGATCCATTGCATGGCCCATCGAACAAACTTAATAATGCAAACTTTATCAAGTTTGCCTCTAGTGATCCGCCTTGAGCATTTGTTGCAAACCTTGGATAGTTGTTTTGCACATTCACTAAAAAAACATCTAGAGTTTACAAAACTAGTTGAAATATTAGAAACAAAGGGGAATAAGATTCTCCAGAACGTGAAAACAAGATGGATTTCAATGCTAAACCTTACCAAAAGGTTGATGGTAGAATATAGAACACTCTTGGTGAAAATGACATTAGACAACCCTACAAACCAACAAGCCAAACAAAATTATGAACATTTGTGTGACTTGAAAATCTTGTTGGGACTTGCATGTATCCTGTTACTACTAGAATCTATGCATGCTCTGATTAAATTTACATAGATGTGGGATGTGTTTATGTGTAACCTTGCGATTGTTATTAAGGTTTGCCAAGGTGATCTATATAACATGTATTTAGAACAAAGTTTGAACTTCACTATAGATACCTTTTGGGCATTCAAGTCCTTGCTTGAATGTAAACATGAAAACATCCACACGAAATGGATACATGATCTTAATTTTAGATTCTAACATTTGGCCTTTGAAGTAAATGGCCAACACATATGGGCAATGCACCGTGATTTGGAGACTTTGACACTTACATTTGTCACTAAATCTATATTTGCTATTGTTGAATCACTGGTGAAGAACTAGTGCAAAGGTAAATTCTTAAAACTCTATCTTTTGGCTTGTTTGATTATTTTCTTTCAAATTGTTAAGTATGTTTTATCTTCATGTTTTTGCAGGGGTTGCTAGAAGCATGGTTATAAGTTTGGTTGTCTAAAACAATTTTGTTGTTGTGCAATGTCAATGTTTTAGTAGGGCCTATAGAAACATTGATTCAAGAGCTGGAAACAAGGTTTCTAGCCCATGGTGTCATGGATGTTCTTGGGATTGTGTATCCCCAATATTGGATACAGGCAAACTATGAGACATCTTCCCAAAACACCTTATTGTAATCAAAACAACTTTCTACTCTAATAAAACATAGTTGTTGGATGGGGTGGAAACCTTTGTGCCTGAGGTCCTCAATGCTAATGACCTTGATAGCTAAAAGGGCATGTTCAAGTTGACAATGAAGTTGAATGCAGCTGCATGCATGGCTCCACCTTTTGACACTAATCCTTTAACCATAATGTGGTGTTTGGTGACAACATCTCAAGTTCTTGTTTGCAATTTCACATATTTTGGGAAACTGGCTGAAATGGCCATGGTGCAAATAGTGGGCAGTGTGGAAGATGAACACTGTTTTTTTACATTGGCTCTCATGAAATCAAAGCTTCGTAATAAGCTAACTACCCATTTGCCCCTTGTTGTTTGGATGTTTGCACAATGGTTTTACACTTTGCAAAATTTCCTATATGTAAAGTGTATTGAACAATGGCAAGTAACACAACATTGCTATTTTTATGATGGTTAAGGTGGGCTGTATTTTGTGGAGTTATTGGCCGTGTTTTTGCAAAGGCAGGAATTATTGCCTATGTTTTTATAAAGGCAAATTCTTTTTGGCCCGTGTGTGTTTTTTTATTTGTTGAATTTAATGTTTGTTTTACAAACCAATGAACTTTATAGACTCCTATCACACTGGTTTCTCTCCTTGCATGATTTTCTTTATTTTTGCTTATATACTAACTTGGTTGATTATAGGTCACTTGTGTTGGAAAGTCTAGTTTTAGGGGTTCAATTCCCTTGCAAATGCTTGTGATTATGATTGTTTCTAGCTATTTATATACATTCAAAGGATTCTATATCTTTGATAATTCTACAACTTGCCCCAAGTTGTTGCCAAATTTCAACAACAACAATATAAACCTCGCCATAAAAACTCCAACAACATTTGATTAATAGCCTAAGAACTATGTTTGCATTCCAAAACCAACCAATTTTTTTCACTCAGTAATTTAGAAAAATGTCTAATAATTCATTTTACAAATTAAAGTGGCATCCAAGTTTTTAGAAAGAATCTATTAATGGGGCTACATAGAACTCCTACAAACACCTTGCTACTAGCCATAACAACACCAACTGCACTTTAGAGGTGGCCCCATTGTCTACTTTGCAAAAATGAAAAAAAAAATTGGTTCCATTACACTTTCCTAAATACCACAACATGTTTTGTGGATGGTGTTGATTGGCATAATTTGGTTTTGTTTGTGACCCCCAATTTTGGGTTAAGTTTGTTCTTATTTCCATGTTAATTAAGTTGGATGCATCAACCATCTCCACCTCAAGTATATGCAATTGGACCTAAGGTGGTTAAAATGTGTTTGGGTGTGTCTTGCTTTGTTTAAATTCTAGTGAGAAGGATAAGAATTCCAAGAAATACCTTTTACCTAGTGAGGGTTTACATTCATGTGTGTGCTTTTTAACTCCCATGGACCCTTCCTTGTCATTAGTTGGGCTCATTGTCATAAACTTGGATGTTCCAATAGGTCCCCTAATACTAGGAGGTCTTAATCTTATTTGTGAGTGCTATCCTTGGTGAACATTTGGAACTGAAAGATTGACCAATCATGAAAAAGGTGTTCGAAATTATTATAAAATTTGCATCACATTGACAACTATTCATAATCAATGTTAATAGTTGTTGTTGGCCTTCCTAAGTTAAATTGTGTAACTTTGTGTTAAATGTTTCTTGGGGGTCATAATGACACATAAACAAAGGTCCCATTTGGAAAAAAATGTGGTGTCAAACCTTAGCACCATGCCAATTTGAAATATTAAGGCACCTTCAATTGGTTAAAATTCCAAAGGTGGCATACAAAATGTGATCTTCACATTGGAAATTTTAAACTTTCAAGGGCATTAAGGTTGAATGTTGGTCTTTAATTGAGGAAAAGAGTTGGAAAACATTGGGTTTTAAAAGGGGACAACATAAGAAGGTGCATAATGGCTTCCATGTTGGAAGTGGAAATGTAGAATAAGCCTATTCTTGCATCCAATTCGAATTTTATACCTCCTATTCGGACTTGATAATAAAGGGAAACTACCCACTCTTCAACATGAAATTTTGATGGTTTCCACATAAGCTAATTATGATGGTGTGGTTTATATGAAACACTAACATGTCTACGTTGACAATGGGAATTGATATACAATTTTTTAATAGTAATCTTTTATGATTATTATTACATCCTTTTACCAACACTTGATCACCATATTGAACTTATATGGATGGATTTTACCAAACTTGATAGGTTTGGAGGGTGCAAGCAAGATATTTTGTACATACATGTTACCTTTTTTTAGTTGAAAACACAAAAAAAATAGTTATGCAAACTTTTAACATTCCTTTAGCATTTCAAAACAAACGATTTTTTCATTTTTTTCATGGGCATCTTTAGCCTCCTTCTAGCTTTTAAAAGCAATTTGTGTCATATCATTTGGACTTGAAAAAGTACCCCAAAATTATCCCCCATTTTTTAGGGGTTGGGGATGATTTTAATTATGAAAATAAACTCGATTAACCAAAACATATATATTAGAATGTTCACCATGTCAATATTGAAGTGCTTGAAAAAAAACCAAATATTTGCAAAAACATTTCACCTACTTTCAAGTACTTGAACTTTATTTTTCAAATTGCCACAAATTTTAGGTCTAATTCAAGTACTTGCAAGTAACTTAAAAAAACATGATTACAATAATGTAGCTTTTGAAGTCCATGCAAACAAGAATTAAGAAATAATGTACCCAAAAATTTTTTATCATCCCCTTAAAATCATCTACTTGTTAGTCCTTTTCTTTAAGGACCCCAATATTTTGTTGTTACATTATTTTTTGTGTATACTTTACCATGCTTTCACCTTAGAGCTAAACATTTCCAACAAAGATTGAGCTTCTTACATCATTGTTTTACAAGTGATTCTTAGGGTTGGCCTTAAGCGTTGCCCCTGAAGGGATTGCCAACAAAGTTTGAACACCTCTTTGTATGACAATTCATCCATCCTAGTTGGATTTGAGGCTTGACATTTTGCAAAAAATATAAAAAAATTTAAAGCATCAAAGGACCAAAATTGATGAGGTAGAAGGCAACAATTAGGAACCTTTTGCACCACTACAAATTGAATCTAGATGGGAAGACTAAAAATGACAATGTCCTTTGTACTTGACGTCCAACATTGTCTTTTGTATCTTGGATTTTGATTGCATTTTATACAAGTCACTTATGTTCCAATGGGCATTTAAAAGGTTCAATTCCTACATAATGGGCATTAGCTTGTAGTTTACTTTGTAATCATATTTTGTTTGCAATTTTGTACTTTATTTTTGTATGTTTTATGCAAATTGAATATATATGATCCACATTCTTTTTTACTTGTTAAGAAAACCCAAGTGCAATTATGGGGATTCTCAAATTCAACGTGGAACCAACCTTGTTACAACATTTTCAAGTTCAAATCATCATGAAACAAATCAATTCACTAAAACCTAATTGTGTTTTTTTATATGTAAAATTGTTAAAGTTGAGATGTTACATAAGAAAAATTCGAAAACACCTTCATTTCTTTAGTTGGTAGTTGTCATTTCTTTCAAAAATATTTTAAAGAACCTTTGACAAAAAATCTTGAAAGTTAGTTATGCTTCAAACTGACAAAATGAAGGTTATTCAAACTTTGCCACATCTCCTTCCCATTTGGCACCATGTAACTACCTAATAATGCAAATGTAATTGAACATTAAAATGGAAAAGATTGGTAACTTATCTTATAAATCCTCAAACTTTCCCCTCACACTACAAAAGTCGTTTTTTTAGTTACATTATACAGCATAATTTTTTCTTTTGAATAAAAGGGCATTCATGTTTTGCTTCTCAATGGGTTTTTTTGTTCTTACACTTTTAAATAGGTTTTTGAAGTTTCCTTTTCCTTGCATCTTCTCATTTTAAAGGTAATGGTTTCAACACCCTTGAAGACGAAGGAATTACCAAAAATGTGTCCCACTTGACTATTGTTTCATGCATGCCCTAATATTGGTAATGCCCTTGTCCTTAAATCATTACCATATACATAACTACCTATGTGAATGGGTAAGTTCCAATGTTGGCCAAAGTTGGGTTTTTAGCCCGGTTCCAGGGTTGGGTCCAAGTACCTGACTTGGTGGGCCTTGGTGGGGGGAAAACCTATCACAAGACCCACCCTAACATGTCTAGACGTGGGAACACGTAACTTTGGGCTTGACCTAAGTTTTCCCAGGGTCAATTGGATCGAATAAAAGACCCGAACTACTAAGTCTTAAGGTATTTTTGCCCAAGGTAGAATCTTAGGTGTAAATATAAGGTATAGGCCCTAGTATAGGGATTTGGAGCCAAGATTTAAGGTCTTGGCTCTATGCTCCCACTATCGCAATTTTATTTTATTTTCACTTCATAGTCCTTCCTTTTGATTTTGTTTTTGTTTTCATCTTGTGATGTTTTTTAAAAAACTTTCCACTCCTTCCCTATGGTTTTGTCCTTTTTTTTCCTCACTTTCCACTTTCTCCTTATGATTTTATTTTTTAAAAATGACTTCCACTCATGGTGGTGGGTTCTATTGTGAAGACTCCTTCCCCATGACTTTTGTTTTTTTTTTCACTCACTTTTCATGATTTCCTTCGTTTTTTTCATCACTTCCCATTCCATGTGTGTTTCACCATGAAAATTGAAGACCAACTCATTTCTTGAACCTTATTAATTTGGAGGAGAATGAAATCATAAAGGATGAAAGAGATTTGTTTCTCTTTAAGAAAATCAAAACTCTAAGAAAATTTCCCAAAAACATTTGTACTCACAATCTAAAAACTTTGGACCTAGCCCTACCTTGAAATTAGAACCATTGGGCCTCATAAGCTTAGAATCATCAGCTCAAGGAACTAGCAATCTCAAAAATATGGACATAGCCCTAAAATTGATGGATTTTAGTTTTTTGGAATACTTTTTAGACCAAAAACGAACGGAAAAACACTAAACCTAGACATGATGATTCCTTTAAAAAACCCCAACCCAACCAACATTGGTAAGTTCAGTTGTCATTCATCCATGAATGAGTCACAACGGTTGTTCAGTGGATGGTACTGTGGGTGCTGGGTCTGTCCACCATCCAGTACCATTCACTGGGACCCATGAATGCACTAGAGGTAGTAAGGATGGAGTAGGTATTCCCTCGGCCTACCTACCGGCCTCAGGCTGGGACCTCAAATCCGGAAGGGTCTATTTTCAGACCCTTCTCCTATACAAAACACGCATAGGCATGGGCATTCTATTTTCCGAGATGCCCATGTTGTTTTCTTCCTGTGTTACCCGCCAGGTATCACACGAAATAATAATAAATAAATAAATAAATAAATAAATTCCGAGTACAATCTTCAGGCCCGGTAAAGCCCTTAGCTGTGGGCTTCACCAGAATCGGACTCACACTTGGCTCAATCTTGTCAGGGCCCTTATTGTGGTAAAGCCTGTGGCCTCAGGCCTTACCCTAGGGTTACCATCCATCCTTCATGCTGGTGGTGCTCTGGTAGGTCTTGGTTCACTCTCGCCAGGTCCTGGTCTACCGAACCGGTTACCATTAACTGGGCTCCCCACATCCCTAACTGGAACTGACACATTCCAGAGTGCAAAATCGTCGTCCCGCCCGCCCGCCCATAGAAGGGGATATTAAGGAAGAACCACTTCCGCCTCGACACGTTGCGTAAGACTGGGCTCTTTTCCAGTCTGTGGAGTGGCGAGCTGCAAGCTGGGTGCGGCGCAGGAGCAGCGAGCAAGATGACAAAAGAGACCCACAACTTGTGCGACCTCAAAACTCGATTTGTGCTGCTGCATGCAAGGAAGAAATCCACAAAAGTGACGAGAGTTTGACAAACCACACAATATCTTCTTTGTACCTTTTCTTCCATCTCACTATGTATTCGGCACACTGGATTTTGGGGTGTGGAGAGTTCTTAAGCCTGTTTGGTACCACATTCAAACCTTCCTCCAATTCTCAAATAAGTCTTTTTGCTTGGAGCTCTCGCAATTTGCTGTAAGAAATTTTCTTTTGTTGGAAATTTCTTTCTTGGGTTCCTGTTTTGGGCTTAAGCAGTTTTTGTGCACTTGTTGTGATTGTTTGGAGATGATGATTCGGTGTATTGATCAACTAGGTTGCTGCTGCTGGGGTTTATGCATTTTAGCTACAGAATAAGGTAAACCCACTCTGCATGCATCTCTCTCCCTTACTAGAAATTCTCTCGTGAATTTAAAATTGCAAGATATTTAGAGCTACTGATTGTCTTGTCCATCATCTAATGAAGATTCTTCTTTGGGTTTCGAGTTCCTCAAGAGGGTTCAAGAAAAATCCAACCCAATAATTTAATTATAATAATAGTAAATGATGGCTGGGTTTTGTGAACCTCCTCCAAATGCTAGTAATAATGTCACAAAAAGGGTCAGCAGTGAGTGGGCTTTCAGCAATTTGTGAGATTTTCAGTGAGAATTTCAGCAATTCTAAGCATTTGTTTGAGATGTGAAGGATAGTTGTGAGATTCCAAGGTGATGGAATTGGAAAGCTTGGAATGAGTGTAGTAGTCAAAACACAGACCCACAAAAGGAAATAAATGTTGTGAAGCCCTAAGTTCAAACTTTGTTCCAGTGGGTGGGTACTGAAGCTCTTGGACATATCTCTTTAGAGCATGATGGAGCAAACTCTTGAGCAAGTATCTTCCAAGTAAGAGCTTTGATTTTTTCCTAAGTAACAACTCCTTGAGCATTTGAATTTATTTGCAGCCTGTTCTTGGATTCTTTACTTAGCTCACTCTTTTGTTGAATACTACTTTTTCTTCTTGGAAGTTTTCTGCAAGAGGTTCTTCTTCACTGCAGCTTGCTTTAAAAAACTCATGGAACTGGTCATGATTTTATGTGCAGTGACCAACAGCATGGGAGTCAAAGGAGGAAGATTAGCGAAGCTTCTCATGCTTTACAACAGGTTAATAATTATTTTTTTACACTCACTGTCAGGATTTTTACAATCTTCTTTTGAGATTTGCGGTTGCATTACCAATGCAACAACCAGTGACGCTTGGACCCAAAAGAAAAGGCTCTTGATTGTGATTCTTTGTTGTTGTTTGAGAATGAATGAATGCTTCTCATCTGCCTCAAATTTCTAGGTCATCTGGAAAATCCTAATTCATGATGGTCCCGTCTGTCTGTGACTGATGGATTTCCTCAATGCTCTCAGGATTATCTGGAAGGAGGGAGAGGTTCATGTAACATCTTTAAAGATGGTGATGTAGCTCAGCTATTTTCGGCTCCTGCTCTTGTAGGCAGCTTTGTGGGAATTGCAACTGGCAGCAGAATCATGTCCAGTTCCTCATCAAAAGATATCCATAAACAAGGAAATGCAAGAGAGCTTCATTTGGGTCATAATTCCAATGTATCAGCTCATCAGGGCTTGAGTGACAACGAAGATGTCAATTTTGAGAAGGAATCGGGGTCTGATTCTGGAGAATCAGGCTCCAATGGGTGGGTAGATGATCATGGTGGTGAGGCAGGAGTAGATGGAGACACAAAATCCCTCCTGCCGCAGAAATGGGATCAAGAGGACTTGGTTCTTGTTGAAGGTGCTCTAGTACAGATTCTTCAGAAGAAAAGCACTTCTTCATCATCAAAGAGGTTGAAGCAGGATGGAGAAGGAGAAGGACTGAAGGAGTCTGAATCTGGTGTGCTATTGGAGCAAACTGGAGGTTCTGAAATTCTGGATTCCCAGTGGGACTTTGAGCTCCTTTCAAGGTTGCTTCACCAGGTGTGTGCTTCACTAAGGAATATCCATGTTGCAAAATTGAAAAAAAAAGAATGAGAACCTTTTCCTTGCAGAACTTGGAAAATCTTTTGCTGATGATGATAGTCACAAAAAAGAATGAGCTCCACCCAATGGGTAAGATATGTTTTTCTCAATTCTAAAGTTATTCGGTGCAGTTTGACTGATGACAACCCATTGATGAAGCTCACAGTTCTTGTGGTGTTTGCATAAGCTGAAATCTATTATGGTTCCATTTTGTTCATGTTTATAGGTTCAAGCATTGAGGGTTGAAAAATCAGAACACAAGCAGAGGCAGAAAGCAACCCGATCCCGCAGTACATATGATTCCAGTTCCTCCTGGGATGTGACCAGGAAATCTGGGGACAAACAGAAGGTCAAACTTAGAACATATGAGATGAAGAGGATGGTGGAAGCTGCAGCTCAGGCAGCTGAAGCAGCATCTGAAGCTGCCAAAGCAGCAGTGGAATCAGTGGCAAAACATGAGGACATGATTGAAGTTCTTCTCCAAATGTTGGGTCCAAAGTCTCGGTTTCCTCACCAACAAAAGGCCACAAAAAGAGATGATGAGTTGAGTGATACCGAGAGTGAGGAAGAAAAGATCAGTAAGAAGATTGTAAGACAGAATCAAATTACACATTGGGCCTTAGGATTCATGCTTGTCACTTCGTTTATCTGGAGGTACATAGTCGTCAAGGTTGCCAAAAGAGTGAAGAATAAGGTGAGTGACCCATTGGGTTATATTGGAGGGATAGTGACTGACGGTTTCAAAGGTCCAGGTAAAGACAACAATGAGGATAAGATTGACACCAACAGAAAACCACCCCTCATTCCACCGGTGAAGCTACCTTCACTACTACATGGCAAAACTGACAAGGAAGGAGGAGTTGATCCCTCACCACAAGGGGCTTCCTAGGAACAACAGAAGGAAGAAGCAACCATTCTAAATCTTGGCAGCATTTTGCAGCCCAAGGAGGACAATTGACCAATTTGCAGTGCTTGTCCAGATCAGTTTGCTTCCCCCCAGATTCTTCAGGTCTTTGAAAACTCTGAAACTTCCTATTGAGTTTGTCAACAATGTTGCAGATGACCAGCTAGCTACTCTTCATGTTTGCAAGGAATGCAAATGGTTGCAGGGCTGATGACCAATCATCTAGCGCTGTAAAGCTCCGATGCCACCGACAAGTTCTGGATCCAGGCTTTCAAATTTCACACAAAGGTCAAGAAGTACAGTAGTTACTGATAAATATACAACTTGGTGTGTTTTGGAACTATTTGTTCACTAAACTAATCTCATCCCCTGATCTTCAATCCTTTCCCAGCAAATGCGTGTTTGATCCTTTGTCTCAACCTAAAGTCCCTCATAAATCTTCAAATTTTCAATGTGTAAGAAGCATTGAAAAATTCAACCTGGCTGGAAATCATGTACAAGGGTATCATCTAATGTTAGGCAGTTGTTTTGATTTTGTCATAACTTCTGGTTTCAGGTTTTTGAAAAGTTCAAAATCAAAGAACCTCAGTACCAGGTTTTTAAAACTTAAAACAATCAGAATAAAAATGAGAATTCTCTTTCTCCAGTTTTTAAAAGTAATCCACACAGCAGCATTTTACATGCTTTGCTCACTTGATGACCTAAAGCATTCAATTACATCATATTAATTTACATTTTAGGTTCCATCTTATAACGCTATCATCTCTCTCTATCTATATATATATATGTATATATATGAAGAGAATTTGGGCAAAAAAATTTGTGTAAGAGACAACCAACAACAGCAATATGCACAGAAGCTACTATTTTGATTTAATGTGAGTCTCCAGTTTACACTATGGATAATAGGCCTTGGCAGACTGTATCACCAACTTTACACAACACAGCTTACCTACCTTATGGACTAACTGCTTCTAAAGGTGGAACAGCCCATCCCATACTACATAATCACCAGATAGGAAGTAATTTACATTTCTAGGTGGGAACGGACCATTCCATGGTACAATTATCATCAGGTGCGATGTAATTCAGGTGAGGTAAAAATGCCAGACCTCGTCACAAATTCTGAAAATAATGCACTCTAGGCTAAAAATTGTTCCAGGTTTAGGGTCGACCCTACGCCTTCCAAGGAAATTAACACTGTTCCAGCAAAGCTAGCTGACTTCTGAAAGGAGGCCCTACTAAATCACCAAGGTTCAAAGTTGGGTTTAGGGTCTACAGCTGAACCCTCAACCCCCACATCCCCCCCTCAGCCACTCTCCACCAAACTCCAAACAGGAACAAAATCCTAAATGAAGCATCCCCTAAACCTTCCAAGGAAGTAACAGTCCCGTTGCAGCAAGTCTGCCTGAAAGCTCTCTTCTGAAAGGAGGCCCTACTAATCACAAAGGGTTTAGGGTTTAGGGCCCTAAACCCTACCGTCCCAACCCCCCCCCACCCCACAGTGTACTTCCCCAAACAACAACAAAATCATGAAGGAAGAGAAAATTGCACCACCTCTAATCACACAGTACAACAAAGATGGTGGGATATCCATTGACAGTAAACAACAACAATAACAAAATCATGGGTTAAAGCTGAAGTGATGGAGAGCACCTTGAAGTAAACAACAAAGACATCAACTGAAAACCTCAGATGATTAAAGCAGCAAAAGATGAGGATGTCGATCGAAGCAATAAATTAGCAACAAGAGAGAAATTGGCTGAAGAATTGAACCAAAACATACGTACTCAATTTGCAGATTATCAAATGCTGAAAGAATTTCTTCTTCTTTGCATTTTAGCATTCCTTCAAGCTTTGAATGCCAGGGTTCAAAAACATGATATGATATGTCTACATACAAAACGAGGACTTCACACAGATCAAGCATGCATTGAACCAGATTCATCATCATCACTGGATCATCACATGTTGAAGAAGATTCATCATCATTTCTGAAGTAAGTTTCAGGAATCCATGATGGTGGAGCTTCTTCTTGATTGAGCAAACATCGTGAAAGATTTGATGTCACACAACAGGCAAAACTTCGAAGAGCTTCAAGATGGAAATAATATGTACTTAAGATTGAGAGCTTTGAATATCATGATCTCGAGTTTGTTGTATGAGGAAGGTACCTGACAAGAAACAAGCAGCTGATGGATTGATCGATGGGATGTTGGGCTCGTTGGGAATCGAGAGCTCTGGTGAATCTGAAATCTGAAATCTCGTGCAAGAGTAGTAGTGTCCGTGTATCTTGAATCTTCTAGCTGCTGGTGATTCTGCTGAGTCTGCAAGAGTAGGTAATTGGTGTGGTGATATACATTTCTGTGTTGCAAATTGGTGGAGAGAGTGTTGGTGCAAGATGGATCATGAATGTGCATTGGAGCTCCAGGCAGAGGCAGTAAGAAGGCAATGATCTTTCCAGCCCAGCTTCAGAGTGCCTGTTTGATCAATGAGCGTGTACCCATCACAAGGAAACATACCCAGCAACAGTGATGCCTGTGTGGCAGCTTTGCCACTCAAGGAAACAGGCTTGAAACCTGCCTGGGTGAGCTCTTCTCTCCATTGCACGAATTTGGGTTGTCCTGTACGAGCTGGTCCACCCACAGCAATGATGTTTTTGATCTCACAAGACAACAGCTGCTGTTCCACAAGGTGACGATCCAGATTCTCATCTGTGTAATTAGCACCAAGAGAATCAAACAATGCAGAGTAGTAGTGAAGAGCTTCAATGAAGCGGTCGATGAAACTACCCTCATGTCGCAGGTTTTGCTCTACCATAGTGATCACTTTGGGAGAGAGTCTCCTCAGAAGGCTCAAGAATTGAGGATCAGATCCTGTAACATCATAGAGTGAATGTTGCATCCAATGAACAGCAAGAGCATCCCCCATTCTCACTCTCAAAGCTGATGGATCCACATTGCCAATTCGATCCACTACTGCATTGTACTCAAATGGAAGTCTCAGGGTTTCTGCAAAGTCAGAAAGCCTTTTCCCTGTGGCTTCCAACAACTCCATGGAAGTACCCAATCCAGTTATGCGTACTTGGGGTGGTCCCCCGGGTCTGCAAGCAAGGATGTGAAAGAGAGCTGGCCACTGCAATCCATGCATGATGTCAATGTCAATGATGTGCACATCTCGCATTCCTTCAAAGGCATCCACAATTGCTTGGTTGGCTGTGAAGTGTGAGAATTTCACCAAAGGACACATGTCATTGAAGATTTGAACTGCAGATACGATCTTTTGAGTGGTGATCATCTGGATTGGTGGTAGTGGAGACAAGAAGCCAAGAGAAGAAGCCACTAGTCTGGAAGCCATCCCTTCTGCAAAGTAAGCTACTACCCTTTGCACCGAACTTCCATATGGAGTTGCAAGCTCACTCAGCTGCAGTAGCATGGAATTTGCATCGTTGACATTGTTTGCTGAGACAGCCTCGGCACACTGCAGTAGAAGGGCAAGAAGCTCCAGGCCTTGGGTATTCTCATAAACTGAAGAAGAAGCTTGGTTTCCATAGTGCGCAACTTCTGCAGCACTTGGATGCAATGTTGTACTAGAGTAGTTTTGTGCGGTTCTAGCTTGCTCCTCATGGTGATGACGATGCTGCTGCTGCTGCTGCTGGGGCAATGGCTGGTGATATTGTTGTTGTTGTTGCTGCTGCTGCTGCTGTACTGGCAGTAAATTCATCTCTAGCGCTCTCAGATGATGAAACTGATCTTTGACCACAGCACTTACCTGCTGCTGTTGCTGTTGCTGTTGAGAATGCTCTTGCATCCGTTGGTTCCAGGGATCGAGCGAAAGTTGTAAGGAAGCTATGGACCTGTCTTCAATTGCTGTTGTAAAAGCTTCTGAGTCCCTAGTCATGGGTGGGGGAAGCTGAGGAAGAAGAGAAGAAGGGTGCTGCTCATGACGCTTTCCTTGGAGGTGCAACAACACTTCACCTCCACCCGAGTTGCTGCGGAATTCATTGACACGCACATTCAACAAGTCATCTTCTTCATTGTTGGTGTTCCCACGCATCCGCTTTGAAGAACCACCATGACCACCAGCTTGAGAAGCAGAACTGGGTGACCCATGTGCATGAGACAACCTCTGGAGCTGCCACCCAGGAGCTTCTTCAGTGGTGGATCCAAAGAGTGCATGAAACCGAGATTCAATCAGTTTCTGTAATTGCATATTGCAAGGCTCCAGAACCTCAATCAGTTTTGCAAACAGATGTTGAAGAGGAACACCAGGCATGGCTGCCATCAACTCTGTAATGGTCCCATCAACCCATACAGAAATGGTGTCCTCATGATCCATCACATTCTGTTGGAGGATGTCATGATGATCACTCGGTGGCAAAGAAGCTTTGTCCCTCCTTTGCCCACCAGCCTCACTAAAGCCCACATGTGGAAGCTCATGCTGCAGGAGGTTAGACCCAGCAGCTACACCCAGAAATTGCTGCTGCTGCTCAGAAGAACCTTCTTCCATCAGCTTCCCCAATGATGATGCAGCATTACAGCTAGCTCCTGACATAGACCCCCCCATAACAATTGGCTGTGCAGCACTCAAAGATTGCAGGTGGAATTCATTTCGGATACTGAAAGCAGCAGCTTGCTCTCTAGAATTGGAGAAAGCAGTACTGGTTCCAGTCTGAGATGGAACAGACAAAGGAGAACTGAAGAGATGAGAGGATGTCATTGCAAGTGGGCCTCCAAGGACCGGAGGAATGTGAGCAGCAGGTGGAAGAAACATTGACCAGTCTTCACGGCCAGATGATGCTGGGAAGGTGCTCACACTGGAAGAAGAATTATAGGTTGACCATCCTGCAGGTGTTGGGCTTGCCAGTTTACCAGGAGCTTTGCCTACCACAGCAGCACCAATACCCAAGTTGGGTACTGTTGCAAGCAACAAGCCTGATCCACCACCAGGTCCAGACTGAATATCTGAACTGATCTCAAGGGAAGCAGCAGTGAGTTGCTTTGCTCCTCTCTCAGATGAATCCTGTCTAGTGTGTCCACTACTAGCAGAGGAGCAATTATTGAGGCTGGAAGCAGCTGCAGTCAATGAATTTTCTGCCATGCAAAACTCTCTAGCTCTGTGAACAGCAGCAGAGTTATTCACATTATGCATGCAAAGCCCTAGTCTAGAAGAGATGGTGGTGGGAAGTACAGATCCAAATCTCTCGCTTGCTCGATTAGGACATACTAAAGCCATGCTCCCGCTAGCTCTGCCTTGCTCCAGCTAGCTGCACACAAGTTTCTTGATCAAAATTCTCCAGAGCTTGAATTTGTCAAGCCATCATAATCAAAGCACGAAATGGTTGAATTGTGGTGTCTCCTTCACCTTGCAAAATATTGCAAAGCTTGTTCATGAAAAACAACTTTACTTGAAGAGTATTTTGTCTGTCTCTGTGATATTCTTTCACCTTCATTCATGATTCCTCCCCATAGTGACAATTATCTGCTGTGCCCAAGACACCTCTTCAAAATCAATGTAGTTAAGGGCATTTCTTTGCATGATAATCTGTTTGGCTACAATCCATGCAATGATTTTCAATGATTTCTTTCTTTCCATGTACCTTGACTATCGCCTTAAGGCTCCATTGAGATCCACCAATAAATGTACTCCTTGTAAGCTAATCCAACCAAGTCAACCTTTGTTTGAAACACAAGGATTGTTGCATCCTGTAGAGCTGCACTACAAAGCAAACCATGGAACAAGGCTCTATGTCAATTTCAATACTGCAGTTCCTTGGATAAGTCAATAACAAAGGGTAATAAAAATAACCACAGAAAAAAAACACCCCCCAAGATGCTTCTTTTCTATTCCAAACAACCAAAACTCAAGTAGATAGCTTGCAACTGGTAATCTACCTGCTGATTGGGTTGAGCACTAGTGCGGCATTAGGGTGTCCTCATCATCATGTCCTGGAAGACTAAAATAAGAACCTCCTGAGTATTTCCTCTTGAGAACTAATTGTGTTCTAGATCCCTCTTTCACTCACTACTGGATGGCAATTCAAAGGAGATATCCTGTTGTACCTGTGAGGATTCATTAGCCCAGATGTGAACGAGTTTTCCTGCAGTTGTGTGAGTTTGCTTTCCATAGTGCAGACATCTTCTTCAAGTCCCTTTTGGGTGCTTACAAATTGGGAAAATCTGGCCACCAAAACACCAAACACCCACCAAAATCAGGTGTTTCCAGAGATCTATGTACACACATATTACTGTTCTGCATAAAAACCAATAACATGAACCTTTTTCAAACTGCTAAGTGCTGCCTTCATATGAAACTTCCTCATGAAATCATACCGGAGAAAACTTCAGATCCAATGTAGATAGCCTGGAAATCTTATGTAATCAGCGCCCTACTTACATCTCCTTGACTCTCTCTATGTCTGAAAATTTGCAGATTTCCCAAGCAACCTCACACCTCTCTATATAATAATATGCAACTGAAACAGAAAAGACATTACACTTGCAGCAGCTACAAGCAAGCAAGCACATGAAGACATGCATCTAATATTAGTGTTCAAGCTTGAGAGCAGGTACTAGATCGATTTGTCCACATCTTCTAGTGCACAAACCCCAAAATGCTAACCTGTGCAAAGAAAAAGGAAAAAGAAGAAGTGGGTACTTAGTTCAATAAAGTGTGACTTCAACTGGTTCTCGTGTGCAAATTCATCCTCAAGTAGAAAACTCTGAGATCTCTCTAATGCATCATAGATTTACAACCCCAAGTCCAAAATTACATACAGCTTGGTACCTATTCTGTGTTCAAGGCTTTTTCTAACAGCAGACAATGAAGTCTCCTAGATTACTCCAAGTGCAGGGATCAATGGCAGCACTTCCATTCCAATTGACCAGTTTTAGTGATTGCTGTAAGGCTGCTGCAGGCAGTGATACCAATGCAAGAGTGACTGCACAATAAGAGGATCTGACAAGACAATATTTTCATTGTCAAATGCTTAAGAAGATATCACAGAAAGACACTAGCTACCAAATCCTCTCTCTCACCAAGACCACTGAAGTAGAGAATCTGCACAGAAAGAAGTATGTCTTAGGAGGATCTTCCTCTTGTTCTGCAGTTCTAATGACAGCCAGAAAAGATCATTCACTCTAGAGTTAGAATGCTGCAACTTAGCGTAAGACATAATTTCTCACAGCATATCCAAGCTACAAAATTGCAAAGGAGGATTGGAACTAGTCACACACACAAGTTCCTCATGCCTCATTGTTGTTGCATATCATGTGTGTTTGTGAAGCAGACACAAAAGAGAGGGAGAGATCAGATAGTTGGTGAAAACAACAAAAGTACAAATCGTCAATTCCAAAAAGACATTGAAACACAAACAGCAACAACAACCGATGTCCAGTCCTGAAGGAAAGGAAAGGAAACAAACAAACAGCACTCTGGGAACTGCATTTTCTACACATGCACACACACACAACAAAAACAGAATCTATTTCAAGCTGGAGACAAACAGGTCTGATGGAAGATCACAGCAACCTGCGGAGGAGCAAGAAAACGGGTAGGCAAAAAGAGAAGCCTTAAATAACCTGATGCAAAACACACAAAAAAACAAAACAAAACAAATCTTTTCTTCTGCAGAGTTTAAGAAAATAGAAAGCAAGAGCTACTTACACAGCCTGCCATTCGAAGATTGTCGCTGCGAGAGATGATGATGCCTCTTCCTCAGGCTCAAGTTTTTTCTTCTTCTTCCCTTGCTTGCTTGATGTCGGTGTGAAGAATCCTCAATCAACAGCAAATCAATCTGCTTCCTTCCTTCCTTCCTTCTTTCTACCGGCGGTCTATGATCTTCATCAAAGAAAATGTTGAAAGAATTTACGAAAAGCTTTCGAAAATTGCTTCTGCAAAGGAAAGAAAAATAAACAAGAAGCAGTACTTACTTACAGCCATTCGAAGATTGTTTGTCGGAGAGAGAGACAGAGAGAGAGCAAAAGCTTAAGAGCGCAAAAGCCTTTTGGCGACAGCAACAGCAGGTACAACAACACTTGCATGCAGAAAGGAAAGCTGAAGCTAAAACAATGCGCGATGTGGCAAGAACGATGGGATGCAATTTTCTAGAATCCAAGAGCGGGCGGGCGACAGCCTGCCAAGGTTTTTCTTCGGATTCTGCAGAATTTCTATTCTGAAGCAAACTCGCTCGCACGCTCGCTCGCTCGTCGTCGCATGCTTTGCTCTGTTCCCCGAACGAACAATATTATTATTATTGAAGCAAACACGGGAGTCTCTTGAATTCTTTCTGGCACTTCTTGATGTCAGTCAGTCAGTGTAATTGACGAATCAATCGGAAGAAAGCACAAATGATGTTCTTCCTTCCTTCCCTCCCTTCCTTTCCTTTCCTTTCCTTCCTTTCTTCCTTGCTACTGGCATGTGATCTTCACCAAAATCGGTCGCGAAAACGTTGAAAGAATTCACCAAAATCGGTGGAAAATCACAGGCATTCATCGTCGTCGCTACTGCTCATTCTCGCGCAACAATCCCCACTAGAAACACATGTTTCGCAGTCGTGGATTCCCAGCAGGCAGGCAAGTAAGCAAAGAAGGAAAAATGAATCTCCTCGGGGACGACGAAGAAGAAGACGAAGAAGAAGAACAACACCAGTAGGTACCTAACAACAACAAGAGAAGGTAGCAATTCACCTGGTAGGTAGGTGGTTGTGGTTTTTGATGGAGTAGCAATTCACTTGGTAGGTAGGTGGTTGTGGTTTTTGATGGAGTAGCAATTCACTTGGTAGGTGGTAACTTGAAGCACAAGAAGAGTAGGTAGCAATCCACCTGGTAGGTAGGTGGCAATTTGAAGTCCAAGGCATTGTGGTTTCTATTAGAGTAAGTAGTAGCAATTCACTTGGTAGGTGGTAATTTGAAGTAGAAGAAGAAGAAGAGTAGGTAGCAATTCACCTGGTAGGTAGGTGGCAATTTGAAGTCTAAGGCATTGTGGTTTCTATTAGAGTAGGTTGTATCAATTCACTTGGTAGGTGGTAATTTGAAGAAGAAGAAGAGTAGGTAGCAATTCACCCGGTAGGTAGGTGGCAATTTGAAGTCTAAAAGGGTTGTGGCTTTTAGGTTAGGTAGCAATTCACTTGTAGGTGGGAATTTTCAGTCTAAGGCATTGTGGTTTTTGGAGTAGGTGGGTAGCAATTCACTTGGTAGGTGGCAATTTGAAGTCCAACAAGGCCTTAGTGGTTTTTAGAGTAGGTGGGTAGCAATTCACTTGGTAGGTGGCAATTTGAAGTCCAACAAGGCATTGTGGTTTTGATTAGGGTAGGTGGGTGGCAATTCACTTGGTAGGTGCCAATTTGAAGTCTGAGGCATTATGCTTTTATTTTTTAAGGCCTTATTCAATTTTTTGAACCTAATTTTATTCAAATAAAAGGGATTATAATGTGTAGGGTCACTCCCAAGGAGTGGGGAGTTCCCGAAATAACTGCCCCCCAAGCCGGAGGAGCCAAGGGCAGTTAGTTTAGGGACTCCCCCACACTAAGGGGGTTACCCGGTGTAAAGTCCAGATACTCATACACCAATTCTCTTCACAATGAAGTTCCCCCATGACAAACTAGTTGTGTTTGCCCTATACAAACCCAACAATTAGATGGGTAGACTTCAAAACAACCCATCAATTGGATGGGTGCACCCAAAATCTACACATGCACGTCCATTAGCTTGGGGCAATAACCACAATGAACCCAATGAAGGTTTGGAATCCTCAATGAAGAAACACAACGCCCAACAACAAACTGAAATTCCCTGTCGCCTCCCCAGAGGGAAATTAGGCTTTTTAGAGTTTAGGGTTTAAACCCCTAAACCCTAACTCTTGTTCATTCTAGTGTTGAAAAATGGTCGAGTGTTTTGTGTGTGTGTGTGTGAGAGAGAGAGTGCTCGCATGAGTGAGAGTGTGTGTGTGTGTGTGTGTGTGTTTTTTTTCCAAGTTTGTGATGTAGCTACGATATATATCATCCATAAGCCAATTTAATCTATTATAAAGTAAGAAAAGAAATTTATTTTAATCCTTTCCTCTCTTTTTTGGCTATCAATTTGAACCATGTATAGAAATGTGGCCAAAAATTTTGTTTTTTTGTGAATTTAAAAAAAATCATTGGATTTTCAACAAATGTTTTTCAAAAGTTTGCAACAATGTGATCACACTCCAAAAAAAAACAAAAATTAAAAGAAAAGGTTGGTGTGTGTGTGTGTGTGTGTGTGTGTGTGTGTGTTTTCTTTCACTTTTCATTTTGAGTTTAATTTTATTCAAAAGAGAGAAACAATTGAAGGGGTTGTAAATATCATATGTTTTATTTCTTTCACATTTCATATTTTTAAAAATTGAATTTGGTCATGGGAACAATTGAAGCATTGTTGTTGTTGTTGTGGTGGTGTGTGTTTGTTTAGTATTAATAAAAGTTGATTTTTGACATCATTCTTCTTTTGTATGCTTGTAAAAAAAAAAATGTAGGGTTGTGCAATTTTGCAAGGACAAACACCAAAAGGGATAATTAAATTTTAAATGGATAATTAATTAAATAACCAATTTAGGAAGAAAAAACCAATAGCAACAACTCCACCATATACTCCAAAGTTCAAATCTAACTATGAAGGAAGGTAGTTTGTTTTGTTTTGTAGTTATGAGATCCACCGAAACAGGATGCTTCAGATAGTATTCTTGGCGTCTTTGGAAAGCTCTGGATGAGGAGGGGTGCATGATGGGCTTGGTTCCATGACATTTGGACTTGCAGTGCAAAAGTTCTTGAATATTGAATGATTTCTTCACTGAAAATTAAATTAAATCTCTTGGTTGACATTCCACAACATGCGGGCAACTTAACACCTGGTGAACATTCCGTAAAATGTGGGACCAAAGTGAAAAAACTACATTCTTGCACTGTACCAAGCAACAAAGAAGCTCGTCACATAATGACTCTACCATTGAAACGACATCCAGAAGAAAATGATAAATGGCTCTACCATTCAAATGACATCCATAAGAATGATAAATGTTCAACATACAAAATTGGAAACACACATTGTAGCTCTACCTACCATTTTAAATGACATCCAGAAGAATGATAAATGGCCCTACTATTTAAGTGACATCCATAAAGAATGATAAAAATGTTCAGGATAAAAGTGAATGATGAAGATTTACCGTATTTGCAGGGTAAAGGTAAAGGATAAGTATTTCATCATTTGCCTTGTACATATGGTATTGGGTATAAGTGAGTAAATGGTAGGGCAAAAAAAATTAATATTTACACATGTATGGCACATTTCAGAGTTCGTATGAAACCCAATTGTGAAATTTTCATTTTTTAACAATTTAAACTAATTTCCATTTAGACAAATATCACTCAAATTCAATAACTTTTGCTTTGTTGGTCCAAAAAAACATTGTGAAATGCCAAATGTGCCCATCGAGCCTCACCAAGGGCTTTCCAACATTACCAAAAGTGGAGCAAGGGGGAGGGGCCAATGTTTGGGAGGGTTACAATGTGGTCGCATCCAACAAAACAAAACAAACAAATACCTAATCTTCTTAAGGTACGTTCACACTTGGTATTAGGGACTCTAGTGTTAAGTCCCTTAACATTACACTAGTCATTTAGGACATAATTTTACTGAACATGAAAATTTTATGTGAAGCTAACATTCACTTAATATTAAGCTATCACCTATTTAACATTGAGATTAGTCATAGAGTTATAATATCATCTTTCAAAAATCCTCATATAAAAATAGACTTATTACCTTGGGGCCAATATCCATTAAGCTAACTAGGTACACTCTATAATGAATCTAAGCACAATATCCTTGCCTTGGTAGGCAAGTCCAACAAACAAATTGTATGATCAAGTGGGATCAAGATTTGTGGGATCCAAATCAGCTTTCTTTTGTCCGGTGTGCAACTTCGCACCTACAGTGTCGAATTTTGCAAAAGAAAGTGGCCAGAGATGAGAAGTTTAGGGTTTACCTTCGCCGCCAAAATGTCAAGATTTTGGCCCCCAAAAACTTTGATAGCCGAGTAAAACCCTAATTCTTGAGTTTTTTTTAATATAAAAAAACCACGCAAGAGTACAAGCAGCTGATGATAATGATGATATGGTATCAATTTGAAATAAATAAATAAATAAATAAATAATATCAATTTGAAAGCTTTTATTACCTACAACTTTCCACAGCCAATATTTCTTCAAGGACTACCAGGCTTTTTGTAGGCTTTTCTTTTTTCTTTTTTTCTGATCATGTCTGAATGGTGATCATCAAAAACCTGTTTCCAAAATCCAGCAGAAATCTACCTCCCTGGATTGCAGCTGAATTACTGTAGTACATTGGCAGCTTTGACACTATATTATATTATATTCTCAAAAATGTTGAAATTTTCAACAATAAAAAAATTAAAAAATCATTATAGAGTATATTGTAGTACCTTTTCAGGTTCAGAAAAAATTATATTGTTTTTTTAAAATTTTCAAAATTTTAGAAAACTAAGGTCCCTTCTTCTAGCTGAAAGTTTTGAAACTTATTAATTTACTCATCATGCCCGAAATTTCATAGGATTCAAGAAGTTGTTACAGGATAGTTTTAGGGTTTTAGTATCATCATATATATTAAAGGAAGAAAGTTCCTTCCCCTGACTCCGGACGGACAGTAGAGAGAGAGAGTGTGTGTGTTCAAAGGACCACAACATTTCCTAAAAGAACCGGCGAAGAACCACCGGTTGGCTAGTACCAAGAACTGGTACGTTTCTTGAAAACATCGGAAAAAATCAGCTGCGATTTACGAAGTCAGATCTTTGGATCTTTGAGAACTGTCGGTTCAGGACCCTCATACCCGATACTTGCCCGCCGGTTCCTATAGGGGAGGATCTTCGGAGTCCTGGAGGGAGCGAGGGAGAGAGGGAGGCAATGGGTACCTCCAGACGGACAGTGGCCACGGACAGTTAAAGTAGTCTTGGTACATAGTTATGGGCCTCAAAATAATGACAAAGTCAAAGAACCGGCCGACAAAGTGGTAGTTCTTGCACGAAAACCATCAGCTTGGCAAGGTTGTTGAAATGAAAGGAACCAACGATTCTTTTGTTCCTGTTGGGTTCTCAAGAACCGGAACCGAAAGGTTAAAGAACTGGAGCGAGAAATGTGAAGGACCGGGCGAGGGGGATCGACGGTTTAAAAAACCGGAGTGGGAAATGGGAAGGATCGGCCGGGGGGGATCGACAGGTTAAAGAACCGGAGTGGGAAATGCGAAGGACCGAGCGGGGGGGCTCAACGGGTTAAAGAACCGGAGTGGGAAATGCGA
>Ga0116227_10002966_pt1 | contig 38131 bp, 27 predicted proteins | sample S1TSphgellanicum_FD_89693 | JGI IMG/M metagenome (GOLD analysis project Ga0116227, IMG submission 89693) | Host-associated microbial communities from peat moss isolated from Minnesota, USA - S1T2_Fb - Sphagnum magellanicum MG | ecosystem: Host-associated > Plants > Peat moss > Unclassified...
TTAAAAAAAAAAAAAAAAAAAACCCAACCCAACTCTTTCAGTTGTTGAGAAAGAGACAGGATGAGTGTACCTAAGTCCAAAAACCCCAAAATAAAAATAACAAATTAAAAAAAATAATTTACAACACTAATATATATTATTCTCTGCCACGCCGCGTCTGTATTCCACTCTTTCTCCACCCCATTGAAGTAAACAGACCATGACGGGACGAATGGATGATCGGACAAATAGATGGATGAATGACAGGACAAATGGATGAAATGATGCTTCACGACGTCCTTTACTATATGTAATACCTATGAGATAAGTTTCCATTCATGTTGTAATGAGACCACTTTAAAGTTTGGGTTTCTTTCCATACCAGTTTTTTTTGGCTGGAGATTATTAAAAAAAAGGAATGGAAAATAACGTAGGTTTTCGGGGTTTAAAATTGCCAGATTTCAAAAAAAAAATTATTATAATTTGCTAGGTATAGTAGGTTGCTGTAGGTTGCCAAAAATTTTAATTTTCAAAAAATAAAATCTTGTTGATAGCCAAAATTTGGGTTTTTCAACACCATACCATTATGCAGTGGTACTATGGTATAAATTGAAAACCCTAAAGTGTTTTTTTGGGGGTCACCTTCTTCTCTGCAATCCAGTTCTCCATTTGTTCCCAGAAAGAGAGGAAAAAAAGAATAGAAGTTTCTTTTGGGTTGATTCTAAAAGATAAAAAAACCTAGATGGGGTTTCTGAGTCACAATATAACATTTTCTCAGGTCATATAAATGGGCCACCACCATGAAACCCTAGGCAATATTTCAATGGAGGCTTCAACTCAAGAAGATGAAGGTACCAATGAAAAGTGCTGGTTCATGCTAGTAGTAGATTGCTGAATAACCTAAAATTGTTTTGTGTATAGTCCTGGCATGTGTTTTTCCAATGTGACAACAAGCCTTTGAAGAAATTGGATTGTTCAACACTTGTTCCAATAGCTACAATAACTTAAATTGTGCACATGGTGCTCTTCCAATGTTCTGTCTGTCACTCCTCTTATGTTTCACTCTTGTGCTTTAGGAATCAGACCTGTAATAGAGTTCGGAAATGCACTGCAGTGAAGAGCTTTGGAAAAATGAAGAAAGAAATGACATACTTTGGTTTAGTGATTTTTGGGTGGTGATTTTCTGTCATTTTGCCAATAATATTCATCCAAGTTTTTTTGGCTGTTTTTATAAAATATTGCCATAATTGCCTAAAATATGAATATTGTGCTTAAGATTTTTTTACTTTCTCATTTTGAATAGTGGAAAATTTGACTATATATTCTTCTGGATGATGGACACATGAGTAAAATCACAAAATTGAAAAAAAAATCACTGCTTTGGTTCAGTGGGATTTTTCTTTCATATTTGTGATGTAGCTGAGCTTGCCATCATCCATGACACAGTTTAGCCAGATTTGGCTATTAACGGGATATGAAAGTAATTTAAAAAAAGATTTGTTGGCTTCATGCTAAAACCCAATAAAGAAATCTGGAGATATTTAAAATAAAACTGAAGAAATTTGGCAACTAGAAAAAAATTTAACCCATGTTTTAGCCATTTGGAAAGACAAATAGCCAACTGACCCAAAAATGGTGATGAACTCGTTTGGGAAGAGAAATTTTGTGTAGCCAATGGGAAGGCCCAAGCATGCACTCAAGGTGCCTTGATTATGTTTCCTTTTAATTTTTTTTGGGGGGGAGGGAAAGGATTTTTTTTCATTTTTCCTTGGTTCCCAATGTGTTCCCACTATGTTCATTTTAAATTCTCAATGGGTTCCCAATATGTTCCCCAAATTCCTTCACTTTTATCTTATATGTTTTGCCAAATGTTGTCCTCCTTTCACCTATATAGGTGGGCCAAAGGGTAAGAATGTTCTATTTCAAAATAGAACCTTATATTTTGGGGAGCCAATACAATGTTAATTGTTCCCCATCACCTTCAATGATTTTTCATCAATGTTTTTTTGTTTTTGCAAGGAGCCACTTTGATTAGCGCATCATAAAAAAAAAAATATTTGAACATTGAACATGCTCCAAATAAAATCATGGTGAAGCTTCCTCTTTGTTCATTTTTATAAATTGTTTTCTTCAACTTTGTTAAGTAGAAAATTAAGGTGTCTTTCATATCTTACCCTAAGTCATTCCCTCGGCCCTTGAAGAACATCCAAAAGGTGTTAAAATTAGGTAATCACTCTTCTACCCCTTATAGGTATTCACTTTGCGTTAAATATTCATATCATTATCCCAACTAACCTTTATAATCCCAAGAACCCCATGTTCAATACAATAACACCAATGTAACAAAACCTACAAGAAGTTACAGCCATGTCACCTAAGTCATCTCCCCTTTTATTATCTACTTAAGATAACCAACATAAAGTAAGGATATTGCCTTTTGTCATGTAAAATTTCCTTTCCCCCCTTGTAATTTATGTTCTACTCTTCCTTTGTATGATTAGACAATAGCCTCTTTCTTTGTTCACAACCACTTTTCTTTTATTCATATTATAACCAATGGTAACCTTAAACAAGTAAATCACAAAAAAAAACACACGACTATCATTAAATGAAACAAGGTTTTTTTCAAATCAATCTTTCACACATCAAATGAAAATACTTACACTAGAATCTTCACTTCCTAGTTGTTGATCTCCTACTCCAACCAAGTTTTTACCCATTCCCTTTTTTATGAACAATCCCACCTTCCCCTTTCTCTAATCTTCTTGTTTTCTACTTTTAACAACCTTGACAACCCATACCTACTCAAACTTTTCAAGACAATTCTTCTTCTTTCCCACTTTCCCTTGTTCTAACACAAGAGGGCAAACCTTTTTCTTCTTCCTAGGTCAAGTGCCCTTTTTTTTCTACTCCTACCTTACTAAGCCTAACACCAATTCTCTCTACCTCTTCCTCCATTTGACCTTGAGTGGAACTACTCATGGAGCCTTCCTTTGAGTGACTGCCACCACCAACTTGTGATGCCTCTGCCTCCATGCCAACTATGTTGCTTAGTTGGGCATATTTTGAAAGTTCACCTCTTCATGATGTAGCAACCCCCCCACCTTACTTCAATTTTCGATGATATGTTTAACCTCATATCAACCAAGATCTCACATCCTCATCATCACTCCCCACTCACTCCCATTTCCTCACACAAAACTCATCACTCTCGAGGTGGAAAGAATGGTCAACAATGCCTTCCTCCCCTTTCAACTTCAAGAAGAAACTTATACTACTATTGTTTTGACCTAAACCTAATTCCTAACACCTTTCTAGAAGTCACCTCCACCATGTCTATACCTCCTTATCTAGTAGGTTAAGCTAATCCAAGAGAAGACAAGGTAACCTTGCCTTAACCTAATCCAACTATCCTACCAACCAACTTATCTTATTCAAGCCACCCACCCTTAATAGTCCATCTGATCAAACATACTACCTTATCCTATGAACCTTGGGTTAACCCCAAAACTCCTTCAATCGACTTACATACTCTTAACCAAAATTGGGTTAGGTTAATTGAGGCCCAACAAACTTTGGTCAAACCTTATGAAATTAATTGTGGTTATGTTGGTCGCATGTTACACCACCACCAAACAAAATGAAGAAAGTGACAATAATTACTATTAATTTAGTGAACAAACACCTAATGACTACCAACTCATTAGTTCCACCCTTGGTAAAATGCCTCTCAATGCATTTGTTCCCCTTTTCCCAAAAAATTCACACCTTTTCCCCCACCTCCCCCCCTAAATGCCCTAACATAAAATAATCACCAAGTTTTGTGATAGGTGCTTACCAAGTGTTTCCATTAGTATTTTGTGAAAGTCAAAGGCATCTTGCCCCAAGTTGAAAATATTTGCATGTGAGTAAAAATAATGAAATTGTTAGTAAAAATATTTTTCATCTAACAATATTTATTGTTAGTAGCAATGATAATTTTTTATTTATTTTGTAATCTATCAAAATCACAATGTATCAATGCATCATGCCATCGTGCATTATGTTGTGTTATCATCATGAATCCCATGATACATATGTATTTTATAAGGGTGGGAAATTTTTTTAAATCATATGGACAAAAAATTGCCATGTTTTTGGGTTTATGGTTGACAACTAGTTTACATTTCTTGCCATTTTTCAATTTTAACCAATTATCATTTACCATGTGTTTTTTTTAATACATTAAGGATTTGTTGATACACTAAAAAAAAATTCAATGGAAAGTTTTCATACATGCTTAAACATAGTAAAGGTGGGAATGTTTCTTCAAAATTGATGGACAAAAGGTTACCATGTTTCTATGTTTATGGTTATTGTAAAATAGTTGTTAATGTATCAAAAAATAACAATACAATATTCACAAATATGTGAATACTACATTCCATATATCACCATTTGTTTTTCACACATTACAAATGGATGGTTGCATATCAAAAATTGACACATAGTGTATGTTTCTCACCACTTTTCAACCATAACCAATATTGCTATTTGCCATGTGCTTTTCAATACATTAAATATTTGTTCATACATTAATGATTTTTTGATACATGGATTTTTTCAATTGACAATTGTTGTGCACATGCCTAAACATAGCAAGGGTGAAAGTGTTTATTAAAAATACATGGACAAAAAGTTGTTATGTTTCCAAGTCCATGGTTATTATAAGGTAATTATTTAAATATCATAAAATACCAATAAATTATTCACCTTGTGTGAGCAATACTATCTATGTATCACCATTTTTCCACACATGACAAATATATGGCAATTGACATCTAGTCTATAATTCCCACCATTTTTTTTATTATAACCAATTGTTATTTGCCATATATTTTTTAATACATAAATTTTTTGTTGATACACTAAATATTTTTTAATACATTAAGAAAATGTATTTGCAAGTGACATGCACATGCATCTAAACATGATAAGGCAAATGTTTTCTCAAAATACATGGGCAAAAGATTCTCATGTTGTTAAGTTTACAAGTAGGGTAAAATAATTTTTTATTTAATCAAACTACAATAATATGTTAATGGCACATGATGTGAACAATACATTCAATGTATTATCATTATTCCACACTTGATAAATAGTGACTACATATGAAAACTTGACATTCAATCTATGTTTCCCGTCATTTTTTTATTATAACCAATTTATATCTAATCACTGTATCTTTCAAAAAGATTTATCAATATGGAATCTTGTTTCAAAATTCAATCTTAATTACCATTTTTTTTAAAAATCTCCTTTTACGCAAATATTCCAAATTTTGCCATGCATGATCATTTCAATTTCCCACAATTAAGTGTGTGAATCATTGATTAAACAATTGGTATTGCCCAAAGACCTTTTAATACATTCATGTATTATATTTGAAACATAAATATTTTGTTATGATACTTTAATTTTGATATATGACACTTTAAAATGTATGATTTAGAAAATAGCATATGAAAGTACCACAAGTCCATGATTTACTTGAAAGCTTTGTTAATTTGGGGAATGTATTATACAATAAAATATGCCATTATAATATTGAACTAATTAGTTTTAGGAGTTGCACCTTGGTGTATTGCCTCGATCATTAAAAATTTCATTAATGATTTCAATGTATGAAAAGAATTTCAATATATTAATGGATGGAAAATATAATCCCCCATGTACACTAATACATGTCACTATTGGATAGGAAAGGCGAGTTACATCAAGTGGTACATCACCAAACTCAATTAACACTATTCAAGTTCATACAAACCAAAGTTTAATCCCCAAATAACTCAAGTGTATTAGGAAGGATAATTACATCCATTCTAAATTGGGCACATTCACCACTAAATTTCCCCATACAAAATAGTCATGACTTTGTTTATTCTTCATTTCATTTTCCTTTATGAGTTTTGGAATTTTTTGCTTTTTGATAATTTAAAGGATAAAATGTGCCACTTTAACATTCATTCAAGATCTACATTCACAAATTCAATACAAGATGAGTAAGTTTGTAAAGTTGAAATGTTGCACTAATGATGTTACACTATAATTTGATGTGTGACAAACTACATTATCTAAATTGATACATTAATACATTACAAGTTGATACACTAAAATACCAAAGGAAAAAATTGAATATCATATTTCAAATTCATCAAATGTATTGCATAAAATATTGCTCAGATGCTTTATTGTTCAAATATTAATAGACTGCAACACTAATACATTGACATTTTAATATTGATGACTAAAATTGAATTTTTCAACCTACATGGAAACCTTAGAAATTTTGGAAAAGAATTTACAGACTGAATAATATGAAGGAAAAAAAGGTTCATAGATTTAATATCAAATGTTGTGAATAATGAATAATTAATTTAAGAGTTGGTAATAAATGATCAAATGTCTTTTGAATGTATCACAACTATAATTTTTGTATAATATTATTGTTGTGTTTTCATTTGATCCAAACCCACAAAAGTTCATGAAAATATGATATCGTTTATGCATGCTTATTCTTGTGTCAAAGTTATCTTCAGTTTATTTTTTGAATTGTTTTGTTTCATTTGATTTCATTACACTTTAATATTTTAGGGTATAACATTACTAACTTCACCATTCGTAATGAAATTTTTTTGAATTTTGAAATTGAATAAAAGGATTAAGAAGTTAAAAAATATATGTACAAGCAATTGCACATTAGACCTAATATAACAAAAAATGTTTTATAAGATTTGTAAGTGTACCAAAAGGTTTTTAAGTAGATGGATTCAAAACAAGTTCACACAATGAACTTGTTTTGAATAAAATAATCAAAACATATGCCACACATTGAACATACGAAGTTTTTCCACATCAATATAATGGATTGTAGTGTATTAATTTTCTAATACATAGATCTAGTTACATTGATACGATAAAAACTTGAAAAAACAAAATCATTAATATAAGGAAATAACAAACTTTCAAAATTGTCAATCATTAATATAAAGAAATAACAAACTTTCAAAATTGTCAATGCATTCGTGAACATGTAGCAAATAACCAAGTTCATAATTTGTAAATAATGTATAGGTGGGCAATAAGGAAAATCTTACAATAAATTTTGTTATCACAAATTTTTCTTTGTTTTGAATAGCAAAAAAATTCATTGATTTGATTGTTGTAAAAAATCACATAACTTGTTACTACCTTTAACTTAACTATTAGGTCCAATAACATGAATTGATTCAAGTTGTGAAGAATGTAGAATTGATCAAGAAGTTCAGATTTCCTATTAATAAACATGCAAATGTACTTAAAACAAATATAACAAAACTGAACTTTACTTGTGATACATTGTATCATAGCCCTTTCTTTACCTTTTTCATCATGGGTGTAAATTTGAACTCAAATTGGCTCCCATGTGCACAATATGAACTTGAACTTGGGTTGGCTGCCATGTGCACAATATGAACTTGAGCAATTGGTTGCCATGTGCATAAAACATAGATTATCCAAATGCCTATTCACAATGAAAATTCACAATGACCAAAAAAAAAATTCTATTATTCAATTCACTAACTTCCAAGGAGGAAAAAAAATGCAATATCTTACATTCAAATTGTAGTTTTTAAAAATTCTAGTTATTTATTTGGTTATAAACTTTGAAATGGTAGATGATCGTACATGCTAAGCAATGAAATCATCTTAAGAAAATCAACAATGAATATGAAAACACTCTACTAACATCACTCACTTCAGATGTTTAGCATTGTTTGATTTTCAAGAATAACTTGAATATTGAAACTACTCTCCTCAAAATTGTGTAGAAAAAAAGAATGGCATAAAGAAAGGAGGGAGAGGGAAAGAGAAGGGGTGCTCAAGAGTTGTTTTCTTGATCCTCTTCTTTACAAAACACCAACTCCTTTTTTTTTTCCTTGTTCCTTGACTTTCCAGCAGAACAAAAAGTTACATAAACACCCATCAAGAGATAATGCAATGGTTTGCAATAAAACACTTAGTTGCAAACAAAATCCTTCACCCAAATCCTAAAGATTGAAAAAATTGCACCAACATAATCAGTGAAAAAGAAAAAGAAATTAAGAAATGCAAACCATAGCCACCTTTAAACTCTAAGCAATGCATCATGGTCATGACATGGGGCACTTGTGTTCCATGATTTTGCCATAGCTACCTAGATGACAATAAAATCTAGTCATGGTCATGTAATGATACACAAATGTTTGATACACTGTTGGCAGGATGCAGAGTTACCCCATGAATTTCCTCACCAGAGAAACTATTTTTCACTTATTTCCCATCCATATTCACTTGTTTGAGATTTTTGAATAGGGCAAATCCATGTTGTAAACACTTGCCATCAAAACTTGGTGATCATTTTATGCTGGGCCCTAAATGGGCCTTTTCACTATGTCTTGCCTTGTTTGACTGGTTGTTTGAATTTCTTTTGCCTTGATTATGGTTCTCCCCAATTTTTATAATACTTCATTCCATGAATATTCTCCTATCCTTTTCATTAGATGGACAACCTCCCATGTTTTGTTTTTTGTTTTTCCTTTTCAATATTGCCCAAAAAAAAAAAAAACCTTTGGAGGATCCCCAACATAACATCTTTTATGTGAGGATGCTCCTTCCTTCCTTTTGGCTCCCCTATATAGGTGAGAAGGGGAGAACTTTGGGCAAAGAATATGGGATAAAATGAGTTGCTACTGGGAACACCCTTCAGGAACACAATGAAAACTTGAGAAATATCATGAAGGAACATGATAACATCATTGAGCACATGATGGGAACACAAGAATAAAAGAGTCCCATCCTCACACACCCCCTCCCCAAAGGAAAAAAAAGATGAACCTTGGTGAGTGTATGTTTAGTAATCTCATTGATTGCTTGCCTATTTGATTCCTAGACATGGTTCCCACTAGTTTTTGCTTCAGCTAATACCCCTTCTAGAGTACCTGTTTGTTATTTCTATTAATTTGATGGTGTGCCTCCCCAAATGTGGTGCTACTGGGAACACCCTTGAGGAATGCATTGGGAACTTGGGGAATATCATGGGGACACATGTGAAAACACAATGGGAACATGGTGAGAAAACCAAAATAAGAAATTCTATTTCTGTGAAAACACACCCCCCCCCCCCCCCCACGCCCCCTTAAAAAGGAAGAAACTGGATCATTCGTGAGTGCATGCTGAGCCTCCTCATTGGCTGCATGAAATTTCTCTTTCCAAAACTGTTGGTCACCAATTTTTTGCCTAGGCTAATGGCAGGGACAGAATTTTAGGGACATAGTTGGACATTTCTATCCAACCCATCTGAATATATTATATTAGTGTGTGTGAAATTTTGCAATTCATTCATTTGTTTCTTCCAATCCACATAAAGTCCTTTTAGAAGATTAATGACATTAACTTATCCATGTTCAAGAGTGGGACATGTTTAAGTCATATGCGGGATCTTCTACTTAGTTCAATGAATTTGTGCAATGGTTTTCTTTTCTTTAGGTTAGATCACCGTCAACTGGTTATTGTTGGACACACTTTTCATGCAAAGTTTTGGATGTCTTTTGGAAATAAGATCAATGGATGTTCTTTCAAGCACAATTGTTTACCAATGGACCATTTTGCCCATAGTCTAATTTGCATTTACACCCTGTACTAGTTTCTTTGTCAATTGGTTGTTTTCATCATTTCATTCTAAGCTCTAAAATGCAACACAAAATGACAAGGAAATTTGTCAATGAAGTGGTTATTGACCCTTATTAAGGTGCATTCACACTTGGTGTTAGGAACTATAGTATTGGGTCCCCCTTAACACCATGCAAGTCATTTAGGATTTACACCTACTTACAATGAACATTTTATGTTAAGCTACCATTCACTTAACATTAAGCTATCACCCAATTAACATTGGGTGCCACCTAGGATGCCATCTAGATTTTCATTTAACACTGACTTAACATCAAGTGTGAATGCACCATTAAGGTAAGTATATTAATGTCTTAATGTTTCATCTTTATGTTTCAAAAGTTGGTGTCACTCTTTTCAAATGCTAACATAATTGGAAGTTGGAACTTTTTTGTTGATCTTAATCATCATGGTGGCAGCTGACACATGAGCTTAGTACTGGGTCAGCTCATCTCTCTTCCCTCCCAATCCCATCTAATTGTAAAAACCTTGAATTATGTTGCATTTGGATCCAGTGATGTGTGCCATGACCAGTTAACAATTATGACACAAGTAATGCTCACTGGCAAAGATTTTTGATTGGGTGGGTCAGGTGGGTTCCATTTCAAAAGAAATGACCTAGTCAAGGTTTAGTATAATTTTCCAAATTAAAAAAATATAGAAAGTGTACTATAGAGCATGAGAAATCCCAAAGAGAGGGGAAGGAAAAAAAAAGAAGAAAAAATTAAAAAAAGAAAAAGAAACCAGGGGTTCCATTATTGCAAATTCAAACCAGTGTTGGGCAATTCTTTGCTTTTATGCCTAACCTTTGGTTTTGGTTCTAACATAAATTAGAATTATCTTGGCTCCAGTCCCGGTTCCACACATGAGTGGAACTAAAGGCAACTGGGACTATGGTTTTTCCATTATGGTTTTGGTTTTAAAAATCAGACCCAGTTCCAGACTGGTTCTTACTAACCCTGTCACAACTGACAGTTAATTGCCAGTTAACTTCCTGTTAACCCCAGGTTCTGGTTCCTTTTTTTTTTTAAATAAATATTAAATAGAACTATGGCGAGTATCCTCAGACAGATTTCGCCTTCACTGGTGACACTTTTGTACAGGAACATTAAAACTGTAGCCAGTAGACAGACTTGTGGTGACACACTCCCAAAGGGAAAAGTTTGGCGAATTCTATTTGAGAAAAAAGGGATTTTGGCCAGAAATTTGAGGCAATTTCGCCCCCAAGAAAAAAAAGACTAACCAGGAACCCAAGTTTCAGATCCAATTCTTTTCAAGTTCTAATTCCTGTCCTGATTCCAAAATTCAGACCACGTTCCAATTTGATTCTTACCATCTGGAACTAAAATTGGCAGTTAGGGCAGACCGGCCGGTGTCCGAACACTTAAGGTATGGTTTGCTCACCGTTTCCACAGGAGGGCCCCATTGTCCCCATTGTTTATGGTCTTTTTAAATAAAAAAAAGATGGAGTCCCCCTCTTGGTGCATGTGTTGCACTGAAAATTGGCAAAAATGGACTAGCGGCAATAAGGGTTTTTAGTGGTATCTGCAAAGTAAGGAAAATTTATTAATCTCAGTATGAAATGCTTACACTGAGCATTTCATGGACAAGGTTCACAAGTGATTATAGTAGATGTACAGGTAGGAGCAGTGAAAATATATGTAGCAGCAGTGGAGGCGCTCAGGAAAAAGGAAGGACAGGATGAAACTGAGTTGACCATCAAAATTGCTAGAAAAACTAGTCTGGGTCCCAGTTATTTTGTTTGGTAAAATTTTCATTCCCAGTTACGCCTTTGATGCCCTATTATGCCAAAACTGATTGTTCCCACCCCCTAATCACAGGACTTTACGGATAACTCTTATAACCCATGCTTGATTGTTTTTGTTGCATCATTGTTTGTTTGGATGTGCCCATCCAACAACCCTTGAAGCCCCTCACTCCACTATTTGTATTCTCAGAAAGCCCTTGAGGAGGCAAGGTGCACATTTGTTATTTCAGGAATTTTTGGACCCACCAAGCAAAAGCTATTAAGCTTAGAGTGACTTTTGTCTCTGGAAATTAATTTGGAAAACAAAGAAAATAAAATCTTTTTCCCCAAAAGAACTCTGAAGTTAAGCCCATTTGGATTGGAATAAAACTAAGATACATGACCTTATAAGAGGTTTAATATACTTGTTGGACCAGAAGTTTCATCCATGAAATTCTTAAATAATATGTTCTTTCATCCATAAAGTTCTCAAATAATGAAACTCAATACTTCTATTTTGGGGGGAAAGCTGAATGTTTGATAAATACACAGAGTTGTTGGCATCATAGTAAAAACACAAAGACAACACATTCCCAAACGAGCTCTCTTCAACATCTCCTTGTGTAGGCGATACTTGACAGGCAGATATGTGGATATACATAAGTAACTACTTTCAAGGTGATGACCATCCATATGCACATGTCCTCACACAATTTACAATTTTGTTTTGTCTTCTTCTGTGTACCCTGCTGTCAACTCCGTGTGTCCATTAAATGCCCATGTTGCGCAGTCGCTATTTTTTCTGCTACTGCTCCGTGGCTGACTAAAACAGAACCATATCCTTCCTTCCTTCACACACTGACTACTCGCCGCCTTCTTCTTCATCATCATCATTGTTGGTTGTAATCTTATAACACACAGCCTGCACAAATTATTGTTGACAAATTGTTACAGTTGTTGTTGTTGGACGGATCACTCTCCCGCCTTTTTTCCTCCTCTCTGTTCCTTTCTGAACCATGCTTGGGCAATCTCCCTGGGATAGTGTGTTGTTCATGTTGTGCTACAAATCACTGCTTTTACAGAAAATTACAGTTTTTTAATTTTAAAAACCTGTTATCTTATCATTGTAAGATAAGGCGATGCTGCTCATATATATATATATGTACTTTACTTCACTTACTTAAGAAGCATCTGGATTGATGCTTCCTAATTTTTCTCTTTTTTTTTTTTGGGTTTTGTTTTCTTATTGGTTATTTGGGTTTTAGAGACTCTGAACACAATTTGTGATTTCAATTTCTGCAGTTGTCTGTAATAAATTTGTGTTCGTGTTGGACTTTGTGTAGCCTACTTGTGAAGGGAAAAAAATCACAACTTCGATGAATTACATGACAACAAAATTCAAAGTACAGAGGGTTTATTTACAATTGAATATGGCCTTGCCCTTAGCTTTTTTGCTCATAGTTGTAGTGTGGAAAAGGGAAGAGAGCCTAGCCGATGCTGCTCATGGTTAGACGAGACTGCATTGCACTCAAGCTTTGTTGTTGTTGCTCTTGGTTTTTGTTGAAAAGAAAACTTTTATTAAAAAGCTCTTGGATCCAGAACAGTGTTCAAGGATCATAGCTAGGTAGCAATCTTTTGCAATGTACAGCTCTTGGAGACTTTAAGTCTGTTTGTAACTATAGTCTTTTGTTTTTTGTTTTGGTGGATTTGTAAGTTTTTTTTGGAAGCTGAAAAACTGTGTGGAGAAACTGGACTCTGGAGTGAGGAATTTGGCAGCCTGCTTCAGAAATGGGTTTAGTAGCTGGGTTCATGTTATCATCAGCAGCTGCAGCAGTAGTAGTACTTGTACTCCTAGTGTCATTGTTTAGTGTTCAGCAGACACAGGCAGGAGTCATACCAGTTCACAACTACGGTGGGCGTAGTACAAGAGCTACTGCCCATGAGCAGCAAGAAGAAGAAAAAGAATCAGAAGCTGGAGCTGGCAGAGGGTTGAGCTTGTACACACCACCTCCTCTAATTCTCAACTACCACAATGGTCCTCTCTTGACATCCAGCAGTGGAATCCCCATCTATCTTCTCTGGTATGGAGGTTTTTCCAAGTCCCAGAAGCAGACGGTAGCTGATTTCCTGCGCTCCATTTCGCCCGTGAACAGCATGAGTACTAGGGAGCGCACAAGTGATGAGGTGGGAATCCCAGCTGCGAGCACTTGGTGGAACACTCTCACCAGCTACAAGGATTCTGGAGGAGTAGGAGTGACACCTTTGGTGAGAATTGGCGGACAGTACACAGACAGAGCTTGCTCACTAGGAAGAAATCTGAAGCTCGCGGATATCCAGACTCTTGTTGTAGACTCTGTTGCAAATGCTTACTTTCCTGCTGATCCTGCTGCTGTGTACTTCGTCCTCACTGCCTTCAATGTCTTCGTCGAGGGCTTTTGTGTCTCCAGCTGTGGATCGCATTCTCTAGTGCCAGGAAGCTTGAAGACAAAAAATACAGAGTTGTTGTATGCTTGGGTAGGTAATCCTGGAACGCAGTGTCCCGGGTACTGTGCTTGGCCGTTTGCAGTGGAACCGTTTGTGGGTCCCCCGGATTTCAAGCCTCTGGTAGCACCGAATGGGGACATTGGTGCTGATGGAATGGTGATCAATGTTGCCACTCTTCTTGCAGGAACTGCTACCAATCCTTTCAACACTGGATACTATCAAGGGGTTGCGAGCTTGCCAAACGAAGCTGCGACCGCTTGTCTCGGGAGCTTCGGATCTGGTTCTTTCCCCGGTTACCCTGGACATCTGCTCACTGACACTGTGACCAATGCAAGCTTCAACGCCTATGGTATTCACAGCCGCGAGTTTCTGTTGCCGGCTTTGTGGGATCCAGCTTCTGATACTTGCAAAACTCTCACATGATGATCGATGATGATGATGATCATCATCATCATCTTTGGACCCTGCATCATGAGGACGCAACAAAACTTGCTTGGAGATTTCTGATGCATAGATTAGCAGCAGTCTAGCTCGGTTAAGAATAAGAAGTTTTCGTCATTTGGGAAATATGTCCCGATTTCTAGTGCAAATAAGTCTTCTTCTTCTTCATCAATGCCTGAATCCTCCGGCATCATGTACTCTGATCAAAACAAAAGCCATCAGCCCTGCTGCTGATCAAGGGACTTTGTATTTGCTTCAACTCGACAGTAGCTGTAGTACTGATTGGAGCTGCAAGCAGCTGCACATTTGTAAGGACTTACATAATCTGTCACCAATCTTTGCTTGCTGTCATGAATCCATGAATTGCAGCTTCTGATCAAGCAGCTTGCTTGTGCAGATCCCAGCTTGTACTATTATGGGGATGATGATCTGCAAGGTCACTGTTTTGACTTACTTGCAACAGATTTGCAGCTGGGTTTGTGATGATCTGTCTTTAGGAATGTTTGGGTAAAGCTTGTACACAAGGATTTTCTTCCAAGAGGTTTGGACAAAGCTGAAACAACCAGAATGCTGCTACTGAAACCTCTCTGATTCTGGAAGCACAGAAGAACTCGTGGAAAAAATCATTCAAATTGGGATTGATTCTGGAAGGGAATTTTTCACAATATTTTATTGACATTTTCTGCCTATTTTATTTATTGTCATTCCCAATTGGAATTTGCAGAGTTCGTTTCTAGGCATTTTTTGAGACTACAAGATTTTTTTTAAAATCCATATTTTAAAAGTGTGGAAACTATGTAAATGTGACCCAAAGTCTGCCAACCAGGAATGACTGCTGAAGAGTCTCTTAACTGTAACCCTTCCTGCCTTCTTGTGAATTTTATATGAGCATCTCCACCTACACCCATAGTTGGACCTTTATCAGAGTTTACCTCAGGCAACTGACTGTGTCAATTGCCCCCCACACATACATCCTCATCTGAGGACCTTACCGAGAATCAAGCTCTGGAAGAAATACAAAACAGGAAGGAACAACAGGAAGGAACCTTATGTTTTGTATGGATGAACATTTTGAAACATAAGGTTCCTCCTTCAATACATAAGATGCTTCCCCTGGACTCCAATGAATCTACCTTTTTAAAGTAGCCTCCAACTGCAATAAGACATTTTTAGCAGTCCTTTATGTTATCTGTAAAATTAGGTTCACAGCTCCATTTGCAAATACATATCAAAATGAATGCAGGACTTCCGGATGTGAAGTCAATTTGGCAACTTCCAAGTGGAAGCCAAAGAGATGCCAATGACACATTGGCATGCAACCAGGGAAAGGATATACATATACTGGTATAATACATACTGATAGAGATAATACATACTGGTAAAGGAGTGCTATGGATATGAGCATATCAAAATCTGATGTGAAGGGACTGGAGAAAGGAAGCATCACAAACCATATAAACCAGAGTTATCAGCAAGCCCAAGCTAGTTCCAGTCCTGCTCCAACAGAAATCAAAGAGCTTCAAAATCAAAGAATCCTTAGTTCCAAGATGTTTTGAAGAAAATTCATAATAAAATAACCAGTGTTTCTGGGTTTTTGAAATTTTCAGAAGAGCTGGTGGGTTTCATAAAAAAGAACTGGGTGGTTCAGGGTAGGTTCTGACTTGTTCCCTGATTTGAGAACCTCAGTTCAGGGTCAGACCCAGTTCTTTGGTTTTTCTGAGAACTTCCAGTCCAGGGTCCATATACATGACTCTTACCCACAGGCTCTTTCTTTGAAAAAAGAGAGAACCACTCTAGACTGGTATTTACCTCCTTTTAGAGATCCTTCAATAATGTCATTAAAATTCCTTGTGACACTGAAACTATATAGGGACTAACCCTCAAAGTCTTACACATCTCCATCTATGAGGTGGTTACCTTCGAGCAACCAAATCAAATCAATTGTACAGAATTGGAATTCCCAGAAACAGCATAACATGGAATCTTGGTGTCGTTTGCATTTCCTACTTTACATAAACACTTGTTTGAAAACATCGAGACAAAGAGATTAACAGAACATCAATATATCATGTCATGCTTTATGAGATTGTGAGATGATTATATTTTTTCCTGTATTTCCACCAAACAAGGATTTTGAAGACTATTTTGTACACATGCTTCTGGCTTTAAATGTAGGAGTGCATTGTAAACAAGTCCTACAAATTGTCTTTTCACCTCTTGAACTTCCAGATTGCAAATGGCAGTCAATAAAATATATATCCAAATATGTGCATTGTGTTTTGAGGCATGGTCATTGTCCATGCCTGTATACCTTCACCCACTGACCACATTTTCTGTGGAGAACTCACTAGTGCATTGAACTGAACACAAGCCTCAAAATTTTTGACCCACTAGAGTTGGCCTGCATCAGTAAGTGTCAGACATCTATTGCAACCAGATGTAAAGGATATAAGAGCAGCCTCAGAAATTGCAAAAATGAACACTGAACAAGTGAGATCGCTGCAGCAACCAAACAACAATTCAGCATTGAAAATTTCCATTGAAAACTGAACAAAGCACATTTATTATTCTCATACCCAAAGCACCTAAAAGAAGCTTTACTTTCAACCATATGGGCAAGCAAACCTGGGCTTCAAAGTTCAGTAATTGGACAATTGTGAATTACAATTGCCTCCACATGCAAGAAGTTGCATATGAAAGTGTTGGTAATTTCACTCTCTACTTTAGCTTCCAATAAATTTGTTTAAGTAGACTAAGTCCGGCTCCAGGTTGTTTGGACTGTTTATTTAAACATGTTGTTCATTTGACCTTTGTGGTTCAGAAGGGACTCCCAATTAAGTTAGTAGATTAATTTCCTCTTTGCAAGATCTTATGAATTATGTTCTTATGTCTTGATTTGCTTCTCCTTCGCTACATGTTTGGTGTTTAATGATGCTCTCTAGCCTCTGTTCTTTGAACAATTGGGTTCCAATTTTCTAGTGTGCTTGGTTGTGTTTTTTAAATATGAATTATTATTGGAAAATTACATGGTATTACATGGTATTAGAGTGCATGATGCTAAAATCCTAGGATCTATGAGGAAAGGCATGTCAGCTTAGCTCCAATATAGAGACACTACATGTTGTAGAAAGCTGGTAGTAGTGAAAGATGGCCACCATTCAAGAGACAATCTTCCTAGATTCTAATAAACTTGTTGGGTCCACTAACTATCACAATTGAAAATTTTATGTCAAAAGTCATCTCATTAGAGAAAGAGTTTAGGATGTAGTAGCACAACTAGGCTTTGTAGCCCCATGACTCTCATCTCTCACCATTCATGAAATAGCTAGTTCTACCAACAATGAGTCCAATGATCAAAATCTTTTCACTAGAAATGTCAAAACTGCTGGCCAGGTAGTTGTTCACCAAGACTTGTCGTATTGACAAGTGAAAGCCATATTCCTAATTCTTATGATTCATTCATATAAACAATATCTAGATAAGGAAACCCACCAAATTTTCACAACTTAGTTGGAAGCTTCTTCACAAGGATAGTCATTGTCATTTCAAGTATGGCTTCAAGGTAGATGAAGAGGCTTTATTCATGAGGACAAGGAGGTTTGTCAAATCATCCTCAAACAATAAGAAACATAAGTTGACATTGTATTGTGGATGCAACGGACATTGGCTCAAGGAATGTGATGAATGTGAAGCAAATATTTGAAAACTTGAAGCTAATCATCAGCTCAAATTCAAACCATAGCATTGGCAATTTGTTAATGCAATAAAATAATAGCTAGTTCAGATGATAGAACATGATCAATTAGTCACTAGCGTCCTATTTCAAGTAATAGTAACAAGTTTAGATCATTCTAATCCTCATTGGTATGTAGACTTGAAGGATTCCAAACATGTTACTAGAAGTGAAATGTTTGTTATCAATAATCTAAAAATCCCTATGCGATTATTGTTTGGACTACCAATTAACAAACTCACCAAATAATCAACATTAGCAATGTTCAAATGAAAACATCTATTGGTGAAATAAAGAACATCGCAAATGTTCTTTGAATTTCATGTCTCAAGAAAAATCTTGTCAACTAGATTCATAGCAAACACATGTTTCATAATTTTCTTTGATGCAAAATGTCTTATAATAAAAAAAAATGAGTGGCAAATAGCAATGTCAAGGCGTAGAGACCCCCATAGTGGTCTTTACAAGCTTCACCTAAGTTAATGATCACAAAACAACACACCTACGAACTATGAAAAAATCAATTGATGAGCAAATAACAACCACCCAACTTTAGCATCAACGATTAACTCACCTCAACAATTATGAATTACATTTTCTACTTTGAACATCATGGTTAATGGTGTCATAAAATTGCTTGTCATTAATCATGTGTGTCATGGATGCCAACTTGGGAAATAGCATTGAGAGTGTTGTTTAAGAAAGCAAATTTGAACCATGAATATTGTTGAACTAATATGCACTAGAATCTATGTGCCAATCCATTCCCAATTTAATCATTTAGTGGGTTTTACTATTTTCATAAAATTTGGGTCTGTTTTGTAATTATAAAGAATGAAACGTTCTATAAATTTCTTTTATGAACATGATTATGAGCTAGAGGGATACAAAGGAATCTTGCCAATGCCACCATAATCTTTCTCTCTTAGTATCTTGAAGAATTATTATGTGGACATGGACATTTCCCCATCAATGTTTTCTACTTAAAGTTCATATTTGACTTCAAAAATGGAATTAAAGCTTGAGATGTTTGTGTTATCAGAAAATCAATGGCATTGGTGTGAAATCTAAATTACATGCATGTTCAAGCTTCTTATGGTGCCATATACTACATCAGAATGAAGGGAAAGTTTGCACAAAACTTCAATGAAGTACATCAATGTACATAGGAAGAAAAGTTTTAAATGTGTTCAAAGGAGATGGGAAGATACATATTCCTTTAGGCTTTGACAACACTAAGGAATTTCATGATTCTTTTATTTCTATTATATGCTTCCAATTTTCATACAACTAGGAATGATTAAAATATAAATTATTTGTACATTGTTTTGAGTGTAATTATGAATTTCTTTGTTTGCAGTGTTTTTACAACTTGAAAGCTTCACAAAAGGATTTACTTTACATGGTCTTGGAAGTGTGTGCAAACAATTTTGTGACATATTTTTCTTCACATAGACATATCTATATTGAATTATTAAGGTTTGGCAACTCATGAGTATTTGAGTTCAAGTTGTGTGAAAGGTAAACTTGCATTTTATGTGATTGGGAGGTAGGTATCAAGTTGTATTATTATAGGAAAATAAAAAATAGTTCATGTTTCAATTATCAAAATTATATATATATATATATTGAAGTAGTTATAAGATAAAGACTTCAAGTAAAGCACAATAAATTCTTGTTTAGGTCTTACATTCATATGATTAACAAAGCTTTAATGAACATGAGTTGTGAACAACAATAAGTTGCAAGTTATAGATTTTACCTTCATTACCACTGGTGGCCTTATTAGTGTTGAACTTGTTGTAAAAATTGCTTTTAATATCCCCATCAAAAATGTGAATTGCATAAAAACTAGTTTTTAATAACATTTAAACTATATTTCAACATTGCTTTTAACATTACAATAGACATATAGAGAAGATCACTAGCAGATGATGTTTTCATGTGTTGTTTTTTTGAACTTTTAATAATTATGTACATCACATGAATAACTCATCATGATTTTGACCACATTATATATGGAACCATCAATATCATCCATTTTGTGTCCATGTGATAGTGAAATAAGAGGGTCCAAACTAACTTATAAACTAGTATAAAAGGGTGACAATGTGATGCCATTTTGATACATAAAGGATTTTGAGACCCCACCCCTGGGTAAAAATTAAGTTTAGAATGGGGTTTTTGGTTATAGGACATTCCATCTAGATTAAAAATGGTGGTGTGTGATGGGGGCATTGGGGAGGAAATTATAAGGTGTCCATGTACACCAAGTGATTTCACTAGATTTTGACTTAATTCATTAGTCACAATGAACATGACCTAGTGGGGATGTAGTGAATTCATTGGTTTAGTGAACAAGGACTAATGAATTGCATCCACATTTTGTAATGATGATAGCTTTAAACAGCACAATAGGCAAACAAAAAAAAAATCAAATTTTTTTGTTTCCAAACTTTGGAAACAACCTTTTCCCATCTTTATGGAAGTTAATGAGATTTTCTCTAGATTATTGTGGAAATTTTTGTGCATCTTTTCAATGCAATCAACATCTAATTTGGTTCAAACATTTTGTCCATGTTTTAAAAAACTCTAAAAGAACTAGTAAAACTTATATGCAATGTACATTTATTTATTAATTTATTTTGTTGTGGGTTATGAAGTCACATTGTATTAAATGAATTGATCACTTGATTGATTTCCTAAACCTTTTATATTGAAAAATTTTCACGTGGTTAAATTCAAAGAATGTGTGGGTTATTTTGAATGAGATATAAATGGAATCTTGTGATGTCATTTTTCTAGGCTTTTGAAGTTATGAAATTTTCAAAAAATAAATTGGCATTAGTTTATCAAATCTGATTGCTTGTGGATGTTGAGATCAAATCTTGTTACACATGCATGGTTGACATCAACTTTGTTTGTTTAAACAAAAAAAATGTGGTTACTTTTCGTGCTATGAAGTACTTGAATAATACACATAACCAATATGAATAATACATAATGTTGTGAGATTAGTCCACAAAGTATGAATACAATGCATGAAGTTGCACTAGACGTGCACAAAATTAATACACATTCCACTAGGAGTGCACAATATATGCTAGTACACAATCCATTAGGATTAGACATATCCTGTACACAATCCACAAAGAATGGACAAATCAACTACATAGTCCATAGAGAATGGACAAATCAATTACACAGTCCAGTAAAAGTGGTCAAATTCACTACACAATCCACTTTATGTTCTAGTTTTTTTAACTAAAGTAATGGGACAATCGTTGACTACTATTTTGGCACACATAATGAATCATGAAAAGGAGACCTTTGTACACAATTATTCAAAATGTAACTATAGACACTACAAGGATGTAAGTAATCCTTGTATGGAAACAATATTAGTGAGTGTTCTCTGAGCTATATAATGGAAAATGAAGGAAAACCTAGGTCATTCCTACTTGATTTTTTTAAAGATACAATCAATCACAAATTAAAAGTGCATAAAGAAGTGTGGACTTATATACGTTTGTTTCCATAAAATAATCAGTTGACTTTTTGTCATAGATGCATGCCTCTATGTGCTACCTTGTAACATTTCACTTGTTTGGATTCACACAAATTTCAAATGCCCACCAAGTTATTGCTACATCCTTGTCTTCATTTGTACACCCATCCTTTGAAAAGAAAATGTCCATAACATTGCTCTAGAGTCACTAAAAACCTTAGGCCTCTCCATTGCATTAAGCACAATATGATGGTGCACACCTAAAATTCTAGCAATATTATCTCTCATTGACAAGGTTGGTCTTGCATTAATGCTAGTTGTAAGTATGCAATGTTTTGTGCCTAACTTGGCATTGGAATTTGCTTGTTTTATTTCTTTTAAAAATTGATTAACCCCAGCCAACACTTCTTGTTGAGCAAAGTTAATTTTGTAAACAACATGTAATCTGGGGTGTCAGCACTTACATGTGCAAAAAACAAAACTTTCTCCATGACGAATTTCCTATTCATGGGACTTGGACAAATAATAAAAACCTTGCAAATACTATCAGTAATAATGTTTGTTAACCAACAACGTTCATGAATTTCCATGACAACCTCAGCTTTAACAAGAGTTGCATCTATCTCTTGTCTTTACAACTTCACCTGAACTTTGTTTGCATGGAAACAATTTTGTTTCACATGCATACTTTCTCTTGCCTTCCTTTGTGCTTTTTCAGTTTGATGTTATGAAGGTCATCCTACATGATTCTTCTTATCTTTCAATCTTTTGGAACCCATTGAACTTCACTGCCACAACTGGAGCATGCATAAAACATAAGGAATGATACCCAAAAAAACCCTAGAGCCTCAAATAAGATAAAGACCCATACAAAATCAAGCCTCATTGTCAAAATCATAGGCTAGTGCATACAAAGCTCTTGTGAAAACCCTAAAGCTTCAAAGAACACAAAGAAGCATACAAGTGAAACCTTTGAACACCTCTAGGTACATTGCTACAATAAAACCAACTAGCACATACAAAGCTTTTGTGAAAACCCTTAAGCTTCAAAAAAGACAAAAATTACACAAAATAAATTCAAGAAGTTAATTGAGCCTCACTTAGTCTATATGTTTCACTTAACACACAATATCCACTAGCCACCAATATGGACATAAGTTCTCCAAACATTGCTACCAATAATAGATTTCAAACATAAAATCTAGTTATCAAACACAAATCCTTTCATACATTCTAAATAAGGCAAAACCTTTAGACCCCACTATTGATTTTCCAAGCTTATTTTGTATAACAATACATCACCCAATATTTTTAACTCATCAATGCAATAAGAAAGCAAATCCTTTACTTCAAATAATGAAACACTTTGGAAAAGGATGTTCAATCAAGTTGTAGTATCCCTAGTTATTTTTTCAATTGGCAAACTTTGTGATGTTCCTACATTAAAAGTAGTAGGATGGAAAGTGGTAATATTTGTAAGATAACCATAGGCATCAAAACAATGAAACAATGGAATCAATTGCGTAACCACAAAACTAATGTTGTCAACCTCCTCACTTGACCCACAATTTTAGCATAACAAAAACATATCTTGGCAAACAATAAAGAAATAAACATTGATGTAACATAATACTAGAATGCAAAGTATCATAGTAATTGATGAAACAAATAAAAATAGAGCACAAAATAAAGTAATGTAATAGATGTAATGAGTCATTGGCACCACAAGAGATCGCAATGTAATTAATGTCCAGTGGATCACAAGTGGAGCACAACTCATGGAAAGAAAACCTCTTTAAACTTAATTTGTGTCCAAGGTGTGAGAGAAAGCACTAGCAAGAAATTGTTTGAGTTTGTAAAAACCTTAATCGTCAATTGTTCAAATGATTTGCTTAGCAAACATGGCATATGACGTCATCTAGCCATTTAACATCAAAATGAAATTGGATTTTTTCATAAATTGATTTTGGGCAAGCCTTCCAATTGGCTAAATAATCATTTTTCAATAGTTGAAATGAATAAATTATCCATAAAACACCTCCAAAAGGACTTTACAAAATTCAAAACTTTGGCATTTTGGAAAGTCCATAATAGTCCATTCCCTTTCCTTGATGGGCATGAAAACACACACATTGAATTCTCCAACATGTCATCAAATTTTGGGTGGGAAAAAAAAAAAAAATTAATTAAATTTAAGATTCTAGAGATTACAAGTCCATATGCATACTCTTTGTGTATTGTTTAATTGTTAACTTCAAAATTGAAAAGTCCCCCATTTGAAGTGTTTACATCTTTTTGAAAGTTTTTTCCTTCTTTCAATAGTAAATGTAATTGGCATCATTATATTGAGTCCTTCAAAAATGAATCCTATGACATATTCATGCACCATACATTATGACCTTTAGGTGTGTAGGAAAAACTACATCTTTACATGATTTTATGGACATTCTAACTTGCATCCACCTTAAAGAAGTAAGAAAATATCTGATATGTTGGTTGTATAAGAGTGATTACAATGTAAAAGTTCTAATTTCACTTTTGTAAATGTTATTGAATCCTTTTTGTTGATAGTTCCACCTTTGTCATGAACTACATAACAAATTTAAAAAAAAGAAAAAAAAAAAGAACAATTGCAAGAGAAAAAAGGTTTTCACTCTAGCATCAAAAAGTTCTTTCTACTTATTTTTTTGTAAAGCTTGTCCAAACAAGTTCTAGAGGCATGAAAAATGTTTGTTAATTGTCAAAGTTCATCAATGCAAATTATTGTAGCTCCTCCTCCTCTTGCACCATCACCTCCTATGCACATGTAGTTGCTAGTTAGTGAGTCTACATCCACAAAAGCAAACGAAGCCATTGTGAAAAAAACCTAAAAGAAGAAAATAAAAACAATAATGTTAAGTACGTAGTTATTGATATTGTAGCTATTGTTGGAGATACAAGTACTATAGTTATATAAATATTATGAATTTATAATTATTTCGTTGTTGGTACTTACCTTAACAAAAGGGGAAGGGGGAGAGAAAAACAACAAAAAACATTATGTGTGTGTGAAAATGCTAAAGAGATGGGGAAGTGTTGCAACTACCAAAAAAATGAAGAGAAAGGGAGGAAAAATACATAGTTGGCAACAGTGGGTGGAGCTTTTGATGGTGAATGTGTAGTGGAGTAGTGAAACATGTGTAACAAAGAGAACACCACTTTTGATGATGGGTACAAAAAGGGAACATACTAAATGGCTAGGTCTTTGGTATCATGATGATGATGGTGTGAATCCCATCATCACAATGCTGAACTAAAATTAACCTAACACTAACCTAAATAGTGTGAATCAAAATTAAAATGTTAGTTAACATTAGGGTTAATGCTAACTAATATTGTGCTTAAAATTTTAATTTAATGTTAGCTTAATGTTAAAGTTAAGTGTTAACATTAGATGTGATTGCAATTTTATTTAATAGAATTCATAATTTCAAAAAAAGATACTAAATTAAACACATCAATGATTTGTAATACCATCATATTAAAATATTGATCAAAATATGATTGATAAACATGAATAGATGTTTCATATTGTTGTTTTGGTGGCCACATGAAACTAATGAAGCAAAAAGTGAGTTGAAAAGAAAAGACTAAAAAATAATTATAAACATAGGTATTAAGGACTTGTTGATGAGTTCATAATTCACTTTGTTTAGTCCATTGCATTAAACTCATTGGAATTTGGCTTTCAATTTCGAAAAACAATAGTTCCAACAATTCAATGGTGGGTAAATGTTTGGACATTACATGAAATGGTTGCTTATTGAAAGGTGAGGGGATTTTGTTTTTGGGTATGTTCCAATCAAGTTCTTACTTGGTGTTCCCATTAGGTTCCCAAACTATTTTCAAGTTCTCAATGTGTTCCCTAAGGATTTCCCAATAACACATCTTTTTTTATCCCATACTGTTTGGCCATGGTTCAATTTCCATGTATATAACATGTAAGGGGGAGGGGAGCGGGGGGAGGGAAGAGGGGACATGAAAAACTGTTTTTATTCTCAGGAAAAAAACCTATTTAGGCTTCTATGTTGGGGAGTGCCCCATGTTCCAAAAATATTGGTGATGGGCCAATTAAATGGCTCCTTTTGTGATAAAAAATGTGGGCACACCCATTCATTAATTGATAGAAATAATAGTACTTGCAGTTTATAAAGGGGGTAGTTTTATGGTATTATTATAAGTCTTGGTTTTGTAAGAATATATGGTAGGGGTGTAGGCAAACCCAACATGAAAATAGTCCCCCTCTTGTCCCAAAGTTACATTTCATTAAAAAGACTTGTGGGTAGGGAGTCATGTTGTTGGAGGGGTGGAAAAAGGATTTACAACTAAAACTTGAATTCAAATAAGGGTCTCCATTTTGCAAACCTTCTTAACCATTTGCCAAAAAAGGGTGAATTTAACCTAAGTTTCCATGTGCACACCAACCTTGCCACAAGGGGCCATATATTAAACAATACTCTACAAAAAAAGGAAAAAAAGGTGCCAATGGATAGGCTTTGGCATGGGATGTTAAACAATTGAATAGGATACATGAAATTTTTATTACATCTATCTTATCAAGGCAAATGGAATGCAAGATTATAATTGTGACCTTTTCAACCAAAATCGAAGGCTTCTGAAATATTTCAATTATAAAATTCATGCCCATTGCCATCGCTACTATTTGAAATGAATTAAGAAGAACTTTCAATTAACTTCATACTCTATTACAATCCAAATATATGTATAGGTTGTGTTAAACACAATAAAGTAAAGATGATGGTGTCCAAAATTGTGGCAAAGTTAGGGTTCAACTATCCTTTGATATAGGACTTGCTTGTTTGTGACGGTTCTTTATATTTTTCCTTTTGATCTGCTTAGTTTTGTGTGGTTGATTCTATAGGTTCAAGGTTGTCAAGTTAAAATAAGTAGTTTTTAAAAAGTGGGGTGTATTTGCAATTGCACTCTTAATGAACCTTTTTCCTCATGGGCACAAAATGTACCATGTCTCTTAGTTCATCATGTCTCATTAAACCTCATAGTTCACATGGCCCATTTTTCCTTTCACACACCACCACAACCGCATTCTAGTCCACCCCCTTTCATATGCAAACCATGCACCACCTGTCACAAATGCCAATGCCATGGAGTTCATTCATTTGAATGTTCATTCATGTACTTAACTTTTAGTTTAGTTTTTGTTCACTCTTAATTAACTTCCAATTAAGTTTTAGTTTAGTTCTAGTTGACTCTTAGTTGATTCTAGTTAATTTTTAGTTAAATTCTAATTACGTAAAAGTTAACTCTTAATCAACTTCAAGTTAAGTCCTAGTTAATTTCTAATTAATTCAAGGTTTACTTTTAATTAAGTCATAGTTAACTCTTAAGTAAATCCTATACAACTCTAGTTAATTCCTAGTTGACTTCTAGTTAAATCTTAATTAACTTTGAGTTAATTCATAGTTGATTATCAGTTAAGAAGGTTTCAAAATGGTTTTTTACATGATGCACACATAGAAACCTCCTTAAAAGTTTCTTTGAGCTATGTTTCCAAATGGGTATAAATAAAAATAGAACCTTTCATTTCTTTCAATTTGTTCAACATTAGTTTTAAGCACAATCTTGCACCATAGCCTTATCATGTTTTATTCATGTTCATGTTTGTATATGTTAATATAATAAAAATTCGTTTTCACATTTGTCTTGCACATCTCGTGTTCTTGTTCTTAATCCTTATGTTTTTATTTTTGAATTGCATAATCTTGTCTTGTTCTTTATTAAAGGTTAAACTTAGACCTTTCCTTAAATTTTTATTCTTGTGGTTCTTCATATCCTTGACACCACCCACCAACTCCCTATACCATTTTAATAAACCATGCACCACCATTGGTAGAAAAATGCTAATTTGCAAATACAATTTGTGACTAAAAAACAATTGTAATCAATTTTGTAACTAAAAAATCCCTTGGTTGCATAAATGAAGTCACATTGAAAGTTTAATCACAAATGATAATTTAATGTGATCTCATTGCATCTCCCATGAATGAAGTATATGGTCAATGTATACACTTCCATCTTTTAACTAATGTATAACATTTGCAACTATTAACCATTCTTTTGTAACTAGTAAATACCCCTACCACTAATTATCAACATAATAATTTTTTGGGCAATTTTTAAAAAATTATTGAAATATTAATCTAACCCATCCATTATGGATGGCCATAGATTTCAACACATTCTTTAATCATAATTTGCCACATGGAAAAACTTGAAATTTTTTTTAACATAATTTTATATAATATATAATGAGGAAAAATCAACATGGTCCAATTTCAACTATTTACATGATGACACTTGTACAAATGAAATTTTGACATGTGGCACTTGGAATTTTTTTTTATGAAAATAATTTTTAAAATGTTGATTTCAACCACCATTATGATTATTTTATCCAGATGTATTTATATTGTGACACATGGTATAGTCAAAAGTTTCCACATGGCATATGATTGAATTTTGGAAAATAAATAAAAATAAATAATCACTTACATAGGTGGTTAGGTAGGTTTATGCATTAAAAAAATACTTACCTATTTAAAATACATACCTACTTAATAAGCTACTTACTTATCCATTTAACTACTTAAATAGGAAGGTAGGTAAATAAGTAGGAAGGTAAAAAAAATAAGTGAGTTAAAAAATACCCATATAAATATTTTTATTTTATTTTATGTTTTGCTTTTAGGATTAAGTTTTTTTGAGCTCATCCCAATTGGCACATGCTTTTTAATGTGAAATTCAAAAAGAAGGCACCTTTTTTATATACTTTGTAAGATGACATTAAAAGATAAAACATATGGGTTAAACCTATTAGTTGCACCTAAGTTGCAAATTCAATTACAACTAAAAATGATTCTCCCACAAGTTTTGTGTTTGTTTTTACTTTTGTAAATTATACAACAAAATAGGTAGGAAATAAATAAATAAATAAATAATTAACTAATAATTAATTACCTACCCACCTACCCACTTACAAAACTACTTATTAATATTATTGTTTAATTATTTGAATAATTTTAGAAATAACATTGATCATTATTCTTTAATGGTTTCCAATAACTAATCAATTGGTTCATAGTAATAAATGAACTTACTAATAATAAATTATTTCAAGAATAATCTTTTTAAATATCTAATTGATTAATCAAGTCACAAATTGATCATTTAGGTTTTTAATATATCTAATAATTTGGCAATTACTTCTAAAATAATAAATTTTTATTTCATCAATTACTTAAATAAAAATTCTATTTTTACCTCTGAAAATAAACCTTTTAAATTTTTAGTGATCAACAAATTAAACAAAAAATAATTGGGTGTTAATCGATTATCTAAAAAAATCTAATTAATTAATTGGTAATTCTTGAATATTAACAATAAATTATGAAATAAATTATGAGATATTACATCAATTTTGGTAAAGCATTAATATTAACTGATTAATATTTATTAGCTACTGACCAGAAATTTTTTATTAATAAATATTAACTATCACATAGTTTAATAAAAATTAGTAAAATACTAAATAATTACTACTTTATATTGATGAAATATTAACTAATTAAAAAATTAAGTATGAAACAAAAATTATATATAGAATGAATGTTATTTATTTATTAAGTGAAAATTAAATCAGTTTTAGTTAATCATTAATAGGAACTAGAAATATAATTTTTGAAAAAAAAATAATTTATAATTCATTAGCTGATTAAATATTTACTCATTAGTAGTTCAATCAAAACAAGGAATTAGGAGCCAAAAAGGGCATCGGATGTTTAACATAATTACTCAAAATCAAACACTTATTTTTTATTACCATTTAAAACCATAGTAATCATGGTAAGTTAGTTTCTTTTCCCCTCATATGAATGTTAAGGAATTTATAGTAAAAATTCATTTGATCCAATTTTAAGTTTTGGTTTTAATTTAGAACATTTGAAAATGTACACCTTATATGTCAAATGGAGTTATAAATGTACATGGTATATGAAGAAAAGTTATAACTTAAAATATAATAAAACTAAAAAATGTGAAAATTTAATTTTTGGTGATGACTTAAAATTTTGATCATTTTTGAAGATGAAACATTGAATCTATAAAAAATCTCCACACTTTTTGAAAATTCATATTTATTCAATTGTGACTAACAAAATGTGATGCGTTGAGAAACATTTAAATATTTTTAAAAACGAGTTACAAAATATTTCATTAAAAAATTCATTTTTATTTTTAAAAAAATTTAGGGTTTTTTATTTCTTTTTAGTAATCCCTTTGGCTCCTAATTATAGGTTTTGACCCAGTCATTAGCTATTAACCATACCTCTTGATTAATTAATTACCTATCAGATTATTGAGATATTTCAGATTTAATCATATATTTCAGAATTAATTAAATAAGGAATAATCAGATAATTATTATCTGATTATTTTATTTTTAAATTTTTTATAGTAATTAAATATTTAATAAATTATTGACAAATCATTGATTGATAAATATTAAATATAGATTATCTATTTATAACATTATTAACTTGTTGATAGAAATTAAGAAATTTCTAATTAACCAACTATTATTTCATATTTTATAATAACTAATCATTTATCAATAATTAATGCTCATTTAATACAACGATTATATCATATTAATATAACTTTGTTACTATAATGTAATCATACCTCAATACAGATGGTATATTTTTAAATGAGCAATACAAAATCAAAATTATTTTTTTCAATCCAATATGCCCTTGATATGGTCAAATATATGTTTGATATACTTTGAATACAAACTAAAGATCTTAACATACCATGAATATATTTAATATACTTGGAATATAATTTAAATGTAGTTTAATATGTTAAATAAGCTTAATAAATGTTTAATATACTTTGAATAAAATCTATATAATATGTTCTTAATGCAATCCACAAAACCTTAGTGTATATTAAATGTATAAACACACCATAATAAATAATGAATTACAACTAATTTTGCAATTAAATGAACATAAGAGCTTATTATTAGATGAAAAATCTAAGAAGCTAAAAATATGGAAGGATGTGTAATTTAATAGTTGCACCATATTCATTAAAATAATCATAAATTTTAAAGACAATGACTAGTTATAAAAATGATAAAACATAATTTCAAATGATAAGAAGTTGCATGTAGTCACATGTAGTTGCAAATTGAATGGTTATATATTACAAGATTTTTTTAGTGCACTCATTGGCTCCCCTACCAGCCCCTAGTCCTTTGTGTAAATGTGAAGCCCCAACTTAACATTTTCCCAATCCCCTTAAATAATGCACATGTAGGACCTTTTCCCCCTTCCACTTTGTTAGCCCTTATTATTGCCCATGATTAGACCCCCCAACCTACCCCCATCTTCCCAACACACCTACAACTTCCACTTAAAACCACTTGCCCCACTTGTGGGCATTTATTTACCCTTTGAAGTTTAACCTATCATTAGCATTCTTATCAAACATCCAATCCATTTAATGTAAACCTATATGACCATCCCGGCCCAATACCCTCCCTTACTACTAACTTGCTTGCATCAGCTTGGGCTTAGATTTCAACATTAGATGTCCTTGGGTCTTTCCATCGTGGCTTTCATCATCTTTGACTATACCATTGCATCGCTATCGTATTATGATGTGATGTATAAATGGCATTTCGTTTTCCATTTGATAAATTAACACAAGACCCCTATGATGTGATAACTTGACATTTGCTCCTTTTGTTACCCCAATGGTGCCTTGTTTTGCCCCCTCAAGGGGGGCCCATTGGGCATAAGAAAATGAGGATCCAACTTAAATGATTTCTAGTAGGCGGTTGGGAAAACATGTAGGAGGAATTTTTTTTACAAGCCCAAACTAAATAGTAGTAAATCTAAGTTCAATGTTTTTTACCCAACATGATCCTCCAACTCATAAATGCCTTTTCCAAAATTTAGTCCTTGGATGTGTAAGAGAATATTTTCAAACAAATGCACTGACACCATTTTCTCTTGCACCCACATCCTCCGACACCACCTTAATTTTCATTGTTTTACATTATGAATCAGATGGCTTTCTCTCACTTGTCTTGGAAGACTCTAAACCAAACCAAAACCTTGAACTTTCATCTTATTATTTTAAACTAACATTCCAATGCATGCTGAATTTATTTGCAAATGGTCCTTATTGGATGGTTGAACAACTTTGAAACTATTTTTACCTAGAAGATTTTGTAAATGGATTCCCACAATTGTTTCAACTTTGCTATCATATTGCATAATGTCACATTCCACATTAAATTGCACATATCCTTGGGGTAACATGGTTTTTAGCCATGACCAAGCTTTCAAGTGGAATTCATTCCATTGCCATAGAGAAAGCATTGTGTCGATTCAAAAGCCACATTTTATGCTTTCAATTTTTTGATGCCTTTGCTACACCTTTTTCCCCACACCAATTTGGAGTAACAACTAAGGGTGGATGTGAAACAATAATCCATGGCATTAAATGCACCTTGGACCTCACCTTCACTAGGTTGTTCTCTAGTTGGATGTTGTGAATGCTTTCAATTTGGTGTCAAAAAAGGTCATATTTCAAGAACTTTGTGTAGTAGGTGGGGACATTATACAACTTATCCCTTTATTTGTGCATTTTATGCATTTGAATCTCCTTTGTTTTATAGTCATTATAATCGTGATGGCAATATCATAGTCATCCCATTTGCCATGGGAACTTGTCAAGGTGATCTTTTGGGAGGGGCATTATTTGTCATAATTCATTAAGACATTACGTTCTATAACTAGCCATTTCCTTTCTTGTCTATTTCCATGCATTATAGATGACATTCACATAATTGACCCCCTTCCATTGTATCTTATACATATGAACATTTTCAAATTAAAGTCCATGCGATAAGTCTTTATATCCAACTTAAAAAATGTGTAACATGGTCCCCTTCTAGCTTGTCACTTGATTTTGACACCCCATCCCAATTTAACACACCATAAAAAAATTATATTATCTTAGGGGTTCTATTAAGCACCTCATCATTCAAATCATCCTTCATAAAAAATATTTTACTAAAAGATTTTCACCATGTTGACCTTCTCCCTAGATTGGGCGATGTCTACATAGCCTTTGGAATTTTAATTCATTGTTATGTGCAACGACCATCGTATCTATTCTGTTGCACACGACCTTTTCCCACCTTCATAGATTCTTTTGTTTCCTTTTACTTCTCCTTCCTTCATGTGTTTCAATGCCTTTGGGGTTTATAATTCTTTAATAACCATAAAACATTTCTAGCCCATAAACAAGCCTTTCTTCCAATAATTATAAGTGGCATCAGGTTCATACCAACATGACCAGGGTTGTTAAAACAAACATGACGTAACCAATTTGCATTGGACATCATGTCCATTAGGACTGATGTAGGGAAAATTTTCCATACATTTGGGCTACCCTTTATTATGTGTGGCAATTGAAAATAGATTTGGTCACCACAAGATTGGCAATTGAAACTAAATTCAGTCGCCACAACTTTCGATCACCATAATTGGTGATTGAATTTTTTTTCAATCTCCCTAAAATTTTCAAGCAGACCAAAAAAACTTTTGGGAGTTGCCAAAAAAATTTTAGTCGTGCAAAACAAAAGTAGCTGTTGATCCAATGACTACAAGAATTTTGGTCATTTCCCCCAAAAAAATTGGGCATTGCTCGAAAAATTCGGTCACCAACCTAGGCGACTAAAAGAATTCAGTCGCCAGTTTTGGTCATGACATTTGGTGACCAAAAATTTAATGATCGAATTTTTTGAACAATGCTCAAAAGTTTTTGGACAACAACCAAGTTTTTTGTTCAATCATTGGATTGATGGCCACTTTTGATTGGATGACTGAAAACAATTTGGGCAACAAAAGGTTTTGGTTTGCCCGAAATTTTTGTCAAATAGATCGAAAAACATTTGGTCACCAATTGTGAGAACCAAAAATTTTCGATCACCGACCGTGACAACCAAAAGTTGACAATTGAATTTAATGTTTAGGTCACCACAACATTCACAACAATTAAATGACATTATTTTCAATCACCATTAATTTTTTTTTAAGGAACCCAACTTCATTTTCACCGAGGTTAACCTAAGTTGACCATACAATAATGTGATGTTGGATTGCATGTGCATTCAAATGGGTCTGGCATGTTATAACAAATGCATAAATGTGGTGACAACCATCACCCCAATAACCTATTTAGGGAGTTGGGCCCTTGTGGCTTTAATCATAGTGGGTAGGTTCATGGTCGACTAATGTCCCTTTTTTTTGAAGCCTTAGCGTGAATCGACAATAACACCTTCCTTTTCCAACAACATTTAAGGGCAACATGTGATCTTTTACCGCCCTTAGCATAGGTGTGTCTCACTCCTTTTGAACAATTCATTGCACAACAAATGATTCATCTTCAAGATTTCATTTTGGAACATTTACACCATCATACCCTTTCTAACATGCTCTTTTACGAGATATTTGAAACCAATTGTGCTTGAATTTTATCATGTTTTGGGCTTGGGGTGAGCACTTGATTTATAGTTCGACCAATCTTCCCAATGTTTTGATTATCATCCCCAATTTTCTTCACAATACTTTGCATGCGGCTTAGACTACCACATCCTTTCAAATTGCAAATTTCCCCTTATGTGTGTGTACACATCCCATTGACCTTATGGGTATCGACCTCTTATGTTGTGCCCATGGCAACAAGCGCATGAAAACCCATGATGCAATTTGCAACACCTTTGTTGCCATTCAAAAAAAGAGCATCAAGAAAAAAGTCATTATGATGAAAGATACAATTTTTAAAATATAAAATCTGAAAAACATTGGGTGGATAATGAAGTTTACACCTCATTGTTCTAAGAGGAGAAATGAAGCTTAAAAAACATAAAATAAAAAAACCATGAAAAAAAAGAAAAAAAGAAAAAAGAGAAAACTAGAAGTTAACCCAATCATCACACGTCAATCACACATTTTTGACATTGGACCCTTGAATTGGACCCCAAGCCTTTAGTTCCAACTCATTGTACCTTAAGAAAAAATGTTATTTTTAATGTGAGAAAATTTTAATATGAGAAAATGGTTCAACTCAAGATTCAATTTGCTTCAAATTGGTCCCTAGGCTTTTTGTTCTTGGACCCTTGTCTAGAGTGGCCCTAATTGCTAGTTCTTATCCATGGTGCGATGGGCATTGTCATTACCGTACTGGAGCTGAACAAGTGTGGGGCTCATAAGACTTTAAAGTGTATGGCTCCATTCCCTCACCCCATGCTCCTAACATCACTACTCGCCACCTTCTTGTCCCATTCCCTCACCACCACTAGACCTAGGATGTACCTGAAAAGCCAATTGGCCTGACAAGGTAAAGGGAGTTCCCTTTGACATAATGAAACAAGCCACCTATTGAAAATTTAAATTTGAACTCAGAGACCCTGATTTAGTCTAAGCAAGGGGGAGGGGTACTTAGGTGAGCCAACACTCACGTTGGTACCATGGTAAAAATCCTAGCACCCATGGTACACCCCTCTCCCCAAACAAACCCCCTAAATCCCCCCTCCCCCCCCCCCCCAAAAAAAAGAAAAAAACCCTTTAATAGAGGCAGTGCCCCACTTTCATTCACTCCACTTTGCAAAAGCGACAAAATGCATTGACTCGATACACCTACCTTTTCTTTTTTGGGGGTTTTTTAATTGTCTTTATTTTTGCTTTTGTTCCTGTCCTTTCCCTCACAGTTTTTCCTTTCTTTCTCTTTTTTCAGGTTTTCAGTACCTACCGGGTGCCTCCCGGAACCACTCCCCTACCTACTTCTGAATGCATGCACCGGAGTCGGTAAGTACTGACCAGGTGCGTGTCACCAGGTCTCAAAGTGGGGGGTGGGTGGAGAGGTGGTACGTGGTTCCGTACCGAAAGGACAACAACTTCCGTTGACTTGACACATACAGTGACGTGTACCTACTGTATCCGTTGGCATCGCGGATTTTTCCTTGATCCATCTGTGCTTCATTTTAAGTGATTTAAAAAATTGTTGTGGGAGTGCTACCTCGATCTCTACAAAATCATCTTTGAAATGCAAAGGAAAAGGAGTAATGAAAAAATAGCGAGAAGAAAAATAAGCTTTCTAACTCACCAAACATGGTTTTACTTTTTTCTTTTCTTTGGACCCCTCCTACTTTCAAAGCTTTTAACTTTCTTATTTCTTGTTAATTTAAAACGATTTGAAGTGCTATAAGAGCACCACCTTCAGTTCTACAAATCATTTTTGAACTCTAATGGGGGTAGCATACAAGGAATTTTTTGGCTGTTCAGGAATCGGCTTTGTAACATTTAATGGTTTTTTTTAAATAAAACTTAAACCCCCTTTACTTTGGAGGGTCGTACTTTCTTAATTCTAATCCATTTTTTATGATTTTTAATGCACTAGTTGTGTCAATAGGAGAGGTTCAAATTTTGTTTGGACATTAAAAACAACAAAGCCCTCCCCTTGGATACAGCCTGCCTTGAGGGCTTAAGTGTTGGCTCACCAGCCATTCTACCCTAATCAATTGTTTCTATCCTTGTGGCTAAAATGACTTCTTCATTTTCAAGTGCATGTGAAAATAATTGTTGCATCAAAATAGCAAATAACGCCTAAAAAAACACAAATGAAATATGAATTTGGTGAAAATTCATTGTAAATATATTTCTTTTCATAAGTTGCAAGACCAACAATAAGATGCAACTTAAAAACTAAAATGAAACTCAAGACATTAAAAAAATTGAACTAAAAAGCAAAACTAAGCCATGCACCAAAACTTTGTGTCAATTTTTGTTACAATTCTACGAACAAGCAGACTTGGAATTTTAACTAAAGCTAGTGCAAGATATTTGTCAATGACTACTACAAACAACACATATTATCATTTTTAAAAAAAGGTGAGCTGGAACCCACAGTGGTACTATGGTAGAAACCGCAAAAATTCATTTAAATTACTTCTAAATATTACAAATATCCCATGCTTAGAGTAAATCAGGGTCTTCAAGTTCAAATATAATTTTCTAAAGGTGGGAGTGTAAGTGTTGGTTCACCTTGGCCCCTCACTCAGAGCTTTGGAAGAGGAAAGATTTTGTGAATCACAAACATATCAAGAAATAATGCAAGTTTATCCAACAATGACAACATGACTGCACATTACATTCATGCAACGACAATGGAACTTTTAACCCTCCAATGAAAAATGACCAAAGTGTCAAATCTATCTAGATGAATTAAGTTTCCCTTTGACAATTTAAACTATCATTATTACGATCTAATGACTACCATGACTTGAAAAGTAGAGGGATCCTGTCAATCTTTTCATTTTTACCAAACCTATGAGAACCAAGATCAGGGTTTTCTTTTTCAATTTTGTGATATTGAAAATCTGGAAAAAAATCCAAAATTTTAGAAAATTAGTCGAATTTACACTAAGTAGGAAAAATATTCCCAAAATATCCCAATTTTTTTTATTACAAAAAAATTTTGAAAAAAAAATGGGGAAAAAAGAAAAGAAAAGAAACCCTGTTAGTTCCACCTTGGAAGTTTGTGGATGTCAAAGGTGAAGGAAACTATTGTCAAAAACTTGTAGGGTGTTTTATGGCGAGGGAGTGGGGGACTGGGTGCTCCCCCGGCACATTAGGTCAGTGTTTAAAGGGCTAGCATATCAGGATTCAGGTTAAGAGAAATCCGACCAATGATTTCATGCTTTGTAAATTTACCAAGCTAGACATACACTTTCAAAAAGATAGATGTGCTTTGTGTTATGCTTTTACCTATGTCTGAAATAATGATGCAATTTACATTTCATTTGGTATGGCTTGGGGCCAGGGCCAAAGTCGGGAATGCAAACCATGATGAAAAGACCATCTCTAGCCAGAAGAGATCCTCTATTTGAGAAAGATCATTCAATGCTCCTCACATGGTTTGTGCATTTGTGCAATTTCCACAACAAATTGTTTCACATGGTTTGTGCAGTTGTGCAATTTCCATAACAATTTGTTTCACATGGTTTGTGCAGTTGGGCAATTTCTGATACCAATTTCATGTTCTTCACATGGTTTGTGCATTTTTGCAATTTCCATATGTGGTGGGATGTTGAACTTTGGGTGAAGTGATGGGCATGTGCAACCGCATGTTTGAACAAGTTTATGGTTTAAATCAATGTGAGATCCCATAATCTGCCCCCACCCCAAGAGCCCCAACCCCCTCCTTTCTAGATCAGTGAAACTCAATAGACTTTTTAATCCCTGCCCTTTATTTTCCTCTAAAAAAAAAAAAAAAAAAAAAAAAAAAAAAACCCTTAAAAAAAAAACTTTTTTTTTTTTTTTTTTAACGTGCTAAAGACGATCTCCTAAATAAA
>Ga0116227_10002967_pt1 | contig 38128 bp, 34 predicted proteins | sample S1TSphgellanicum_FD_89693 | JGI IMG/M metagenome (GOLD analysis project Ga0116227, IMG submission 89693) | Host-associated microbial communities from peat moss isolated from Minnesota, USA - S1T2_Fb - Sphagnum magellanicum MG | ecosystem: Host-associated > Plants > Peat moss > Unclassified...
ATGTATGCATATGATCTTAATGGTTGTGAATCAGATGCAATTGGCCCTTATGAGATTATAAATATTGCTAAAATAAGAATAGAACCAAATACAGGGGAAACATCAGATGATGCCTGTTCATTAAGCCGTGGTTCAATAACAAAGGTAAAAGTAAGTGATGGCATACCCAGCAGCTATCAGTTTGAATGGGTAAATGCAAAAACAGGAGAAATTGTTCAGCGCACACAAGATTTAATTAATGTAGGCGCAGGTACATATAAACTCATAGCAAGAGATATGACAGATTGCTATGCAATTAGTGAAGAATACACGATTGAAGATAAACCCTTTAAAATCCCCCCCCCTATAGCCAATAACATCAAGATTTGTTATGCCTCTGAACTTACAATACCAGTTGTTGCACCTAATGAGGGAATTTATCAGTTATTTGCAAATTTAGAAGATGAGCTTCCTATACTAGAAAGCAAAACGGGTATTTTCAAACTTAAAGTAGCCAAAACAGCTGATTATTATATTAGAAGAAAATTAGGTTCCTGCGTAAGTGAATTTACCAAAATACAGGTACAGGTGATCTTTGACAACATTGAAATAACAAACATTATGACGCCCAATGGCGATGGTTTAAATGATTTTTGGATGGTGCGTGGCTTGCCCGCTAACAATAATACAAACATTAAGATTTACACGCGAAGTGGCCAGTTGGTTTATGAATCTACAGGAAATTACACCAAACCCTTTGATGGAAGGTTTAGAGGGGCAGAGCTCCCTGCAGGAGTATATTATTATGTGATTGATTTACGTTCAGAATGCAAAGCACTTGGAGGCAGTTTAACACTTTTACGCTAAAACTGCCTGGTAGAGCACCTCACTTGATAACGGTTATTTAAGAGTATGCCCAATACAATTTCATGCGTACCATTATTTACAGATCGAAGTGCCGAAGTATTGATATCATATGAATAGCTTAAATTAACCAGTGAGGCAATATTAAATCCAGCTAAAATAGAGAAAGAGTCATTATTTCTAAAACTGCCCCCTAACCAAAACTTATCCTGATAGGCCAGTTTTAAATTTGCATCAAAAGTGACGGGAGAATTTGCCCAATAACTAATTAAACCCGAAGGGATCATTGCTATATCCTCATCTAAAAATATTTTATAACCTGCAGTACCATAAAAAGCAGTTGCCTGATATGCTAAGTTACGCACCTCATTTTTCTCCAGCACACTCCTTGAACCTATGAGCTGTTTAGCAGATACCCCCATAAAAAGTTTTGGACTATATAACCAGATTCCTACCCCTACATCTGGCCTTATCTGGTTATTGTAATCGGCAGAAAATAAAGGGTCATTAGATTCATCTACTTGTTTTTTTACGAAATCAAGCCCTAAGGAATTAAACCCACCCGAAAGCCCTAATGATAAATTAATCTCATTGGTAATTCCTAAATGATAGGCATAAGTTACGTTTACACTTGTTTGCCTAACTAGGCCTGCTTTATCTGTCATGGCTACAACACCAATTCCATGATGTGGCTCTGCAGCTGTATAGTTATTTACATAACTTCTACTTAGTGGATTATCGCCTATGCCCGAAAATGAATTAACGGAACTGCGAATAAACTCATCACCTATTGCGGTACTCAATGTAAGATACTGGGTACTTGGCGCCCCTTCTAGTCCCCTCCATTGCTCCCGATAGCCTAATTTTAGATCTGTATAATTATCAATACCTGATAATGCCGGGTTTAGCAAAAAATTATTAAATATATATTGGGTACTACGTGGATTTTCTTGTGAAAAAGCAGAGATGCCAATAAATAGCAAAAAATAGAGCGCGTAAAATTTCATTTTTTTAATAGTATAACCCTTATGCACCTAATTTTTTATAACATTTGCATAATTAGAAAGCTAAGATAATAAGTTAGAATGAATTATAGATAAATTAAGTTCTCTGTGCAACCACACTTCTGTCAACTATACCAAAATAGTTGCTTATGAATTAAGTTTTTAACAACTGATAATTTAAATTAAACTGATCTAAACTGCTCATAATTTTGATTGTGAGTTGGAATTATTGTAAGTTTAAAGTTTTTAAAGTGCAAAGCTTTATAAAATTTTATACCAATCCATGTTACGCGTAGATAGCTCAAAAACCTGCAAAATTGTATACTCTTTGTGCAAGCATGAGTACCTCGGCTATCTTATTGAGCCTCACATTGTTCAACTTAACCCGCAAGGGGATTTTTCGTTTACCTATCAACGTGTTTTTACCCATACAGTTGAGGAGTTTAATCATTGCATAGACGATACAGATTATAAATTAATTAAAATTCTGGATGAAATTGAACAGGATTTCGTCATCAAAAAATATTATAAAAAGTTAATAAGACCAACTGAGTTTTTTACAAAGATTTTTGATGATAAATTTTATGCGACCGTTCGTCCTAAAATTGAAAAAAAACTTGCTGAGGCCTTAGAGCTTTTAAAAGTTAAAAATGTACTGTATTTAATGGATAAAGACGGGTGGCCTGTAGAACGAAAAATAGAACTTGCCACAGAGCCTGCTTCCATTTTATTCCATTTCCGGCGCAATGAAACAGAAACAAGGTACTTCCCAACCATAAAATACCAAAATCTCCGTATCGAATTTATGTTTAAAGATGCGCAGATTATTAGCAATAAACCAGCTTGGTTATTGTTAAATGATGTATTATATTTTTTCGATCAGGATATAGAAGGCAAGAAACTGCAACCCTTTTTAAACAAACGTTATATTGCGATTCCAAAGGCAACTGAAGCAACTTATTTTGAAAAATTTGTGGCTCCCCTTATTGAAAAGCATCACGTATATGCCGAGGGATTTGAAATTAAAACGGAACAGTTTGAAGCCATACCTGTACTCAAAGTACTGTATGTTAGCGGTGGCTTGTCGCAACTCCAGCTTTATTTTAAATATGGAACCTATGTTTTTTCTGTAGAAAATGCACATAAAGTGACTGTTCGCTTAGAAAAAAATGGCGATCAGTATATTTTTCACCGCATAAAAAGATCTGCGGAATGGGAAAAGAAACAATTAAGTTTACTTTTATCATTAGGCCTAAAGAAAACAAGTGCGCTGTTCAGCAATCTAGAGGTAATACTTCAGCAAGACAACCCAAGCTACGCCGCTATAAACTGGGTTAATGAACATATAGAAATTTTAGAGGCTTCAGGCTTTGAAATTGAGCAGGCTACGGGTCAAAAACGTTTTGTATTTGGGGCAAATAAAATAGACTTAGAAGTTAAAGAAAGTAATGACTGGTTTGATATCCATGCGGTAGTTTGGTTTGGAAAACACCAAATTCCTTTTTTATCATTAAAACAGCACATTTTACATAAAAAACATGAGTTTATATTGCCTGACGGAGACATAGCCATTATACCCGATAAATGGTTCACCCAGTACGGCAGTTTATTTAGTCTTGCAGAAAGTGGAAAAACTTTAAAATTAAAAAAACACCATATTGGCTTGATTAATGATTTAGCCGAAGACAGCATTACAAACATTACATTAGAGCGTAAACTGCAACGCTTAAATGATTTCGAGAAAATTGACGACACAAAAATGCCCGTACATTTTAAAGGTCAATTACGCGATTATCAAAAAGCCGGTTACAATTGGTTTAGCTTTTTACGTGAATATAATTTTGGAGGCTGTTTAGCAGATGATATGGGTTTGGGTAAAACCATACAAACCCTTGCCATGCTGCAAAAAGTTAAAGAAGATGATGAGCAGGCCGGAGGCCACAGCACTTCGCTGATTGTTATGCCTACCTCTTTAATCTATAACTGGCTTACAGAAGCCAAAAAGTTTACTCCAAAGCTTAAAATATTATCTCATATAGGCACAAATAGAAATAAAAATATAGCCGGCTTTGCCAATTATGATATTGTAATTACCACGTATGGCGTTACACGTGTTGATGTGGAAGAATTAAAGAATTTCTATTTCAACTATATCATTTTAGATGAAAGCCAGAACATTAAGAACCCTTCATCAAAATCTTTCAAAGCCATAAGAAGCTTAAAATCAAAACACAAGCTTATTTTAAGCGGTACACCCGTAGAAAACTCTGTAGGCGATTTATGGTCGCAGCTCACCTTTTTAAACCCTGGCTTATTGGGTACACAGGCCTTTTTTAATGAAGAGTACGTACAGGCAATCGAAAAAAGAAAGGACGAGGATAAAGCCCGCAAGCTGCAAACCATTATAAAGCCTTTTGTACTGAGACGCACAAAAGAGCAGGTAGCTGCAGAACTACCTCCAAAAACGGAGCAGATTATTTACTGTGATATGAGTGAAGACCAGGCCGCATATTACGAAAAAACCAAGTCTGCTTATCGAAATGACCTTTTACAAAGCATGGACGACGGTACTTTTGCACAAAAACAGGTACAGCTTTTACAGGGCCTAACCGCCCTACGTCAATTGGCCAATCATCCTTTTATGATTGACCAAAATTACATTTCTGATTCAGGAAAATTTGAGAACGTTGTTCATACACTTGATAACGTGCTTAAAGGCGGTCATAAAGTATTGGTGTTTTCTCAGTTTGTAAAACATCTGGATATTTTCAAAAAACATTTTACTAGCGAAAATATTCCTTTTGCTTATTTAGATGGGGCAACTAAAAACAGGGGAGAAATTGTATCAGAGTTTCAGCAAAATACTGATTTAAGAGTATTCCTGATTTCCATTAAAGCTGGAGGGGTTGGCTTAAACTTAACTCAGGCAGATTATGTATTTATTCTGGACCCCTGGTGGAATCCGGCTGTAGAACAGCAGGCCATTGACCGTACACATAGGATAGGACAGGACAAAAAAGTGTTCATTTATAAATTTATTGCCAAAGATACCGTTGAAGAAAAAATCCTTGCTTTGCAGAAACGAAAAAAATCTTTGGCCAATGCTTTAATCACCACAGAAGAAAGCTTTTTTAAATCACTAAGCAAAGAAGATATCAGGGATATATTGAACTAGTTGCAGCAAAGCTAAAACTCTCTGTACTTTTACTTGTTATACATACTGAATTAAATAATACAGTTATGACAAACGAAGAATTGGACAACACCATAAAAAACATAAAAGAAGCGATTAAATACCCTGAACTTTTTGAAAATGTTTCTACATCCGAACGTTGGCTATCAGGAGCTGCAGGTACATATTTATTAATTAAAGGCATAAGCAGTATGTTTGCACATCCAATAATGGGGTTAAGTGGCGCAGCGGTTGGCGCAGGCTTATTATACCGTGGAATAGTGGGTTACTGTCCGTTAAAAGATATTAAGGCCCAAAGAGAAAGCTCAATGCCCGAGGAAATTGTCGTAACAGAGACTTATGTTGTAGAAGATATAGCCTAATGGCTGAATGAGGCCTATTTAGCAAAATTTTGCCGTACATTTTTTATTTTAAGTGATGTGTTTCGTAAGAAACCAATATATTTAAGTTAAGAAATAACGTCAAAATGAAAAAGAGCAGATTAGAAGCTTTTAGCGATGGTGTAATTGCAATCATTATTACCATTATGGTTCTCGAAATTAAGGTACCTGAAGGAGAAAGTCTTCACACTTTAAAACCTTTAATCCCTAAGTTTATCAGCTATGTTTTAAGCTTTATTTATGTTGGCATTTACTGGAATAACCACCATCATTTGTTGTATGCGGTAAAAAAAGTAAGTGGCAAAATGTTATGGGCAAATCTTAATTTTTTATTCTGGCTTTCTTTATTCCCTGTTTCCACAGGATGGATGGGCGAAAATCACTTTTCTTTATGGCCTGTAATTATTTATGGAGCGGTGCTTTTTATGGTTGCTGTTTCTTTTACAATTCTAGTGATTGCCATAAAAAAAACCGAAGGTGAAGGATCGCTCGTTGTGCAGGCAATTGGCACAGACCAAAAGGGAAAGGTTTCATTGCTTCTTTATCTGCTTGGAATTGCATTGAGCTTTATAAATACCTGGCTGGGTGTAGCCATATATTTTATAGTGGCCTGCATCTGGTTTATTCCAGATAAAAGAATAGAAAAAGCTATGGCACATGAAGGATTAATAGACGAAGATGATATTTGCTGACTTTAAGATTGAAGTATTTTCATATATAAACTACGGTCTATCATCTCTGCACCCATACTGATTAAATGTTTATTTGGCAGTTGACAATCTATTAAATCGACATCAATGTTTTCACATAGGTATGCTAAAGCCACTTTAGATGCATTGCTCACTAAACTGAACATACTTTCACCACAAAAAACCCGGTTAATTTTAACCCCATATAAGCCTCCCACTAGGCAGTCATTAAGCCAGACTTCAATGCTATGCGCAAAGCCTTTTTGGTGCAGGCCAATATAAGCTTCCTGCATATCTGTTGAAATCCATGTGCCATCCTGACCAAGCCTTGGCATATCAGCACATTGTTTTATAACCGCCTCAAATGCTTCATTCACGGTAATTTTAAAGGTATTATTTTTTAAAATTTTTAGCAGGCTTTTGCTTATTTTCAAATGACTAGGATTAATGATACAACGTTGATGTGGTGAATACCATAAGATGGGCTCGCCTTCGTTATACCATGGAAATATGCCATTATAATAGGCTAAAACTAATCTTTCTATACTTAAATCGCCACCAATTGCAAGCAATCCATCTTCCTCTGCAAGTGCAGGATCGGGAAAACTGAGGTCATCATCAAGCAGTTGAAAAAACATAGGCAAAAATAACAAACAATATGAGATTAAACCCTTTAGCTATTTTTTGGTCATAGTATTAAATTCGTTCACTATGATCGCCAAAGACAATTTTTACAATGTAAAACATCTTTATAACCGGGCTGGTTTTGGGATTTCATATCCTGATTTAGAAAAGTTAAGTCACAAAAGTATAGACAAGGTCGTTGAAGGACTGTTTAAGCAGGCAAAAAGAGATGATGATATTATGCTCATAGACACTGCCGCCTCAAGAAATCAACTTTTAATGCAAGCTGGCCTATATGCGAAAAAAGGTGAATTAAGTGAAGAAGATAAAAAACTAAGGCAGGAAATTGTTAGGGCTCAAAATGAAAAAAGCCGTGATTTAAATATTGCATGGGTAAATAAAATGATCAATACCGATGCCCCTTTACGCGAAAAGATGACCCTTTTTTGGCACGGCCACTTTGCCTGCCGAAGCAACAACCCCTTCTTTGCCCAACAGCTGAACAACATACAGCGCGAAAATGGCTTGGGGAGCTTTAAAACCCTACTGGTTGAAGTTTCAAAATCGCCAGCCATGCTTCAATATTTAAACAACCAGCAAAATAGAAAGGGAAAACCAAACGAGAACTTTGCACGTGAACTGATGGAGCTTTTCACAATTGGCAGAGGCAATTATACCGAACAGGATATTAAAGAATCTGCACGTTCTTTTACCGGATGGGCTTACGATAAGGAAGGCTCATTTGTGTTTAGAAAAAATCTGCATGATGATGGAACTAAAACATTTTTTGGGAAAACAGGGAATTTTGACGGTGAAAGCATTATTGATATTATTTTAGAAAACCCCAAAACAGCAAATTTTATTTCTAGAAAAGTATATAAGTTTTTCGTAAACGAAACGATTAATGAAGCTCATGTAAAAGAGCTGGCTGATCATTTTTATAAATCCAGGTACGACATATCTGCCTTAATGAAAAAAATGTTTACTTCAGATTGGTTTTATGACCCACAAAATCTAGGCAACAAGATTAAATCGCCCGCCGAGTTTATTGTGGGCTTAAGCCGTGAATTTTATGTTACCTATAATAAACCACAAGTATTAATTCAGCTACAGAGCAGTTTAGGTCAATATTTGTTTAACCCCCCAAATGTTGCTGGGTGGCCTGGCGGACAAAGCTGGATAGACAGTTCTTCGTTAATGTTACGTATGCGCATCCCATCTTTGGTTTTAAATGATGGTGAAATTGATTTTAGTGGAAAAGCCGATCCGGAAGATGAAGCAATAATTGCCTTAAATAGAAGTACCAAACAGAAGGCGGTAAAATCATTTGTAAATGCCACAGCTGATTGGCCTAAGTTTTTAGGTACATTTCCCAAGGATTTTACACCTTTGGCATTGGCCCAATTTTTACTGCAACCTAAGTTAAATGATAAGATTACGAAATTGATCAGCAATAACAAAGGTTTAAAAAGCACCACCATAGAAATTACCAGCATGCCTGAATATCAACTTTGTTAATCATCATATAGCTCGAACACATTAACCAAAATTTTCACAAAATGAACAGAAGAAATTTTTTAAGAAACACGGGATTTGTTGCGGCAGGCTCTTTATTTGTACCGGCATTTATGAAACCGTTGGAAGCTATGGCTTTAGATGAGTTAAGTTTATATAAAAATTTGGTTGTGGTGCAACTTTCAGGGGGTAATGATGGGTTAAATACCATTGTACCTTTTGGAAACGATATTTATTATCAAAAGCGTAAGGGAATTTCTATTAAACCCGAAGATGTTTTAAAGCTAAATGACATGCAGGGATTTAACCCTAATATGGCTGCCCTTAGAGAAATTTATGATCAGGGCTGGATGACGATTATTAACGATGTTGGTTATCCAAATCCAGATCGCTCACATTTCCGTTCAATGGATATTTGGCAAACTGGCAGCGACAGCAATCAATTTTTGTCAACAGGCTGGATTGGCCGGTATTTAGACAGCAATTGCCAAACTTGCCAGTATCCTTATACCGCAATAGAAGTTGATGATTCCTTATCTTTAGCTTTAAAAGGGCAGAGCAAAAAAGGAATTGCATTAAAAGATCCTGCTGCCTTATACCGAAATACAAATGATCCCTTTTTTAAAGCGATGATTCAAAATGATAAAGAGCATTTAGATGAAGACAATTTAGGTTATTTATATAAAACCATGATCGAAACTTCCTCATCAGCAAGTTATATTCAAAATACATCAAAAATATATCAATCAAAATCAGAGTATCCAGCCTCAGGTTTTGCTAATCAACTGAAAACAGTTTCAAAGTTTATCTCATCCGGCTTAAAAACCAGGGTTTATTATGTATCGTTAAGTGGCTTTGATACCCACGTTAATCAAAATCAGCAACAAGGCAACCTACTTAAACAGTACAGTGAAGGTATGGCCGCTTTTATAAAAGATTTAAAAACAAACAATAAATTAGAAGATACTTTGGTCATTACTTTTTCTGAATTCGGACGTAGGGTAGAGCAAAATGCAAGTAATGGAACTGACCATGGTACAGCCAACAATATGTTTGTTTTTGGTGGCCGTCTAAAAAAGCAGGGCATTTACAATGCGGCGCCTAACCTAAGTGATCTGGATACAGGCGATTTAAAGTATCAGCTTGATTTTAGACAGGTGTATGGAACCATTTTAGATAAATGGCTTGATGTAAACAATGCCGAAATTTTGAACAAAAAATTTAACACACTGGATTTTATTTAATTAGCCTTCAGTCTTTTAAATCGATCTTGTGAAAAGCTTAAATAATTAAACGGAGCTTAGCCTAATAACACAAAGGCTATAGGTTGATTTGGGTTGTTTATTTTTAAGATATGATGTACGGTTTATCTTGTAACAAAGGTGTGCTTTTCAAATCTTAATCAAAAACATTCAATGAACTTTTTAGGCAATATGATCTGGATTATTTTTGGCGGTATATTTATTTTTTTCGAATACATTATTGGAGGACTAATTCTTTGTCTAACCATCGTTGGTATTCCCTTTGGCATCCAATGTTTTAAATTTGCATTTGTCGGTCTGGCACCCTTTGGTGTTAAAATTACAGACACCTCTTCCAATACGGGCTGTTTATCTACAATAATGAATATAATCTGGCTTATTTTTGGTGGCTTTTGGATTGCCTTAACGCATTTATTCTTTGGCCTATTGCTTTGCCTAACCATTGTAGGCATTCCATTTGGGCGTCAACATTTTAAGCTTATGAATTTAGCTTTTAGCCCTTTTGGAAAATCAATCAGTTAAATTTTAGCCCATAACTGATGATGTATTCGCTTCAATTAAACCAATATCCACAGAATGTTTTATGGCCTCCAAACTGGTTTCGAACAAACAGGTTTTTACCTTTTTTAATTCCATTTTTTCCAATATTATTTTAGTTTGGGAGGTATGGTGTGGGTGTATGTTCCTAATATAAACAGCTTCTATATGAGCAGGATATTTTTCTACTATAGCCAAATAAATAGCGGGGTCCTGTTGAGAGTTGTCGCCAAAAAACACAAACTTTTGATTAGGGAAAGCATCTAAAATCCGCATCACCCTGAGCAATTTCCCTTCATGCCCATTTTTACCTGTTTTGAATATATTGCTCCATCGCTTAATCTGGTTCAACAGAAAGGCACCTTTTGGAAGCTGATTAAAATGAAAGGCTTCCACAATATAATCATATAAATTCCATTCGCTGCTGCTTACATAAAAAAATGGATTAGGCTGATTGGCTGTCGTATATGATGCTGCAAGTGCATTATAATGCTGGGCTACATTCGGAAACGTTTTACGTGTATGTGGATTTTTAATAAAAAGTTCGCGCAGGCGACTGATAATCGTTGCCGAATAAGAGCGCATGATTGTATCATCAACATCAGAAATAAAAGCAAACTGTGTAATATGCGGGATATAAACCTGCCCAGTTTCCATTCCTAAAACTTCACCCTGATCATTTAGAGCTTCAACTTTAACTAAATGCCAACCGGCTTCCACGTGATTTTTAGCCTCCCATTCAAACTTAAAAAAACCATCATATTCAGTCTTGTTATATATAGTTTGATCATAAAAATGCAACCTCACCTGTACAAATGGATAAGGCTTTAAAATGAAAAGTTTAAAAAGATGAATAATATTTACAAATAAATTATTGCTGTATACCTGCCTGGCTGAGGCTTTATACTTAAATATATGCCCATAAACAACTAAATTTTGTGTGTGCCCATAACCATGATAAACTTTTACGCTGATTGATTTCATTGTAGTTAAAACAGAGTTAGACTAAACTTGTTTGTCTCTATATTATGAAAGGATATACTGCATTAACAATATTGTTTATTATAAACCCAGGTGCTGGTCAACCTACTACAGAATTAAAGGCCGTAATCACTTCTTATTTTAAGGATAAAAACATTAAAATTGAACTCTTCGAATTACCTCAGGATTTTTCTATAGCCATCATTAAAGAAAAAATTGCACAAACTAAAGCAGACCGTGTTGTTGCCGTTGGAGGTGATGGAACGTTAAAGCTGGTTGCAACATGCTTAATCCATTCTGGCGTTCCAATTGGCATTATTGCTGCAGGATCTGCTAATGGCATGGCAAAAGAGCTTGGCATACCCGCAAACATTGAAGAAGCACTTAACTTGATTATTAAAGGAGCACCAAAACAAATTCATGCCATTCAAATCAATGATCAAATTTGCATCCACTTATCTGATTTGGGTTTTAATGCCTATTTGGTAAAGAAATTTGATCAGTTGCCAGACCGTGGCATGTGGGCATACGCAAAAGCGACCTGCAAAGCATTATTTAGTCACACCAAAATGAATGTCCTTCTTAAATTGAATGGCAAAACAGTAAAATCAGCTGCGGCAATGGTGGCATTAGCCAATGCCACACAATATGGGACAGGCTTAAAAATAAACCCTAACGGTAATTTAAAAGATGAATTATTTGAAGTAATATTGGTTAAAGATTATTCCTATTTAGAAATTCTAAAATTATGGTTTACACGCTTACCTATTAATCCTAAAAAAATTGAGGTTTTTCAAACAGATCACGTTAAAATTAGCTCGAAACGTGCAGTACATTTTCAGGTTGACGGGGAATATTTTGGTAAGGTAAATGAAATTAATGGTAAAATACTGCCCGCCGCAGTTACACTTATTTATTAAGACCGCAGCCTCTTCGGGTAATTATAAAAGTATTTTTTTATGAATTTTCACTGTATAGTATAGTCTAAAAAATTCAGCGACAAAACAAAGTTTAAACAGTATATCGAACCACCGCTCACCTAGGTTAAGCAATTCCGGCAATAAGGTAATGAAACCTATTGAAAAAACCCAAACTACTAAGCGAAAAGGAAACTGAATGTAATAGGTGATAAATCCTACTTTTTTTAAAAGCATTAAGCCTATTGCAGAAATAAAAAGGGATATAAACAAAGGAAGAGTTAGTATTACTTTGGCCTGTGATAAATAAGCATCTGGAATTTCATTTAAATGCGTTAAAATATCCCAGCAAGGTTTAGTCAGTAAAAAAATACTAATGATATCCAATAGGGCAAAAATTCGAATCGTATATCGCATATTATTTACAGTATTTGGCTATGTATTGATCTGCTAAAGCACTACCAACATTTTTAACAAAATTAAAATCTTCACAAGCACCTTGCCTATCGCCTTGCTTTATCTTCTTTAATCCATTTTTAATCCGGCTACTCAAGTATTCATCATCAATACCCAGTTGGTTTTTAATAGCAATAATTTGCTGTTCTTGTGCAGTATTGGCCTTATCTGCGTTTTTATAGAAATTTATCACGGCATCTAGCAAGCCTTCATCAGCCTGGTAGGCTTTAATGGCGGCATCAATTTCATTTTTGGTTTTACGATCGCAATTATATCCTGAAAGCACAAAATTAACAGGTACCACAACGGAAACCGTCGTATCATAACCTATTGGTACTTGCCATCTACCCGAACTTAAACGCACCAACCTTAAGGCTTCATCATCTAAATCAGTACCTATGCCTTTTGTTACTTTTGAAAAGTATACAAGACCTTCCTGCGTTAATTTAAAACTCACACTTACTGTGCCCTGTATGCAGTTATAAAGTGAATACTGAGGATAGACCGTATTGATCTTTAGAAATGTTTCAAATCCATTTTTACCAGTTTTAAACTGTAGCTGTGCCATTGCAAATGTGCTGTACAGCATTAAGCAGACAAACATTAACTTTTTCATAGGCGTATCTTAATTAGTACTGGTGATATACACTAATTTACGAAAAACAATAAGCAAAAGGTTAACAGGATTCGTTTATGCAAATACAACATAGTGAAGCTGTAACTTAGCCATTACCCAACAACATATTCATCTTTTTGAAAAAAGCTTAATCGGGGTCTTCAGCTTCTTTTTTATCTTTATTTATCTTATCAAATAAATGATCCATACGCTCTACGTATTCATTGGTATCATCAACAAAGAAAGTAAGTTCTGGCACAACCCTTACTTGGTGCCTAATGCGAGAGCCCAATTTATATCTGATTTCACCAACATGTGCATTGACCGTATTAACGGATAATGTTGTATTATTGGTATTTAAAAAGCTCAAGTATACCTTAGCAACAGCCAAATCTGGCGATACCCGAACCCGGGTAATGGTTACCAGCGTATTTGGCAAAAATGAACTGCCTTCCCGTTGAAAAATCTGTGCTAATTCTTCCTGTATTACTCCTGCAAATTTTTGCTGACGTTTACTTTCCATAATATTGTTTCATTGTTTCCTAAATCAATTACCAATAACTTTGATTTAAGATTGCCCATACACACGCTTTAATTGCTATGTTTTACAGTTGTACTGTACTAATATAATAAATTATCATAAGGATAACGTGCTGTATGTACAGCTCTAACCTTATCATATAATAAGTTTTTAAATTCCTCTATGTTTTCTTTTTCTGTTGCCGATATAAATAATACCGGTACCTTGTCATGGCTCATCCAGCTATTTTTAAATTCGGTCAGGCTTAATTTTCCATCTTCTTCATCTTGCAGATCATCAATATCAGGTGATACATAAGCATCTATCTTATTAAAAAGTAAAATCATGTCTTTATCAATCGCACCAATATCTTTTAAGGTTTCATTGACTGTATTGATTTGATCTTCAAAATTAGGGTGCGACACATCAACTACATGAATAAGAATGTCGGCTTCCCGCACCTCATCTAAAGTAGATTTAAAACACTCTACCAAATGATGTGGAAGCTTTCTAATGAAACCAACTGTATCAGACAGTAAAAAGGGCAGGTTTTCGATTACAACCTTTCTAACCGTCGTATCTAAAGTTGCGAAGAGTTTATTTTCTGCAAACACGTCTGATTTTGAAAGCATATTCATAATTGTTGATTTGCCCACATTGGTATAACCCACCAACGCTACTCTGATCAACTCCCCTCTATTTTTACGCTGTGTTTCATTTTGACGGTCTATTTGCTTTAACCGCTCTTTCAATAATGATATTTTGGTTAAAATAATTCGCCTGTCGCTTTCTATCTGTGTTTCACCGGGTCCGCGCATCCCTATACCGCCTTTTTGGCGTTCTAAGTGTGTCCACATACCAGTTAACCGTGGAAGCAGGTATTGCAGCTGTGCCAATTCTACCTGGGTTTTGGCCTGTGCAGTTTGCGCCCTACTGGCAAAAATATCAAGAATTAGATTGCTCCTGTCTAAAACCTTTACACCTAATTCGCGCTCTATATTTCTTAATTGCGAGGGCGATAACTCATCATCAAAAATTACAGTATCAATTTCTTCTGATTTTACATAGCCCTTAATCTCTTCCAGCTTTCCGGTACCCACAAATGTTGCCCGTTCTGGCTTAAGCATTTTCTGTGTAAAGTTCTTTTCTACTATACCTCCGGCCGTATCCACCAAAAAAGCCAGCTCATCTAAATATTCTTTAGTTTGGGCTTCTTTTTCTCCCGGGGTAATTACGCCCACTAAAACTGCTCTTTCCTGCTTAATCGCAGTATCGTAAAATTTCTGTTTTCCCATGTAATTAAGGCAAATATACAAAATTTGCAATCGTGTAATTTCTTAAACAAACTCTGCACACCTAATAAAAGTTTTAAATTATAAATCCAGCAATAATGGATACGCCACATGCATGTTTAAATTTCACATTGTTCAGTACACAAATATTTTTTAGATCTGGGCAACAAACCCTTGCATTGCAATACCTGGGTCATTTGTTTTCATAAAATTTTCACCAATTAAAAAGCCATTAAAGCCGGCATTTCTTAATTCTTTTATCGTTTGTGGATGACTGATTGCACTTTCTGATATTTTTAAAAATTCATCAGGGATTTGATTTACCAAGTCATATGAAGTTTGAATATTCACGGTAAAATCACCCAAATTACGGTTATTTACACCTATAGCATCTAAATTAGCACAAATGCTTCTTTCCAGTTCATCCTGGTTATGCACTTCCAGTAAAACATTTAAGCCTAAGTTTTGTGCAAATTTTCCGAGATATGCGATTTGTTCAGGACTTAATATTGATGCGATCAATAAAATAATATCTGCTCCCCAGGCTTTAGCTTCCAAAATTTGGTACTCATCAATAATAAAGTCTTTGCGTAAAATCGGAATCTGGTTAACAGCTCTTGCTTCCATTAAATCATTGGGCTCGCCACCAAAAAAATCTGTATCTGTTAAAACAGAAAGTGCGGATGCACCTGCATCATTATAAGCCTTTGTTACCTGACCTACTTCAGCTGCTCCGTTTATTAATCCTTTCGATGGTGAACGGCGCTTAAATTCAGCAATTATTCCAGTCCGGTTTTCTGCCAATAAAAATTCTTTAAAGGAATAAGGCTTGCGGTTAAAATATATTGATTTTTCCAAAAGCTGTACAGCTGTACGCTGTTTAGCAAGTTCAACTTCCTCTTTTTTACGTATTACAATTTTATCTAAAATATTCATTGTGATTGAGTGATGCCTATACTAAAAATTAGGCTGTTAACCAGTTTTCCATCATTTGCTTTCCATATTCAGTCAATATACTTTCTGGATGAAACTGAACTCCACGTACATCAAAAGTTTCATGCCTCAAAGCCATAATTTCATTTTTATGATCTCTGGCTGTAATTTTTAAACAGGCAGGCAAGTTATCTTTACTCACCACCCAACTGTGGTAACGGCCTACATTTATTGTTTGCGGACATTCCCAAAATAAAAACTCATCTCCATCAGTAACGGTTACAGGAGTGGCTATACCATGCATAGGCCGGCCTAAATTATAAAGCGTTCCACCAAAGGCTTCGGCTATAGCCTGCTGCCCTAAACAAACACCCAAAATACTTTTGGTTGACGCATATGTTTTAATTACATCCAACAACAATCCCGCTTCTGTAGGTATTCCAGGGCCGGGAGAAAGCAAAATTTTATCGTATTTTGCGACATCGGCGATATCAAATTTGTCATTTCTCCAAACTTCAGCCTCATAGCCCACTTCATTGATTAAGTGCACCAAATTGTAGGTAAAGCTGTCATAATTGTCAATAACTAAAACCGTTTTATTATTTATATTTTCCATTATATCTTTCTCTTAACCTAAATACTTTCTGCCATTTCTATTGCCTTGCGCAGGGCCGCGATTTTATTATTAACCTCTTGCATTTCTGTTTGTGGTACCGAATCCGCTACAATACCTGCTCCCGCCCGATAATGAAGCTCATTGTTTTTGCTCATAAAGGTTCTGATCATAATGGCATGGTTAAAGTCTTCGTTCAATCCCATAAAACCGATGGCTCCTGCATAAAAGTTGCGCCCGAGGTTTTCATTTTCATCAATCAGTTGCATGGCCTTATATTTCGGTGCACCACTTAATGTGCCTGCCGGATACGTATCTGCAACAACTTTAAATGCAGTAACTTTTTCCTGTAAGTGCCCGCTTACCTTGCTCACTAAGTGTATGAGGTGCGAATAGTACTGTACTTCTTTAAAAGATTTAACCTCTACCTGATTGCAATGCCTGCTTAAGTCATTTCTTGCCAAATCAACCAGCATCACATGTTCTGCACTTTCTTTAGGATCCTGTTCCAATTTACGGGCCTGTTCTGCATCTTCAAGATCATTGCCTGTACGCTTAAAAGTACCCGCTATTGGGAAAATGTTTGCTGTATTATTCTTTATTGTTATCTGCGCTTCTGGTGAAGAACCAAAAAGCTTAAAATCGCCATAATCAAAGTAGAACAGATAGGGTGATGGATTAATAGAGCGCAAGCAACGGTAAACGTTAAATTCATCGCCTAAAAAAGCTTGTTTGTATGCTCTTGAAGGCACAATTTGAAAAACATCTCCCCGATAAATATGCTTTTGTAATTTTTCGACCAATTGCATAAACCCTTCATCAGTTAAGTTGGATGATTCTTTGCCCTTCGTTTGAAATTTATATTCAGGATAGTTTTTATTTTGGATTAAATATTCCATTTTTTCCAATCCTGATTCCTGTTCTCCGTCAAATGTATTTTTAAACAGCGTAATTTCATTTTTAAAATGGTCAATCGCAATAATGTAACGGTAAAGATGATACTGCATTTCCGGAATTTCCTCGCCATCGGGCGTAACCGATTTAAATGTTATATCTTCAAAATGCTGAACAGCATTCCAGGTGAAGTAACCAAAAAGCCCGCTTGAAATAAATTTAATTTCAGGGAGTTCTGTTTCTTTAAACTTCGCCTTAAAGGCCGCGATTTCTTCCGTAAGGTTAAATTTGTGCTTAATCTCAATTGTTCCATCCGGAAAATAGGTTTCAACCCTGTTTTCTTTTAAAATAATCCCAGCTACCGGATCTGCACAAACAAAACTCATCGAGTTTTCGCGGCTATGGTAATCAGAGCTTTCAAGTAAAATACTGTTGGGATAAACATCCCGCAAGCGTAAATAAATACTTACAGGGGTGGTGGTATCGGCAAGTAGTTTTTTATATGTCGTATGGATTTTAAACATGGTGTTTGTAATTAATTAAAATTTAAAAAATAAAAAGCCCGGCGTGTGGTTCTACGCCGGGCTTTAATGGTTCTTTAAGGTTTAGGTTGATAAACTATATTTTGCATGCACAGCCAGCGCAATTCGTTTTTGAATTACCGTGCCAAAGCCATGTATGTATATTGCTGATCATGAGCGACAAAAATATAAATAAATTTGAAAAAGCAAAATTTTTAAATGTTTTTTATGATATTCCAAAAAATGTTCTTCCAGGTACGCTCTTTGTCATTAGTAAGATACTAACAACAATTAAGAGAAGTGCCAAACCAAAGAAAACAGAAATGATACGGTGTTTAACCATTCCCTCTATTGCTTTTTTAGATTTTGAATGCCCTATCGTAATTAATATAATGGCTATAACCATCATACTAATGTGCTCCATTTTAAAATAACGGATTGCAGCAGAACCCGCGCTATCTGCTTTATACCAGCCACCAACAAAATAAATAGCCAAACCCAAAAGCAGTTGGATGTGTGCACTGATTAAAGTAAAAAGATTAAGCTTTCTATCACCTTCAGTATATTTTTTATTGCCTAACCAGCCTGAAAGTGCTTTTGCTACAGCAATAATCAGTAAAATAAAAACTATGTAGCGCCAGCCAGAATGCGCACTTTTTAAAATATCGTTCATGTTGTTAAAATTTTTCTATTCTCAAAAATAACGATTAAATAGGATAAACGGCTTATTTAAAAATGCAGATGCTTATTTATATTTGTTTTAAACAGAAGGGGTGGGGGATTAAAACAAAAAAGCCTCAACTTTTTCAAGTTAAGGCTTTTTGCGGAATGGACGGGACTCGAACCCGCGACCTCCTGCGTGACAGGCAGGCATTCTAACCAGCTGAACTACCACTCCATTTGTTCTTCTTTAAAGTTCGAACCTCTTGTCCCTTTCGGGAATGCAAATATAGGTTCTTTATTTTATTTTACAACAAATATTTTAAAATAATTATAAAGCCTTAATTTACAGCACCTTCCTGCATTTTCTCTGCATTCTCTGCAAACTGCAGCTTATCTATGATCTCTTGAATATCTCCATCCATGATTGCTGGAAGATTGTACATCGTTAAACCAATGCGGTGTTCAGTAACTCTTCCTTGTGGATAATTGTAGGTTCTGATCTTTGCTGAACGGTCACCTGTTGAAACCATTGTCTTACGTTTAGCTGCAATATCTCCATTCTTTTTCTGTAATTCAATATCATACAGCTTACTGCGCAACATTTCCATTGCAATAATCCGGTTGCCCAATTGCGAGCGTTCCTGCTGGCAAACCACCACAATACCCGATGGTTTATGGGTTAACTGCACTTTTGTTTCAACCTTATTTACATTCTGTCCTCCAGCACCGCCCGAACGCGAAGTTTGCAATTCGATATCGGCTGGGTTGATATATAAGTCAATTTCTTCGGCTTCAGGCAAAACCGCAACAGAAGCTGCAGAAGTATGTACACGTCCTTGTGTTTCTGTATCTGGCACACGCTGAACGCGGTGCACGCCACTTTCATATTTTAACTGGCCGTATACATCATCGCCACTTACTTTTAAAATGACCTCTTTATAACCTCCAGCGGTTCCCTCGGTCACATCTACAGTTTCTACTTTCCAGCCTTTTGTTTCAAAGTAACGGGTATACATGCGGTATAAGTCGCCGGCAAATAAGGCTGCCTCATCTCCACCTGTTCCTCCACGAATTTCAAAAACTGCATTTTTAGCATCTTCCGGATCTTTAGGAATTAACATCAAGCGGATATTGCTTTCCATTTCTTCTTGCTGTTTAACCAACAGGTCCAGTTCTTCTTTAGCCATTTCACGCATTTCAGGATCTTTTTCAACCGCTAAAATCTCTTTGTTGGCATCAATATTACTCATGACATTTTTGTAGATTTTGTATTCATCTACAATTTTACCCAAATCTTTATATTCTTTGTTTAAGGCCGCAAAACGCTTCATGTCCTGAATCACATCCGGGTTGCTTAATTGCTCTTCAACATCCTCCCAGCGCAGCTTTATCGCCTCTAATTTATCTAACATATGTATTATTCAAATTGAATCTTTACTGAATGAACCAAGTCCACTGCATAAAGAAATGCAAAAATAAGGAAAAAAGCTGAAAGACTAATTTGTTGATCACGCTTAATCATTTTAGCAGCCGAAATTCATAAAGGAGTTATTTATAGTACTCCAGCTTCAGCTCGGCACCATCAAACACTGCATATGAACTGTAGTGAAGCCATTCGCCAATATTTACATACCTGCTGTTATTGGCCAAATGAATATCCAATGGCAAATGCCTATGGCCAAATATAAAGTAATCAAAATGCTGTTTTTGCAATTGTTCTTTAGCATATACAGCCAGCCATTCATTTTCTTCACCTAAAAAAACTTCTTCTTTAGTGCCAGCCGCCCTACTACCTTTGCTACATGCATTTGCAATACCAATCCCTAAATTTGGGTGCAAACGGGCAAAAAGCCACTGGCAAAATGGACTCCTGAAAATTTTTCGTAAAAACTTATACTTCTTGTCTCCCGGACCTAAACCATCTCCATGATGCAAATAAAACTTCTTTCTCCCACGCTCTATAATCAGTTCATCACTGATAATTTCCATTCCTATTTCCTGCGTAAAATAATTACGCACCCACATGTCATGATTGCCTTTAAAAAAATAAATTTTTATTCCTGCATCAGCCATCATGGCCAATTTACCCTGCAAACGAACAAAGCCTTTTGGAACAACTTTATCATATTCAAACCAAAAATCAAAAACATCGCCCATTAAGAATAATTCACTGCAATTGGGTTCGATAAAATTTAACCAGCTGACTATATGCGTCTCCCTTCGCCTGCTTTCCGTATAGTTGGGCGCACCTAAATGAAAATCAGAAGCAAAATAAATATTTTTGTCCATGTACAAGCTCAAAGGTAGCTGAAAAAAGCTTTAACACAAAGGCACAGATTTGCAGCCAAATTACAATTCAATTAAAAAACCAAACAAATGTTTATCTTGAATATGATTTCATACCAAATAACACCACTTAACAATTTGGATATGAAGCAATAAAGCAGAATATTATTTCGAATAAAGGCCAAACGGCTTACTAACCTGTTAATACCTATAAATTCTATCAACTTTATTCCTAAAATAGTTTGGAACATGTCTAAATAGTGTGTTCAATTTTGTAACTTTGCAACAAATTTTTTTGAATGATCTCTACTGATATAGCCGTAATTGGCGCTGGTCCGGTTGGTTTATTTGCCATTTTTGAAGCCGGTTTATTAAAAATGCGTTGCCATTTAATTGATTACCTGCCACAGGTTGGCGGCCAGCTTTCTGAAATTTACCCTAAAAAACCAATATATGATATCCCAGGCTATCCATCTGTTTTAGCTCAGGAATTAATTGACAACTTAATGGAACAGGCAAAACCTTTCCATCCAGGTTTTACATTAGGAGAACGTATTGAAGGCCTTGAAAAGCGTGGAGAGGCTGATTTTGTACTCACCACCAATATGGGGACAGTTATAGAGGCTAAAGTTGTTGTTATTGCTGGTGGATTAGGTTGCTTTGAGCCTAGAAAACCAGCTGTAGAAAATTTGGAGCAGTTTGAAAATGGAAAAGGTGTAAATTATATGATCCTTGATCCGGAAAAATACCGTGACCAAAGGATGGTTATTGCTGGTGGTGGCGACTCTGCTTTAGACTGGACAATTTATCTGGCTGATGTTTGCTCAGAGCTGACTTTGGTGCATAGAAGCGAAAGTTTCCGCGGGGCACCAGATTCGGTTAACAAGGTAATGGCCTTAGCAGAAAGCGGTAAAATAAATTTAGTTTTAAATAGCAATCTACATGCAGTACACGGAACGGACACCCTTGAAAAGGTAGAACTTATCCAGAACAGAAGCATGGAAAAATCAGTTGTAGAGGCCGATCATCTGATTCCTTTATTTGGATTGAGCCCTAAACTTGGCCCTATTGAAGACTGGAACTTAAACATTAGTAAAAGTGCAATCGAAGTCAATACCGACGATTATTCTACTAACATACCAGGAATATATGCAATTGGCGATATAAACACTTATACCAATAAGTTAAAATTGATTCTTTGCGGTTTCCACGAAGCTGCATTAATGAGCCACAGCGCTTATCAATATATCAACCCAGGCATAAAATACACCATGAAATACACCACCGTTAATGGCGTTGCTGAATTTTAATTATGGAAAATAACATTGCAATATACGTTCAGGAACCTGATGGTTCTGTAACCAGCCACGAAGCTCCAACAGATATGGGCTTAAGCCTAATGGAATTTTTAAAAGCATCAGAATATGACATTTTAGCAACCTGTGGAGGAATGGCCCTTTGCGCTACCTGCTGTGTAGATGTTTTAGAAGGTGAAGAAAAGTTGAATGAAATGAGCGATGATGAATATGCCATGCTGGATACTTTACCTGATCTTTTGCCCAATTCTCGTCTGGCCTGCCAGCTGCAACTGAACAACAATATGGACGGCTTAAAAGTAAAGCTGCATTAATACTAAACAACCAAGGCGATATTTTGATCGCCTTGCTTGTTATAAACCCTTTTCAACAATACATTATTTTCTCATTGGCTCAATTAACTCAATTGTTCCATCTTGTTTGTGTTTCAGTTCCGTTACCTTAATGTTTCTTAAATGTGTTTTATTAGATAACTGGGTATCATGGTAAAAAATCCACCATTTCCCGTTAATTTCTATAATGGAGTGATGGGTAGTCCAGCCCTGCACAGGGTTCATAAAAGTACCCTGATAAGTAAATGGCCCATAAGGAGTATCACCAATGGCTGATGCTAAAAAGTGGGTATCTCCTGTAGAATAGGTAAAATAATATTTACCATTATACTTATGCATCCAGGCACCTTCAAAAAACCTTCTGCCGTGGTCTTTAGTAAGTAATGGCTTCCCTTTCTGGTCTATAATCTGGACATCTTTAGCAGGCCCATCAAAGCCCAGCATGTCTTTACTTAGTTTGGCAACTTTTGCAGATATCGCTGGTTCATTTTCTTTTCCTGAATCTGTTTTAGAACCATTGGCATCATATTGTCCATTTTTCCACCTTTGTAATTGTCCACCCCAAATGCCTCCGTAGTACATGTATGAGGTACCGTCTGTATCTGTAAAAACAGCGGGATCTATACTCATACTTCCTTCAATTGGTTTTGCTTCGGCCTTAAAGGGGCCTGCTGGATTTTTTGAGGTTGCCACCCCAATTCTAAAAACATCATTTTTATCTTTAACCGGAAAGTATAAATAATAGATTCCATTTTTAAATGCCGCATCCGGAGCCCAAAGTTGTCTTCCTGCCCACGGAATATCTTTCACGCTCAGTGCAACGCCATGATCGGTTACTTTTCCACCAATACTGTCCAGACTTAAAATATGATAATCGCGCATATCGAAATGGTCGCCATTATCATTTTCTTTTATTCCAGCCTCAATATCATGCGATGGATAAATATAAATTTTGCCTGCAAAAAGATGTGCCGATGGATCTGCAGTATAAATCTCTTTGATCAGGGGCTGAGAGAGGTATTTAGACTTTTTAGTGGTATCAGCTGTTTCTGCTTCAGCAGTTTTTAGATGCTGTTGGCAGGCACTTGCTGCCATGGCCATCATGATCATGAGGCCAGAAAATTTTAGTTGATTACTCATATTATTTTAGTTTATAAATGGTTACTTTTGGTTTACAAAGGTTTCTGGCGGGCCTAAAAAACTTGGCTTTAGCCCGCCCAAATCCAGCACTATTTTTTGTAAAACCACAGCAGGGCTAATCATCCAATATTTTATAGTGTGCTTGCCTGGCCGGTCAATTTTTATCGGTGTTTCAAAAATTTTGATATTATCTGCAACTGATTTTCTCCAAGCCGCTTCCGTTCTGTAACCTGCACTAATATTCACAACTGTTGGGGCTTGATCATCTATAGAAACAGCAAATTTTAATCCATCTGAATTTGTAAAATCTATTGTTGGCGAAATATAACTGTGTAGATTAAAGATTCCTATATCGTTTAAATAAATGTCATATTCCAAATGCGGAGTGTTTATATCTAATTTTTGCACACCCATTGTAACTGGAAAAGGGGTGACACCTCCAAGTGTTTTACCATAATTAGGTATGGTTTTCCAAAAAATTGGCCTGCTGTTTATTGCTTTGGTATAGTTTGGGGCTTCTATAGAAACATAACCATTCTGAGCAACAAAGCCAGAAATATTCTTTTCCTCAAACCGCCTGTTATCTATTGTAACCGGAAGCGTAATTTTAGTGCCATCGCTGGCAGAAACTGTAATAATATTTGTTGTTTTTCCAGCAGGTGCATATAACCAGTTAATCGTTAAATAAACTCTTTCCTGACTATCGACTTTCCCTTTTGGCTGATTAATATTTATAAATTTTGGCGCTTTAATTTCATATTGAAAGCTTTCCTTTTTTCGGTTAAAAAGTTCCAGATAATGTGATTTATTGCTGTAATAATCAAAAGCCGGGAAATTTATGCCCACTTTGCCCTTACCTGTCCATGAAGAATCACTTCCTTCAATAGAAAGGCCAATTTGTGTTGGAGTTAAATCATCAGGATGTAAAGAGGTGTATGTTTTGGGCATTGAATTTTTTTCAGGCTGTTGCCAATTGGTATAACCAATATGGGTTTGATCCATCATATGATCCCACTTCCCATTAGCCATTACTTTGTTATAGTAATTGGTAATTTCCTCATCTTTTTTATAAAGCGCTTTGGCCTTATCAGCAAAAGCATTTGCAATATAGCGGCCCTGACTGGTGTAAACTTTGTTCTTTGCAACGTTTAAATACAGTTCATTTAAGTTGGCCGAGGCTGTAACCGGATGTAAAATCAATTGATAAAAAGCATCTTTTTGATTGGTTTCTAACTGATTAGAAATAAATGTTGCTTTTTCAACCAAATGGTTAAAATCTGCAACAACATTTTCAAATTCATTATAGTGAGCTAGGCTATATGTTTTCTCATCCAACAGCTCGGGCTTAATCCGGCCATTGTATTTGGCATATAAATCCATTAAATCTGCGATTTCTATTGCATATTTTTCTCCAAACTGTTTACTTGACCAATTGATGGTGTATTGTTTTAATTGCTCTGCAGGGATTGCCGCCGGAGCCCAGGCATAATCCAAAAAGAACTCCATAGGAAATTCCATAGGCTTTAAATCACCTACATTAACAATCCAAATTTGGTTTGCCTGATATTCATAGGCCAAATTCATTTGCTCCCAAATTTTTTGAATGGGGTTGGTATTGATCCATTTATAATTCCTTGGATCACCTACGTAATCAAAATGATAATAAATTCCATAACCACCTGTTCTTGGTGCTTCATTTAGTTTTGGCAATTTCCGAATATTGCCCCAATTGTCATCAGCCAGCAAAAGAGTAACATCATCGGGTACACGCATTCCCTTATCATAATAATCCTGAACTTCTTTATACAATGCCCAAATTTGTGGTGTTTCTGAAGCAGGCTTTTGGGTTACGCTTGCAATAATTTCACGCTGGTCTTTTACAATTTTTTCAAGCAAAGCTGTTGCTGTCCCGGTTGACATTGGTTCATCTCCATCACCGCGCATACCAATGGTTATAATTTGCTCTTTGCCAACTACTCGTTTTAACCCGCTTTCCCAAAATTCCTTTAGCTGCTGTGGGTTTTGTTCATAATTCCATTTACCCCCTTTATATCTTTTCCACTCATCATGCGCTCTTGTTAAAGGTTCATGGTGCGATGTGCCAATAACTACCCCGTACTCATCAGCCAAAATAGGGTTCATTTTATCATCATCATTAAAAGCACTGCCCCACATGGCCGGCCATAAATAGTTACCTTTTAAGCGTAAAATAAGCTCAAATACCTTTTCATAAAATTTGTGGTTGAAGCCTCCAAATTCTTTATGTGCCCAGCCAGACAGCGCTGGTGCTTCATCATTTAAAAATATACCGCGATATTTAACCGCTGGGGATGAAATAACATGCCTGCCAGAAACGGCTTGCAGGTTATTACTTGTTTTTATAGGCACGTCTGCCCAGTAATACCAGGGAGAAACACCAATTTGATAAGACAGTTCATATATGCCATATATAGTGCCCCGTTTATCGCTCCCGGCAATAACCAATGCACTGTCTACGCCCGGAACAGGATTTGCGATAACCTGTATGAGTGTGCTTTCCCAGTTTCCGGCTACACCAGCAACATTGATCTTATGATCATTAATCAACCTGTCAATAATTGTACTATTGCCAATAGTACCAATAATGATGCTAAGTCCTTTTCCCTTACCTACATTAAAAACTGGATTTAAGCCTGTAACTTTTTGAAGGTCGGCCTGAAGGTTTTTAGCAGCCCTTATTACGCCTAAGTGTTCATTTTCACTGATCAAAATGGCACTCACTTTATCTTTTGCTGCAATTGTAAAACTACCAGGAGTAGGCACTTTGCTTATAAATGGATCAGCTCCCGCAGCCATACAAAAACTTTTTGCACACAACAAAACAACTATAGTTAATAAGCACTTCATATCGTTATTTTTTAAAATTAATGACTTCCCAATACGCACTTTTAGGCCTTAAATTAGCATCAAAAAGCAATGGATAATTTTTTCGGCCCATTACCGGGTATTCATCCAGCCAAGAATGCCGATCTGATACATTCCAAAATGTAACATTGGTAATGACATTTTTGTATGTTCTGAAAATTTTAAAAACCCTTCCATATTGAGCAACTTGTTGCTGTTCTAATGCTTTCGTGTAAACATCAGATTCTCCGGGATTGCGGGATCTTTTGTTTTTTTCCCATGGATAGATGGACATATCCAGTTCGGTAAATTGAATTTTAAGCCCTAATGACGAATAGCGGTCTATGGCTGTGCTCAGCTCATTTTCTGTTGGTTCATATATAGACCAGTGTGCCTGTAGGCCTACACCATTTATAGGAACACCTTTATCAACCAAACTTTTCAATAATTTATAAATCCGTTCGCGCTTTTCAGGTCTTTCGGTATTGTAATCATTGTAATAAAGTTGAGCTGCCGGATCTGCCGCATGTGCGTATTCAAAAGCTTTGATGATAAAATCATCTCCACAGATTTGATACCATTTGGAATTGCGCATGAATTGATTTGGATCATCATCAATGGCTTCATTTACAACATCCCAAGCATAAATTTTTCCTTTATACCGGTTTACTACCGTTGTTATATGATCTTTTAAGCGCTTCAACAAAATGGTCTTGCTTACCTGTTCGCCATTTTTTCCAATAAACATCCAACTCGGTGTCTGTTCATGCCAGCATAGGTTATGCCCTCTAATTTTTATATTGTTTTTTAAAGCAAAATTTACAATGCTATCTGCATCTTTCCAATAAAAATGCCCTTCAATAGGTTGGAGGTTACCCATTTTCATCGCATTTTCGGCAGTAATGCTATTAAATTCTTTTTTAATTAATCTTGCTTCATCTCCTGTCAAATTTTTAGGGCCAGCGGCAACTCCAATTGTAAAGTAATTCTGATAATAATCTTTTAATCCTTTTCCAGCTGCATTTGTTGAATTGCCTAGTTGTGCTTTGCAACTTCCAAAACCTAGTATTACAAATAAATAAACCCATACCGGTATGGTAAAATCTTTAGTGCTTATTCGCATCATATTAGCCATTATGGATTTTAAATTCATATTAATTAGTGGGTGTTATTTTTTAAATAGGAAGAAATTATCCCGCTGTTATTTTATTTTAACGGATGAAGGCCGTATGATTAGTTCCGTATTTAAAATTACTGTGCTGGTAAAACTTAAATCGCCATCGCCATCAAGGTGGTTAATTAATATACGCGCTATATTCTCACCCATTTCGTTGCCGGGATAGTTAATTGTTGTAATGGCCGGCTCAGTTACCCTCGAAATTAAATCATTATTGAAACCCACTATTGCAATATCTTCAGGCACTTTTAAACCCGCTTCTTTAAATATAGTAAGTGCATAAGCTGCTGATGAATCATTTGTAATGAAGAGTCCATCAGGAAGTTTTTCCCGTTTTAAAACATCATTAACCAGTGCATCCTGAACTCCCTGTTCTGTTAAATCATTCGAGATAAATAAGTCTGAGCGGTAGGTGATGCCATAATCAGCTAATGCTTTTTTGTAACCTTCAAACCGATCTGCATAGACATTCCGTGCTGTATTTCCTGTAATGTGCATGATTTCTTTACAGCCCTGCTCTATTAAATGTTTGGTTGCAGTATAACCCGCTTTAAAATTATCAATCGTCACCTTGGTGGCCAATATTTCTTCTGCTATGCGGTCAAAAAAGATTAAGGGAATACTTTTTTTAGAAAAACTATCGAAATGTTTGTAGTCTTGAGTATCTGCGGCCAACGAAACGATCAAACCATCTACACGATTATTGAACATGGTTTTAGCATTTTCTTTCTCTTTAATTTCTTTTTCAAAAGATTGACTTATGATTAAGTTGTAACCTGCATTATTGACTACTTTTTCTATGCCCGAAAGCACAGATGACATAAAAAGACTATTTAAACGTGGAACGATAACACCAATAGTATTTGTTTTGCGCTTGCGAAGGTTACTGGCAAATTTATTAGAGCGGTAACCGAGTTCGTCCGCAAGGTCAAATATTTTTTTCTTGGTTTTTTTATTGATTGCAGGGTGGTCCTTTAAGCCACGGCTTACCGTTGTTGCTGAAATATTTAGTTTTTCAGCTAAATCATAAATTGTAATTTCTTTGTCTTGCATATTATTTTAGGCGTGCCTTAATGATTTAATATGCCTAAAGTAATTAATTTTTATGAAATTGCAATCGGTTGCATAAATATTTTACAATTGTCCTTTTCTTGAATTAAAAGATATTTTGAATCGGTTTTTTATCTTAGAGCTTCAATCCCAACTGGTCCAGTCGGATCGCTTTCATTTTTAATACGGTCTAAAGCGGTAATCAAATAACTATAACGTTTACCACTTTCTACAGTTGTATCAATAAAAGAAACATATTCCTCAAAACTAATTTTAAGGATACATTTTGGATCGAGCACAGAAATCTTATCTCCTTCGCTAAAGCGGTAAATAACATAACCGGAAGCCGTTTCTCCATCTTTTGCTTTTAATGGTTTAAGCCATTTTAAATGCACCCCATCTTTTAAAGCTTCGGCGGTAAGCTGCTGTGGTGGGTTTGGCGGCAATTCATCAAGCCAGGGCATTTGTGGGGGCAATGCCGGGTATTTATAAAAATCATTTTTTAAAGAATCTGATACAGCCTTTGCAACTGTATTCATGGATTTAGAGGAAAAGAAAACACTGCCCTGTATGCGGTTATTATCCCTTATATATCTAATTTGATTGGGTATTTCACTTGGATTTCTCCATGCAAGCTCTGATTTGGAATTTACCAGGTAACCTGCCTGACCAATATAAAGATGTCTGCCATAAGTATTGTTGCTCCACCAATTAACCAAGTTAGCAAAAGGAGCTACTTTTCTGGTAAAAGTAAAATAAACCTGTGGGTTAATGTAATCAACCCAGCCTTCTTTTACCCATTTACGGCTATCGGCATACAATTCTGCATAGTTGGATAAACCGTTGCTTTCTGACCCTTCCGGATCTTCATATTTGTTCCTCCAAATGCCGAAAGGACTAATGCCAAACTTCACATATTTTTTATAATGATGGATGCTGTCATCGAGCATTTTAATGAGCACGTTTACATTGTTCCGCCTCCATTCTTTAATATCAGAAAAGTTATTTGGATGTTTATAGAAAGTGTTCGAATCATTTATTTTTTGACCTGCAATTGCATAGGGATAAAAATAATCATCGAAATGTACGCCGTCAATATCATATTCTTTAACAACGTCTAAAATTACCTGTACAATATACTCTCTTACTTCCGGTATGCCTGGATCAAACTGGTACTTTCCTCCGTAAACAAAAAACCAATCGGGATGCTTACGTACAGCATGATCAGCACTAAAATTAGCGATGCTGCCTGTACTTGCCCGATATGGGTTAAACCATGCATGCAATTCCATTCCGCGAAAGTGCGCTTCCTTAATCGCAAAAGCCAGAGGATCATAACCCGGCTCAGGGGCCAGGCCCTGTTTTCCCATTAGCCATTGGCTCCAAGGCTCTCTTGATTTTGCATAAAAAGCATCGGCCGCGGGCCTAACCTGTAACAGCACAGCATTCATTCCTTGGCTTTTATGTCTTTCCAGTATACCTATAAGTTCCTGTTTTTGTTGATCTATACTTAAGCCCGGTTTTGAAGGCCAGTCTATATTTGCGACTGTGGCTACCCAAACTCCTCTAAACTCTCTTTTTGGTGCAATTTTTGTTGATGGTTGTGCGTTTAATATTGTTGGTGCTAGTGCTAAAATAAAAATTGCAATTAGAAAATTTTTAAGCATTGTTGGCTATTTTTAAAAGAATTGTGATTGGTGCTGAAAATACAACACAATATGAACATTAACAAGTAAACGTTTTTTTTTAAATACCAATATAAGTTAAGTAAAAATTTTAATTTGCGGTTTATTTTTAAACTAGTTAACGACTCTCAAAAAATTAACTAGACATATTATTTACTGCGTATAATAGAATGGAACAACATCATATTAATAAAGGTGATAGCAATAAAATTTATTTTCTAATTATAGTCATTGCGGCTTTAATCGGCACAAATGCTTATCTGTTTTTTAAAGACAGGAGACAAAGCGAGAAAACAGTTACTGTAAGTACAGAGCGGGATAAGCTTAGACTAGAAGTAGAAAAAATAGAAGTGGAGCTCGATAAAGTAAGTGCCCTAAATTTAGATCTGAATAAAAACCTGCTCGACGAGCAAAAATTAGCCAGAACAAAAATTGAAGAATTAAAAAGGGCACTTGAAAAAGGAGAGATTACACAAGGCGAACTTAAAAAAGCTTATACGCAGATCAATGAGCTTAAAACCTTTGTTAAAAATTATAACGAGCAAATTGTTGCACTTCAAAAAGAAAATAGTTTTCTAAAAGTAAAACGCGACAGCCTAGAAAGTACCGTTAAAACGGCTAATGAAAAGGCAACAAACTTAGCCAATGAAAATGCCTCATTAAATGTGAAAGTAAAAAAGGCTTCGGCTTTAAAATTAGAAAATGCTGTAATTGTTGCCTATAAAGTAAAATCAAACGGAAAAAAAGTTGAAGTTACACGTTCTTCAACAGCAGAACAATTAAGCATCCGTTTTAATGTTGTACCCAATGATCTTGCAGATAAGGGTCTTCACAATATTTATTTAAGAGTTTTTGATCCGGCAGGGAACTTATTGGCTGATGATAGCAATCACTTTGAAGCGGATGGCCAGGAAATGCAGTATAGCCACTCTATATATATTGACTACAATAATGATGGCGTTGCATATAATATAGACTGGAAAAACCCTAAACCTTTTATAAAGGGCATTTACACCATAATTTTATATACAGACAAGCAAACTATGGGCAAAGCTCAAATTGAGCTGAGGTAATGCACGCTAAGCCAAAGGGAAACTTAAATAAAACGTTGTGCCGTGCGAAGCAAAAGAGCTAAATGTAATTTTGCCCCCTGCATTTTCAACCGCTTGCTTTACAAATGCAAGCCCTAAACCTGTACCTGATGTTTTAGTTGTGAAATTAGGAACAAAAATTTTGTCTTTTAATGCTTGCGGGATCCCCTTACCATTATCCTGTATTTCTATATATACATTTTTCTCATCGTTATAGAGCACCACGTTAATTGTACATAAAGCATCGCCATCTATCGCTTCAATCGCATTTTTAAACAGATTATTGAACGTTCTCATGAGCTGGTCTCTATCTGCAAACACATTTGCATCAAGTTTTGTATTGTTCGATATTTTAATCTCTACATTTTCTACACTTTTAAATATCTCGCGTGTTTGTTCAATAATGGGCTCAATTAATAGTTTCTCTAAATTAGTATCGGGCATTTTTGCAAAATTCGAAAACTCTGATGCAATTTTAGAAAGGCTATCAATCTGTTCTATAAAAGATTTACTAAACTTATTAAATTTAAGCTCAAAATTTGGGTCTTTCTCCTTCCAGGATTTCTCAAGCAATTGTACGCCCAGTTTTAATGGCGTAAGCGGATTTTTAATTTCATGTGCAACTTGTTTAGCCATTTCCCTCCAGGCACTTTCGCGCTCAGACCGTGCTAGCTTAATGGCGCTCGCCTCAAGCGCGGCAATCATACTATTATACTCTTTGATTAAAGAACCGATTTCATCATGCCTGCGCCAAATAATGGGTTCATTGCGCTGTCCAATTTTAGTTTTACTGATGCTTTCCTGTATAAAAGTAAGAGGGTTGGTAATTTGATTGGCCAAAAACACAGCCAAAACTCCTATTGCAACAAACACCAGGGCATAAATATTAATTAGATTACTTACAAAAAGGGCAATCTTATCTGTGTATTCTGCCTCATTTGAATAATTTGGCAAGGCGATATAGGCTATGGTTTTATTTTGTGCATTTCTAACAGGTGCATAAGCCGCCGCATAAGTAAGTGAGCCTATTTTTTCTTCTGAATCGATATATTCTGACCGTTGCAACTTATTTAAATAAATAAAGGCTTCAGGCTCCATCTTTTTACCTATAATTTTATAGTTAAAAAGTTTAGGGTAGGTGGTCATAATTAATGATCCTTCTGTATTGTAAAGATTGAGATCTGCATTGTTTACATCAGCAAAATTATTAAAGTCAACAACAGCATTTACGTCTGTACTAATTTTGCCACTGCTAAAAACCTGTTTTTCAAAGTTTTGCTGTACTTTCCTGATTTTCTCCTTGATTAATAAATCCTGTTGCCCCCTGTATTCCTTATCCATATAAAAATAGGTTGTCCAGCCAACTATTAATAATGTAGCCACCACAGAAAAAACAATAGAAACCTGAATGCGTGTTTTATATAAGATTTTGTTGGCATTGATCATCAACAAACGGTTAATACTGAACCAACCTACTTTATCATCCCCTAAGTTTCTAATCAGCCATATTAATCCATAAAGCAAAAAAGAGAAAATAATAAAGACCAGAAAAAAGAAAGATAAAGCCGCCAACCGCTCTATATAATCTACTTTTTCCTTACTTATCACAACCATTTTACTGGCACTGGGCGAATAAATTAAGTGATTAAAGCCAAGTGAATAATCATTAAGCGAAACAAAATCACCTAAATGACCACTAAAATATCCACCATCAAGCGGATAGGTAAAATTACCTGATTGATTAAGAAGTTTATTATTGCTATATAAGGCTATGGAGTATCCTTTAAATTCTTCGTCATTACTCAGTTTCGTATCTGATAAAAGATTTGGGAGGCGGTTATTGTAATTGTACGGCTTGGAGCGCAATTCTATAATTAAGGTTCCCGCCAGATTATTTTTAGTCACTACGGGTATGATGCCAAAATAATCCTGATAGCCGAAAGTATTGTTTACCCTGTAAAAATAATTTGAAGCCTCTATTTTAACTGATCCGGATTCCACCAGCTTTTTGTATTTTAAAATAGGCTGTGATTCAGGGCTGATTGCCGTTTCAAATCTATTGTAGTTATAAATTTTGTAATCATAACGGTTTAAGTAGCCGTCCATATAATCTTTTATATGGTTTTTTAAAACCGAATAATTACCTATTGAATCATTATTAAAGTACTTAACTAAAAATTCATCTTTCAGAAGCTGTTTTTCTAAATTTCCTAAGGCAATTATTGCATTCGGATCTTCAGACGACTGAACCTTTCGGGCCAAGGTTTCTCTAAAAATACGTTCTTTTATATCCTTGTACTTAATGTACTTAATGGAAGTATTAAAGGCCAGGCTAAAGAAAACAATAGCAAGTAAGCCGATAGAGAAACGGGTTTCTTTTAAGTATGCATTTCGTGCAATAATAAAAAGCACCAATGCATATATGATAAAGAACGCTGTAAAATTAGTATTTAACCGATATATTAAAACTGCAATAAAGCCCAATAAGAAAATGATCAAGCGCTCTTTGTGTGTTACATTTAATTGCTTGCTTGCGGTAATAGCCAATAAAACAATAAGGTAAATTTGAAACCATACCAGACAAAGTATTACAATACTTACCCAGCTCATGCCTCCAAGTTTTAAAATATTTATGATATCAAAATTAATTTTCGAGTTTAAAATTAAGCCCAAAAACAGCTCATCGGCCAATACGGCTACTGCGCCAATTATGACCAGTAATAGCGCATGAATGACTAATCCTGCTATTTTACTTTTCTTGATAGCGGCCGTAAACTGAAACTGTTTTTTATGATTAAACATAAAAAGCAAGAGCCATGTGATTACGAGTACATTGATTAAAAAGTCGCCTAAAGATGGCATCTCTGCGCTCTCTGAATAAATTTTAGGATCAAAAATCTCTAGGTTAAAGCGATGGTTAAACCAGCCAACCCTTAAGTCGGTTATGCGTGCACACAAGAAAACGGCAAATAATAAAACTGTAGCCCAAATGGCATGCCCTCTTTTTGCGATCAAAGCGCAAAGTGAGTTTAAAAACATACAGAGGCACAATAAGCCACTAATAAATAGCCAAACCTGCGTTATAGAGTAAGAGGTGCTGCTTGTATCATTTTTGATTTTTAAAGCAAATAAAAACTTGTTTTCAAGGCTTTTAACTGCATACACATCTTTATCTGTAAAATTAGCAAGTGTTAACAGTTTGGAATTTGAAAGAAGCGGATCAATTTCATTTTTAAAAAATTGATTTTCTTTAACTGGATACTGAGACTCAATCGCAATTAAAAAAACGAAAGTGAAGTTGTTTTCTGTTTTTTTAATTACTTCATACCAGCCATTTGACAAAAACAGGACAGACTTACCTTCCTTTATAATTTCAGGATTAATATCACAGACCTTTAATGTACTCCAAAATTTAAGTACGTTATTTTGAAAGGTTAGTAAATCTATCCCATTTTTATGGTATAGATTTAAAAAATACAATCCATATTTAGCATTTAAATGATATTGTTTTGCTGTTTCTACCTGTTTATTATCTGCAATAAAATCTTTTACGATCTGTTCTTTTAACCATAATTTTTCTTGCAGATTCTCGCCTTCTTTTTCTAAGAATTCTGATTTTGAAGTGAATTGGCTTAATGAAATGGAGGTTGCAATGAGGCAACAGCCCAAGATAAACAGCAACAACCTTATTTTTAAGCCAAAATTCTGTTTCATAGATATTTAAAGGTATCAAATATTGATAAAAAGGGTGCCTAAATTTTCAAAACCATCAGCTAAAATTTAGTTTAATGGCATTGCATTAGGCACCCTAAAAACGATTAGGCTATTGTTGCACTGCTGGTTTGCACCTCGCGGCTTACCTTTTTAACCAAGCCCTGCAGTACATTGCCCGGCCCAACTTCTACAAATTCATTTGCACCAGCTGCAAGCATATGCTCTACAGTTTGTGTCCACCTTACGGCACCTGTCAATTGTTTAATCAAGTTTGATTTTATATGTACTGGGTCTGTATAAGGCTTTGCGTCTATATTTTGATAAACAGGACAAATTGGTTCAGAAATGGCCGTATTTTCGATTGCCTCTTGCAGTTCAATTTTAGCAGGCTCCATTAAAGGAGAGTGAAAAGCACCACCAACATTTAATTTTAATGCTCTTTTTGCTCCAGCTTCAGTAAGTTTGGAACAGGCTAAATCTATGCCTTCAATACTGCCTGATATAACCAGTTGTCCTGGGCAGTTATAATTTGCCGGTACAACTACAGCATCAATTTCTGCACATATTTTTTCAACTACATCATCTGCGAGCCCTAAAATGGCCGCCATAGTTGATGGTTGTGCTTCGCAAGCTTTTTGCATTGCGTTTGCACGTGCAATTACAAGCCTAAAACCATCTTCAAAGCTTAATGCCTTAGCCGATACGAGTGCAGAAAATTCACCCAATGAATGGCCTGCAACCATATCAGGCTTAAAATCATTGCCTAAAACTTTGGCTAAAATAACCGAATGCAAGAATATAGCGGGCTGTGTTACATTGGTTTGTTTCAGCTCTTCATCAGTTCCACGAAACATAATGTCGCTTATGCGAAAACCAATGATTTCATTTGCTTTTTCAAATAAAGTTTTCGCTTCTGGGTGTTCATAAAGATCCTTTCCCATGCCCGAAAACTGTGCTCCCTGTCCGGGAAAAATATATGCTTTCATATTCCTTAATCCCAAAGGGATTTTAATTAAAATTATGTTATTTCTAGCTTATTGAAGCTAGACCTTAGTCTAAGCTTGCTGTTATTAACCTTAAAAACTCTGCTCTTGTTTTGTCATTACTTAAAAAACTTCCGGTAAAAGCCGATGTTGTGGTAACCGAGTTTTGTTTTTGCACGCCGCGCATCGCCATACACAAATGCTTACACTCCAGCACAACAGCTACACCTTGAGGATTTAAGGTATTCTGTATACAGTCTCTAATTTCATTGGTTAGTCTTTCCTGTACCTGTAACCGACGGGCAAAAGCATCAATAACACGTGGAATTTTACTTAGGCCTACAATATGACCGTTAGGAATATATGCAACGTGTGCTTTACCAAAAAAGGGCAACATATGGTGCTCACACATCGAATAAACTTCAATATCTTTTACAACAACCATTTGACTGTAGTCCTCTTCAAACATCGCCGATTTTAAAATATCATCTGGTTTCAAATCATAACCATGTGTTAAATATTGCAGGGCTTTTGCAACACGTTCTGGTGTTTTCACCAATCCTTCGCGCTCTGGATTTTCCCCGAGCTGAGTAAGGATATCTTTATAATGTGCCGCAACGGCTGATACTTTTAAATCATTATAAAGGTCTACTTTTACATAACCGTCTATAGATTCTTCTTTTAAAATTTCTTTATTTCCCATTAGGTTTACCCAAAATATTCAACAAAATTATTTTCAGTTTCATAAATTTTTACGCAATGCAAAATCGCACCACTTTCAGTGATAGGGGTTAGCAATTGCTCCCAAATGGCAATAGCAAGATTTTCTGTAGAAGCAAGCCTGCCTTTCATAAAATCAACATCTAAGTTTAGATTTTTATGATCTATCTTATCTACAACATAAACGTTCATGACATCTTTTAGCCATTTCAAATCCACCAAAAAACCTGTTTCTGGGTTGATTTCTCCCTTAACCGTTACATAAAGCCAGTAATTATGTCCATGCCAGTTTGGATTAGCACATTTACCATATACTTCTGTATTTTTTTCATCATCCCAATCGGCTCTGGCCAATTTATGCGCCGCATTAAATGATGCTTTTCTTGTTATATAAATCATTGTGAAAAAATATGAACAAATATACGGTTTAAGCTGAAAGCAAAAAGACTAAACGCTCCAAGTGAATAAATACCTAGTGCTCAATTCAAAACAAAAAATTAATTTTACCAAATGAAAACATTAGTTGTTGCGGCTACTAAAGCAGAAATTGCTTTTTTTTATCAGCATTATAACTTACCAGATGGGGATTTTATTGAAACCAAAGATTTTGATGTCCTAATTACCGGTGTGGGAATGGTGGCTACAGCCTTTGGGCTTGGCAGGCACTTAACCAGGGCACATAAGCTTGTTCTTAACCTTGGCATTGCCGGCTGTTTCGACCGTCATATTGAGCTGGGCAGCGTTGTTCATGTAACCGAAGATACCTTTGCAGAGCTTGGCGCCGACAGTGGCAATGATTTTTTGAGCATAAACGAACTGGGCTTTGGCGAAAGTACCTATACTTCTATAAATAGATACAACATTGATCTGCCCTCAGTTTCGGGCATTACCGTAAATCGGGTTAGTGGCAATGAAAAAAGTATACAAGAACTTATAAAAAGATTGAACCCAACAACTGAAAGTATGGAGGGTGCGTCTGTATTTTATGCTTGCCAAAGAGACCATATCGCTTGCTTACAGGTTAGAAGCATTTCTAATTATATTGAAAAAAGAAATAAAGAAAATTGGAAGATGGGCCCGGCTGTTAAAAATTTAAATGATTGGGCAATTAATTTCATGGCGCAACTGAGTAGGCCAGATTAACATATTACCTTTAATAAATATTAAGATCTCTGTGTCTATTTATTAATTTCCTTTATCGAACACCTGCTTAGGGCAAAACTTTTTAAATAGAAGTCGCTTTTAAATTTTACATACAGGATTTACAGCGCACACGAGAAATGAATCCGTTATGACGA